>OLQS01000956.1_pt1 | contig 18226 bp, 16 predicted proteins | sample 1672291 | NCBI WGS metagenome assembly OLQS01 (sample SAMEA3136668, study PRJEB25190) | human gut metagenome | biome: human gut; feature: human-associated habitat; material: faeces | place: Austria | collected 2013
CTACCGGGCGGATTCCGGACTTGCACCGGTTAGAAACGTGCGCCGCCAGGCGCACCCAGAAACAGGCTTTGTCCTAAGGGGTACCGGCGGGTTCCCCAGGGCAAAGCCTGTTTTACTCCTGTTTGGGGATGCAGCCATCCGAAACCGGCCGCATCCCCAAAACACGCTTTTCCTCATGATACCTGAAATACCATGACGTCTGTTCTTTTAATTACTCAGCAAACACCATGATCTTGGATGCTGAGTTCTCATCATCTGCCCAGACCACACACTTCCTGCCCTGGGTTAAATCATCAAGGGTAACAATGTTCCTTGTGAGGTATGGGAATATATTGCAGTCGTCCGCAAGTGTGTACTCTGTTCCGTCAAGGGCCGTAAGCACTGACTTGGATGTGGACGCATCTGTTATCATGGATTTGACCTCCACATAATCCGGTACCTTTGCATCAGCAGGTATGTTGGCGAATATCACGTCCGCATTGGTCATTGGCGGAAGGCTCATGGTCATGGCCGGTCCTATGTAGGCGTAGATGGTATCGCCGTCCTTGATGTCTTCCAGTTTAATGGGAAGTCCGCTGACCGCATCCAGTATATAGGTCTCCTCGTCTGATACGTTCAGGATGATTTCACCGCTGTTGCTTACGCCGGACTGATTGTCAATGGAAAGCCTGCCATCCTCTGTCCTGGTCACCGGTCCGAATATCCGGATGGCCTGGGGCGCTTCAGGTCCGCTCTCCTCCATGCTCTCAATGGCTCCTGTCACTGACTCCACCACGGTGTCTGCCACCGTTGTCTCTTCCTTTGTGGCTTCTTTACTCTCCTGTGTTGCTGCCGTGGTGCCTGCGCTTGCATTGGAAGCGCATCCTCCTACGCCAAGTACCACTGCTGCACAGATTCCAGCTGCATATAATCGATATTTTCTCAATATTATCTTCTCCTTTTCATAAGTAGTGCCCTGGGTAAGGGCATTACTGTTGTCTGTATGAGAAGTATATATCATTTCCTTCCTATATCCAATAAAGGATTTCTTAATAATTCTGAAATAAGGATTAATGTTATGACAAATGTTGCAGGGTTTTTACAAAAGAAGTAACCCTATCTTAAGATATCATGGGCAGACGCGCACTCCTTATCTTGCCATCTCCAGCTGGGGGCCCTTCTGGTTGTGGGCCTTTATGATGGTTTCTATCTCGTCCAGGTTGGAGGAGGGAAGGTCGCCTGGGATGGTATTCTTTACTGCTGCGGTTGCATTGCCGTAGGCAATGGCCTTCTGACAGTCGCCGCCGCTGCTGAGCAGCCCGTACAGGGCGCCGGAAATGTAGGCGTCCCCGCTGCCGATACGGTCAACTACTTCTATATCGCGGTAAGGCTCTTCCTCGTAATACTCATTCCTGGCAGCGTCATAAATCACGGAACCGAAGGTGTGGCGTTTGGGACTGTGGACAATCCTCTGGGTGGAGGCCACGATGGAGATAGGGAATTCTTCCGTAAAACTCTTCATCATTTCCCGGGCAGTGCCTGTCTTTAAGAATGTCAGCCTTGCCGTGTCTTCTGAACAAAAGAAAATGTCAACATAGGGCAGGATGCGCAGGATACATTCCCTGGCCTCATCCCCGGTCCACAGATTGCCGCGGAAGTTCACGTCAAAGGACACCAGGGTTCCGGCTGCCTTAAAACGCTTAATCATGTCAATGGTGGTCTCACGGATATCCTCATTTAAGGCCAGGGTAATGCCGGTTGTATGGAAACACTTGGAAGCCGTATAAACCTCCTCCGGAATCTCATCAATGTTCAGGGAGAAAAAGGAACTGTTGTTGCGGTCATAAATCACCTTTGGTTTTCTGGGATAGGCGCCGTTCTCATAATAGTAGATTCCCACGCGGGCCGATGAGGACTGGTCATACATGAAGAAATCATCGCTGACCCCAAAGGAACGGATCTTACCTTTCATGAAGCTTCCTATATCATGGGCCGGAAGCTTGGATATGACGCCTGTGTGGAGCCCTAACAGGGCCGCGCCCACTGCCACATTCAGTTCCGCCCCTCCCACCTGCTTCACAAAAGTATCTCCTCTGGACAGACGCTCGTTATCAGGCGGTGAAAGCCTGAGCAATACCTGGCCCAGGGTAAGAAGATCAAAATTCCTGCTGTTATTCATTCCCATCATAACTCTCCTTTTCCTTTATATAAGAAACGGCTAATTCCCATAGAGGATTAGCCGCTTCCAAATTATCCTGTCATTCCATATATAAGTGATTATCTCTGTACACGGCCTGAACCGTCGCCGCCAGCCAGGTTTTCTACGTCAGCGCGTGTAACCAGGTTGAAGTCGCCAGGGATGGTGTGCTTTAATGCAGATGCTGCTACTGCGAATTCCAGGGCAGCCTTCATGTCCTTGCCGTCTGCCAGACCGCAGATTAAGCCGCCTGCAAAGGAGTCGCCGCCGCCAACACGGTCAACAATCGGGGTAACGCGGTACTTCTTGGAGTGGTAGAACTCACGTGTCTTTCCGTCCATGATGCATGCGGACCAGCCGTTGTCGGATGCGCTGAAGCTTTCACGCAGGGAGCTGATGATGTACTTAAATCCGAATTTGTCAGCCATCTGGTTGAAGATATCAACATATCCGGCCAGTTCCAGCTCTCCGGAGGTAACGTCTGTGTTGCCTGGCTTGAAGCCCAGAACCTTCTCAGCGTCCTCTTCGTTGCCGATGCACACGTCAACATACTGCATCAGGTTGGTCATGACCTTCTGTGCTTTTTCGGAAGACCACAGTTTCTTACGGAAGTTCAGGTCAACGGATACGGTTACGCCGTGGGCCTTGGCTGCCTTTAAGGCTGCCTCTGTCAGTTCGATTGCAGCATCGCTGACAGCCGGTGTGATGCCGGTAAAGTGGAACCAGTCCGCATCAGCAAAAATCTCATCAAAGTTAAACTCGTCCGGTGTGGCTGTTGCAATGGCGCTGTTTGCACGGTCATAAACAACATTGGAAGCCCTCATGGCAGAGCCTGTCTCCAGGAAATAGATTCCCAGTCTCTCGCCGCTTCTTGCGATGTGCCTGGTCCCTACATTGTATTTCCTCAGGGCTGCTACCGCGCAGTCACCGATAGGGTTCTTCGGGATAGCTGTCACGAACTGAACGTCATGTCCATAGTTTGCAAGGGATACTGCCACGTTGGCTTCTCCGCCGCCGTAATTGATATCGAACTCGTCTGCCTGGATGAATTTCTCATTGTTCGGGGTAGATAATCTTAACATGATTTCGCCCATGGTAACTATTTTTGCCATTGTATGATTCTCCTTTTATTTACCTGATTATGATTCAAAATGAATGGGTTGGTTATTTTGTCCTTGCTGCTGCCACGGCCTGTACGAATTCCCGGGCCTTTGCCGTAACTGCTGCAAAATCGCCGGTCTTAGCGCCCTTGGTCAGGCTGGAGCCTGTTCCGACCGCATATGCGCCTGCCTTAATCCACTTGTCGACATTATCCACGTCAACACCGCCGGACGGCATGAACTCGCCCTGTGGAAGAGGTCCCTTGAAGGAGCTGATAGCTGCCGGTCCCACAATATTGCCCGGGAATACCTTGATGATATCGCATCCGGCTTCCAGTGCAGTGATTGCTTCGGTTGGGGTCATGACCCCCGGGAGCATGGGCACCCTGTAACGGTTGCACAGCCTGATGGTATCCACATTCAGGCCAGGGCTTACGATATAGCTGGCGCCAGCCAGGATGCATGCCCTTGCTGTCTCAGGATCCAGTACGGTGCCTGCACCGATTACAATCTTGTCATTACCTTTATACTTATTAGCCATCATCTTGATAAATTCAACAGGGTCGCCTTCATCCATGGTCATGGTCAGCTCAATAAAGTTGATGCCGCCCTCGATGATGGCGTCAACCACCTTCTCGCCCTGCTCATAATTCTTTGCACGAACAACAGCAACCAGGCAATCTTCTTTCATTCTTGCTAAAACTTGTTCTTTTTTCATTTCGCTTCTCCTTCTTTCCGCAAATTCGCATATACGATTCAATTTCATATTTACGATTTCATACTTAAATTTTAATCGTTACCGCTTCATTTGTCAACAGCAAAAGATGTAAAAATATAAGTTTTTCCATTGCCTCTTTCAGCATTTTCCCAAAAAGCCCAGCAGCTTTGATATCTCTGCCGCCTTGGCACGCACCAGACAGCCCAGGGCATCGTAATCTTCCGTGGGTTTGTACAGGCTGGACACGCTGATAGCGCCCATGACATTGCCGTCCTGGCCAAATACCGGCGCGCCCACGCATTCCATGTGCTCCTCCAGTTCCCTTGCATCAAAAGCATAGCCTTTATCACGCACACGTTCCAGCTCCTTTTCCAGTTCCTCCCTGGTGCATATGGTCCGCTCCGTGTGTTTCTTAAATGTAATGCGTTCCATCAGCTGCCCTGCTTCTTCCTCGTCCGAGTAAGCCATGATGGCCTTTCCCAGGGAAGTACAATAGATAGGATTCTTGGTGCCCACGGTGGCTGTGGTGATAATGGGGTTCTCCGGCTCAAATTTGCAGATATAGACAATGGCATCGTCGGAGCGGATGCCAAAGAATACTGTTTTACCCACCTCCCTTGAAAATGCCTTCAGCACAGGGTCAATGGTGCTGATGAAATCCAGGTTATTGGTATAATTAATGCCGATCCTGTAAGCCGTAAGCCCAATGGTATAACGCTGCTTCTGCCCTCTGGCCACATGAATCATCCCCGTCTGTACCAATGTTGTCACGATGTCGTAACCGCTTGTCTTTGGCAGGTCCAGTTTTTCGCATATCTCGTCCAGTGTAATCCCGTCCGGCTTCCTGGATACCAGTTTCAGTATATCTATGGTCCGCAGTGTGGTTCTGTTTAATTTCATGGATACCTCCCACCTTCTACTTGTAAGTCTCCCGTATATGCATATGGATTAGGATTGATGGATACCATTTTCGTATATGCATTTCCAATCCGTATATACGATATTATAAATTCAGTATACATCATCCGTTCCCATGATGCAAGGGGTAATTCCTCCATAAACAACTGTTTTTCCTGCCATTTTTCCAATAATCCCGCTGCTGTCTCTGTCATGCCGGCATCTGCCTGCTGATTTCCGGCTGCCGGTCTTAATACCTGCTGCCTGGCGTCTTACAGGGTAACCCCCTGCTTGAAGATTGCCATATCATGGAAACCTGCCTCTTCTGACTTCACTTTCCTGCCAGAAGCAACTGCAAGCACATAATCCAACAGTTCTTCTGCCAGCTCTTCCTTGGTCATATCCTCCACCATGCGTCCAGCATTAAAATCAATCCAGTTATCCTTGTGGCCTGCCAGCTTTGAATTGCTGGAAATCTTGACCGTGGGCACAGGGGATGCGAACGGCGTCCCCCTTCCGGTTGTGAACAGGACCATATGAGCGCCGGACAGGGCCAGGGCAGTGGATGCCACCAGGTCATTGCCCGGGGCGCTTAACAGGTTCAGCCCCTTTACCTTAACCATCTCCGTATATTCCAGGACGCCTCTGACCAGGGCGCTGCCTGACTTCTGGGTGCAGCCCAGGGACTTGTCCTCCAGGGTGGAAATACCGCCCTTCTTATTACCCGGGGAAGGATTTTCATAGATGGTCTGGTTGTGGCTGGTAAAGTAATCCTTGAATCCATTGATCAGGTTCACGGTCTTTTCAAACAGTTCGGGTGTGGCGCAGCGGTTCATGAGCAGGGTTTCAGCCCCGAACATCTCCGGCACCTCTGTCAGGATGGTGGTTCCTCCCTTGCTCACAAGAAGGTCTGAAAATGCGCCTACCACCGGATTGGCCGTTATACCGGAAAGTCCGTCAGAGCCGCCGCACTTCATTCCGATTATCAGCTCGCTGGCATCTATCTTCTCCCTGGTAAATGCCCCTGCATACACAGCCAGTTCTTTTAACAGGTCCATGGCCGCCTCCATCTCGTCCTCCACATCCTGGCACTGGAGGAATTTCACACGGTCCTTGTCATAATCGCCGATGTAATCCATAAGCACAGGGATATTGCTGTTCTCACAGCCCAGCCCCAATACCAGCACACCGCCTGCATTGGGGTGATGGATCATGTCGGCTAGCACCTTCCTGGTGTTTTCCTGGTCATCCCCCATCTGGGAACATCCATATGGATGGGGAAATGCAATTACATCTTCCACACTGCCCTTTACCAGTTCCCTGGCCCGGGATTCCAGGGCCTTGGCAATGGAATTCACACATCCAACCGTGGGGATGATCCAGATCTCATTGCGGATTCCCGCCTTGCCGTCAGACCTGCGGTATCCGTCAAAGTAAACATGTTCCGTTGGACGGACATCGGTGCCGTCCGGCGTATAATCATAGGTAAGGACATCTCCCAGGGCAGTCCTCACATTGTGGACATGGACCCAGCCGCCTTCCTTTATATCTTCCTTGGCATATCCGATGCGGAAACCATACTTGATGACTTCTGCACCGCTTTCAATATCCTTTAAGGCAAACTTATGCCCCTGTGGGATATCTTCCACAACGGCTACCTTTTTCCCTTCCACGGACAGGGTCTCTCCCTTTGAAACAGGCCGCAGCGCAACGGCGACATTATCGTTCCTGTTAATCTTAACAATATCCTGCATGGTCTTTACATTCTCCTATCATCATTATTTGGTGTGCCCTTTTTGATTGTAAGTACTTACAATTATTCTACTCATTTTCAGGGGATAAGTCAATAAAAAAATAGAAAAGTATTGCAATATTTAAGCGGAATATGTATAATGAACTTAGCTTGTAAGCGCTTACAGAATGTGAGGTCATTTTATGAATATATACGATGTCTCTGAACACGCGGGGGTATCCATTGCAACCGTTTCCAGGGTACTGAACGGCAATCCCAATGTCAGTGAAAAGACCAGGGATAAGGTGCTCAAGGTCATGGATGACCTGGGATATACCCCCAACGTGTTTGCCCGGGGGCTGGGGCTTAATACCATGCAGACCATCGGGATTATGTGCTCTGATTCCTCCGACCCCTATCTGGCGGGTGCCATTTATTATCTGGAACGCGGGCTCAGATCCCATAATTATGATGCAATCCTGTGCTGCACAGGTTATGACCTGGATGCAAAGCAGAAGTATTTTGACCTGCTCCGCTCCAAACGTGTGGATGCCATCATCCTGGCCGGCTCCAAGTTTGTGGAGATGCGGCCCAAGGATAATGCATATATTACGGAAGCTGCTTCAGAACTTCCCATCATGCTGGTTAACGGATACCTGGAAGGGGATAATATATACAGCACGGTATGCGACGACCATGCAGCCATGTACGGCGCCGCTGCCCAGCTTCTGCAGGCGGGCAGGAAACGTATCCTCTATCTTTACACCAGCTATTCCTACAGCGGGGTCAACAAGCTGGAAGGTTACAAGGATGCCCTGAAGGCATATGGCATGGAACCCTGTGATGAACTGATCCGTCAGTGTCCCAAGGATATATCTGCCGCTAAGGAACTTCTTCTGTCCCTTCACGGACAGGGGCTGGAGTTTGACGCGGTCATGACAAGTGATGATTCCCTTGCCGTGGGTACTGTTAAGTATGCCCATGCATCCGGCATTTCCATACCTGATGAACTGAATATCATTGGATACAATAACTCCATCCTGTCCCGGTGCACGGATCCGGAGATAACATCCATTGACAGCAAGGTAGAAGCACTGTGCACCACCACCATCAACACACTTATGGGGGTTTTCAGCGGCGTGAATGTGCCCAGCAGGACCACGATCGCTTCTGATTTAATAAAAAGAAAAACCACAAATTTTTAATTCTTAAGGAGGATTAACAACATGAAAGCATTTATGGACAAGGACTTCTTATTATCCAGTGATATGGCAAAGGAGCTGTATCATGATTTCGCGGAGCATATGCCGATTCTTGACTATCACTGCCACATCAATCCGCAGGAGATTTATGAAGACCGCAGGTTTGACAATATCACCCAGGTATGGCTGGGCGGCGACCATTACAAGTGGCGCCAGATGCGTTCCAACGGCATAGATGAAAAGTATGTGACCGGAGACAGCACGGACTGGGAGAAATTCAAAGCATGGGCAGAGACCATGCCCAAGTTAATCGGCAACCCGCTGTACCATTGGAGCCATCTGGAACTGAGGAAATATTTTGGCTACCAGGGCTTCTTAAACAGCGATACGGCTGAGGAAGTATGGAACCTGTGCAATGCAAAGCTGCAGGAAGATTCCATGACGGTCCGCAGCCTGATCAAACAGTCCAATGTTACCCTTATCTGCACCACGGACGATCCGGTTGACACGCTGGAGTGGCACAAGAAGATTGCCGAGGATGACACATTTGACGTACAGGTCCTTCCTGCCTGGAGACCGGACAAGGCCATGAACGTTGAAAAGCCCACCTTTGCAGCTTATATGGCACAGCTTTCCCAGGTCAGCGGTGTGCAGATAACTGATTTTGCATCCTTAAAGGAAGCCCTTAAGAACCGTATGGAATTCTTCACCTCCATGGGATGCTGTGTATCCGACCACGCCCTTGAATATGTAATGTACGTTCCTGCTGATGAGGATGAAATTGATTCCATCCTTGCCAAAGGATTAAAGGGTGAGGCCGTTACCAAGGAGGAAGAACTGAAATTCAAGACCGCATTCATGCTCTTTGCTGCCCGTGAATACACCAGGATGGGCTGGATCATGCAGATTCACTACGGCTGCAAGCGCGACAACAACGCTTACATGTTTGAGCAGATTGGCCCTGATACCGGTTTTGACTGCATCAACAACTACGCCCCCAGCGCGCAGATGGCTGATTTCTTAAATGCGCTAAGTGCCTCCAATGAGATACCAAAGACCATCCTTTACTCACTGAACCCCAATGACAATGCCTCCATCGGCACCATCATCGGCTGTTTCCAGGACAAGTTCCCGGGCAAGATCCAGCAGGGTTCCGCATGGTGGTTCAACGACCACAAGGCAGGAATGACCGAGCAGATGACCAGCCTTGCGAACCTGGGCTGCTTAGGCAACTTCATCGGCATGCTCACGGACTCCAGAAGCTTCCTGTCCTACACCAGGCACGAATACTTCCGCCGCATCCTGTGTGAACTTATCGGCGGATGGGTGGAAAACGGCGAGTATCCCGCTGACATGAAAGCCTTGGAAGACATCATCAAGGGCATCTGCTACAACAATTCCGTAAAATACTTCGGCTTCAACCTGGATATTGTAAAATAGAACCGGTTATATGATAAAATCAGGCTTATGATTAAATCAGGCTAATTAAATCAGGCTGGCTGCGGAGATGCAGCCAGCCTTTTTCTATCATATTCCTATCATATTCCTATCATTTTCCCTTGATTACCGTTTCGCGCAAGTCACGGTTTGAATCCCCGGTCCGTGAAGCGGGCCAGGGTAATCCGCCCTGCCCGCCGTCCGGCGTCCCATGGGACAGATACCGTCCTGGCCCGCTTCACGGACGCAGCCCCCGCACAACATCATCCGCCAAACAAATCTGCCCTTATTTCAGCCGAACCACATGCTGGCAATAAATATAAAGGTTCTTTATCTTCTTAGCCTGCTGCCCATCCTCCCCTAACACAATGGGCTGTGTCCCCGAAGGTGTTATGTACAGTTTAAACGCAAGTGCATCCTGACCCACATGCATATCTTTCACCGGCGCAAAGGCAAAGTCCTGGCGTTCAATGTCCAGATATTCAAACATGATATGTTCCAATTCAGGATTTGAAAATACGCGTACAATATCCGCTGTTCCCTTCATCTCCATGATGGCTTTTGCCTCTTCAAATGCAATATTGGTAAAACGGTAATCACCATTCCCCAAAATATAAGCCAGCATACTATTATCCAATAACAATAAAGGATCTTTTGCCATAACATTACCTCCTTCGTTTTATCCATATACTTCGTTCCACTATTATCATAAGCCATTATACAAATATTGTCAATATTGTTAGAAAACAATCAATATTGTTCGATATTTATCAAACAAATTCTCCATATCTGCCCGAATTACCCAGATATATCAAAAGAGTTTTTCAACAATTCACAATTCATCATACATCCATTTTTTCTATGCGGATTCTGTATCTCCCCAATCGGGCCAGTACATTGTAATCCTCCTTTTCCGGATTTTTTTCCCATATCAAATCCTGATAACGGTAAATACTGAGCAGGATTCCAAGCAGGCCATAGACAGCCATTGTGTGGTATCCTCCATACGTAAAAAAGGGAAGTCCTGCCGTGGACATAAAGACCAACCCAAAATTCAGCATCAGGTTCCAGGCCGTTTCCAGGGCAAGGATCATGACACATCCATAACCAATGATCTGTCCCAGCTGATTCTTCTGCTTTTTCACTGTGAGGAACAGCAGGACTAAAAACAGGACCAGCAGCCCAATCAGGATTCCTGTGGCCAGGAGTCCCCATGTGGAGGCTGCCTGGAGCATCACATAATCATATTGCACACCTGGAAGCAGCCGGATTGGGGTTCCCTCCGGTGTACCTCCCTTTGCAATACCTCCCATGAATTTAAGCTGCTTCATGATGTCCCGCGCCGCAACCATCTGGAATGCCTGCTCCCTGGCATAGGACCATGGGCTCAGGGCAGCCCTTATCCTTGCCATCTGGTATGGCTGCATTCCCAAATAAAAATAATATCCGCCTGCCAGGGCCAATGCGCCCAGGGCAAGGAGCGGCCTGCTTTTCTGTTTTACCTGATACCAGTTCCTGAACAGGACATACACCAGCATCATGAAACAGACGGACATCACATCCAGTGTAATCCCAATCCCGCCGCCAATCACCGCAAACGAGACATAGGCAGCGGCCAGCAGCCACAAAAGGGAACGGATCACACCGGCGTGGCCGGTCCCGCGATACCCATAGAGGATTCCTCCATACATTGGGATAAACAGATACATGACTGTCTTCATATAGCCATGGCCACCATTGATGACCTGCACCAGCCCCAGCTTGCAGACAAGGACGGTTGAAATCAGGAACAGGCCCCCAATCAGCTTCCCATATCTGCTGAACGTGCTGTAATCACAGAAATAAAGGACTGCCATGAACCCCAATCCCAGGAAGGTATAAAGGCATTGGCGCACAAATGCATCCCCGTTTATCCGGTACAGGTTTCCTGTTCCCAACCGGTAGATACATAAATATTGGACCAGCAGCCCTGCCAGGCTTAAAAGCACTGCCAGGCCCAAAACCATCCAGTTATTACGGGGCCTGTGGATCCGGTCCATATCAATCCCCACTTCCACAGGGTTTCCCATCTGGCGGACCGCTTCTTTAAGCGCCTCATCCCTGGTCCGTCCTTCATTTTCATAGGCCTTGGCCTGGTCCTCGATATGGTTCTGTATTTCCCTGGCAACCTCCTGCCTTGCTTTTTTACTGCGGATCTGTCCGGTTAATTCAGACAGATATTCATGCATTTCCATATAAGGCACCTCCTATTACCTGTCCCACTGCCTTTGAATAGGTTTCCCATGCCTCCTTTTTCTTTAACAGTTCCGCCCTGCCCTGCTTTGTGATGGTATAATACCTGCGCACCTTGCCCTGTGCTTCCTTTTCATAGGATACGAGATGCTTTTTAGACTCCATGGCATGGAGCAGCGGATACATGGTGCCTGCTTTCAGGCTGAATACATATTCAGAGCGTTTTTCCAGCTCTTCTATCATTTCATAGCCATACATATCCTTTTCGGATAAAAGCTGTAAAAGGAGCATGGAAATATTGCCGGATGATACGGTCTTTCCTTCTGCCATAACTGATACCTCCTATATATAGATAATCTATATATCATAGCATAATTATATATAGATTATCTATATATGTCAAATATTAGTTTTCTGCTGTTTCCTGTTAACCTGCAGCACGGCCGTGACCCCGCCGCTGACAGCAAGAAGCGCATAAAAGCTGATTCCACGGCTGAGCATCATCACCGGGAAGACATGTCCCCCGCCAAGTATGGGCCTGTACAATGAGATAAAGCTGCCCTCCGAGGCGCCTACCGAACCAGGAAGCGGCACCGCTGTCACTGCCAGGCTCAGGATAGCCTGCATGGCAAGGAACCGGCCCGGTACCGCCTCTATGCCAAGGGCCCTGCACGAAAAGTAGGGAACCAGGAACAGGGCCGTCAGCTGGATCAGCGCGCAAAGGAACATTCTGGCCACCACCATCGGGTATTGTCTCAGATATGCCCCTCCCCTGCTGTATTCATTAATCAGTCCTTCCATTTTGCGCCGTGCCTTTTTATGGTTCCTTATTATCTTTACCCTGGTCAATATGCGGATGGCGCACAGGATGACCCGCTCCGCCAGAAGACTGTTTAAAATAATCAAAAGGATCAGGCCGGAACAGATTCCATTTACCAAGATGCCGAATACCAGAAGCCACTGTATGAATTTCCCCTGGCTCATGACATAGGACAGGTTAAGGAGTGCCATGACGCTTCCATACACCAGCACCGTCATCTGGTACACAGCCGCCACAGCCAAAAGGGCAAAGGAGCTGTGGGCAAATCCAAACCCGTCCCTTGTCATATAAAACAGCTGCATGGGCTGTCCCCCTGTGGCAGAAGGCGTGATGGCGCTGAAATAGAAACCTGCAAAGGAATAGGACAGGGAACGCCGGTAGGGTACCTTTTTGTGGAAGGTCTTCATAAGCAGCCGTATGTTGGCTGCTTCACAGTTAATGAACACGAACATGCAGAAAAATGCAGGAACCACGAACTTAAGTTCTGCCCGCCTGAATGTTTCCCCCATGGTTTCCATGGAATGGTTCTGAAAAAGCACATGGAATGTCACCAGAGCCAGGACTGCCACCATGCAGAGCCCTATGAGCATCTCCCTCATTTTCATTTTCTTCTGTTCCATTCCCAGCTACCTTCCTTCTTTTCCCCTGTAAATCCCGGTCTATATCTGATGTGTATATTATAACGGCTATTTATTAAAACTTTCGGTTGATTTCCTTAAGAAACACAGCCAAACCACATAAAAAAAGCCTAAGACGGTTTATCTTAGACCTTTTTTCATGGATGCTGTTGTGTGTGAGCAGGATGGTAAGCCGGGTTATGTCGTTGGATGGCCATCTATCTAGGACTGCCGTCACCAGCAGCCTCAAGCAACCTACCCGGAAGCTGACGGGCCGCCATATGCTTCCTGTTCGGTCTTGCTTCGGATGGGGTTTACATGTGCCCCGCCTGTTACCAGACGGGCGGTAGTCTCTTACACTGCCCTTCCACCCTTACCTTTCCCGGTCAGGCCGGGAAAGGCGGTACATTTCTGTTGCACTGTCCCTGGAGTCGCCTCCGCCAGACGTTATCTGGCACCCTGCCCTGTGAAGCCCGGACTTTCCTCTCCTGCGGCCTTGCGGTATCGCAGCAGCGGCCATCTGTCCTACTCACAACCTATACAGTTTATCATAGAAACCCTGGTTTGTCCAGTTATTTTCCACGCTGCACTCCATAAGCCCGGACGTGTTTGACAATTACGTTCCGCCAGATGTGCGGTCCGGCCCCTATTCCAATTAAACGTTCAGGCAGCTGCCGCCGATGAACTCCCGCAGGATTGAGTTCTTTGGTATATCCTCGCTGCTGACGCCAATAAAATAATCCAGGAACTTGAGCAGCCGTTTTGCTTCCAGATATTCCTCGGAATCCTTGGGAATGCCGAACAACAAAGGTTCCGCATACTGCTTTAGCACGGCGAACTCATAGACCAGGGCCGAGTTGAACATGGCATCCGCCTCCTCCTGGAAGGGGAAGATGTTCTCCTCCTCACCCTTGCGCACGGACGGCCACATGCGGATGGTGTCCTGGGCCGATGACCCCCTGGTCCTGGCATCCCGTATCATCCTGCGGATAAGACGTCCGTCCGTTGTCGGAATCCGGTTGTGTTCATCTACATTCAGCTGGGTTAAGGCACTGATGTATATCTTGAACTTGCTCTCCTTTGGCAGGGAATGGGACAGCCTGTCATTGAGACAGTGGATGCCTTCAATCACCAGGATATCCTCCGGCCCCAGCTGCAGGAAATTGCCCTTATACTCCCTGACGCCTTTCTTGAAATTATAATAGGGCATTTCTACCCGTTTTCCATCCAGAAGGTCCATCATGTTCTGGTTAAACAAGGCAATGTCCAGGCATTCCAGCACCTCATAATTATAATTGCCCTGCTCATCCCTCGGACTGTTCACCCTGTTCACGAAGTAATTGTCCACTGCAATGGGATGGGGCTTAAGCCCGATTGCTTCCAGCTGCACGGAAAGCCTGTGTGAAAATGTGGTCTTGCCTGAGGAGGACGGACCTGCAATCATGACGAATTTGGCATTGCGCCTGGATGCAATCTGCGCCGCTATCTCAGCAATCTTCTTTTCCTGAAGCGCTTCCTGGACCAGGATCAGATGGGACATCTCCCCCTTTGAAATCTTATCATTGAGCGCGCCCACTGTTTCCAGGTCCAGCCTTCTCCCCCACTGGGTGGACTCTGTCAGGGTTGCGAACAGCTTATCCATGGGTTCAAACCTGGGCACCACCTTTGGCTCTGCCTTGGAGGGCAGCAGCAGCACGAATCCATAGTGATAAGGAACCAGGTCAAAATACCGGATATATCCCGTATTCTGGACCATGTATCCGTAGTAGTAGTCCTCAAAGCCGTCAATGCTGTAGATATTGACCCTGGATACCCTGCGGTAATGGAACAGACGCTCCTTGTCAAACATCCTGTGGCGGTGGAACAGTTCAACCGCATCATCCGTGGACACACTGCGTTTCATGATGGGTATCTGCTGTGCCACATACTCGGCCATCTTATCCTTCACCTTAATGAGAAGGTCATTGTCCAGCACAAAGCTGCCCCTGGCCTCCACAAAAAATCCCTTTCCAAGTGAAAAGTCAATGACAATCTTCTCTATATTCTCTGCGCCTGCAACCGCATAGAATGCCTTCAGCATAATCAGGCAGGCGCTTCTCTGATAGGTGGTCATTCCAGGCTTATCCCTGGCAGTGATGAAAGTAAGCTCACAGTCTTTTACATGCTTGTGGAGCTCCTGGAGCTTTCCGTTCACACGGACCAGAAGGATGTCATCCTCGTATTGGTACTGATATTCCTCAGCCACTTCCAACCATGTGGTCCCCTCCGGGTATTCCCGGGCAAAACCGTTTACCTTAACTTGAACCAAAGGCTTTTACCTCCTATTTCTTATTCAGACAATCCCACTCCGGTTTCCTAAATATCCTATATGATGACCGTTGGCCATGACGGCGGGGCCTGGATTACGTTTACGCCATCCCCCAGCCTGGCGGCCAGGTAGTCTGCCATATAGGGTATGAATATATGCTCCAGCCCATAATGGCCCCCGTCGATTACCGCCATATTCCTTGCAGCTGCATCAATGCCCTGGTGATGGCTGATATCGCCTGTGACCAGCACCTGGGAACCGGAGGCGATTGCCCCCTCTATCTCGCTGCCCCCGGCGCCTGGGCACACAGAAACCTTGTTTATCTCCGTATCCAGCAGTTCCTGTCCATAGACCACTGCAAAAGGAAGTCCAAAGGACTCCTTCACCTTACGGGCCAGACAGCGCACTGTCACCGGTTCCCTGAGATATCCGGTCTTTCCGATTCCGTAAGGCACCAGGCCCTGGCTTCCCTCCATCTCGCCCATTGCTTCCAGGGGCACGCATTCCGTAAGGCCCAGGCGCTCTGCGGCCAGGTCGGCCATGCAGCCAGGGGCCGCATCAAAATTGGTGTGCATGGCATAGTAGGAAATATCAGCCTGAATCAGCTTTACCAGCCTTCTGGTAATGAAATCCTGGTCATTTACCTTCTTGATTGCCTTAAAAATCAGGGGATGGTGGGTCAGCAGCATGTCCGCCCCCGCTCCTATGGCTGCTTCCACCACCTGGTCCGTGGCATCCAGGGCAATATAGATGTTCCTGACCTCTTTGCCGCTCCTTCCGGCCAGAAGCCCTGGATTGTCCCATTCACACGCACACCCCTCCGGCGCCAGCCTGCCCAATACCTCTATGATTTCACTGCATTTCATCCTGTGCCTCCTTTATCCATCCCAGTTCTTCCATAAGGGCGGTCCTGGCCCTGGCCTGCGCTTCTGTCATGGGGAGCGCTGTCCGTGCCATTATCCCTGCCTGGTCCATCTCCTTCGGCACTTCAGGCTCCTGTGCCCCAAAATGTTCCAGGATTCCCTGTACCCTGGCCTGCTCCTTCTCCAGATATTCCTTCAGTATGCCATCCTTCCTGTCCAGAAGGACCTTCCCATACCGGTACCATATGGGACGCAGGTAGGACATGGCGCCGCGGGTCACATCCATGATGGTATAATATTTCCCCTCGTCTTTTACCATAGCCTCATCTTCAATGGCAAAGCCATTGTCCGCCAGAAACACCCTGACCTTGTGGATATCTGACTGGGGGGACAGAATCCAGTGGCTGACGCTGTCCCACATGTGGCGTCCTTGTTCCAGGATCCGTATCTCCAGTTCCCCTCCCATTCCGGCCATGATGACCGTGTCCGCCTCACCGGGCCTTAATTCCTTAAGGCCGTCGCTCAGACGGGCCTCAATGGCGCATGGGGCCTGCTGCCGGCTGTCCCCTGCATGTTGAATGGCCCAGCCTTCATATTCCCTTATGTGTTCCTTTGCCCGCTCAAGAGGCCCTGGCCTCACATCCATTGCAATGGCCCCGGCTGCCCGGCCAATCTGGGCCAGATAGATGGGCACATATCCATGGTCCGTACCGATATCCGCAATGCGGCTGCCCGGCTTTACAAAATCAGCCACGGCCTTTAAACGAAGGGACAGACGCACCACGCCTTTTAAACCGGCGCTGTCCATCCCTGTCATGTCTGTATTGTCATTGGTTTCCTGATTCATATTATTCATCCAGATAATCCTTTAGTTTTTTACTTCTGCTGGGATGGCGCAGCTTGCGCAGGGCCTTTGCCTCTATCTGGCGTATGCGTTCCCTGGTCACATTAAACTGCCTTCCCACTTCCTCCAGTGTCCTTGGACGGCCATCGTCCAGGCCGAACCTGAGCCGCAGCACCTTCTGCTCCCTTTCCGTCAGCGTCAGCAGCACCTCCATCAGCTGTTCATGGAGAAGGGTAAATGCAGCGGCGTCCTGGGGCACCATCACATTCTCATCCTGGATGAAATCCCCCAGATGGCTGTCCTCCTCCTCGCCGATGGGCGTCTCAAGGGATACCGGCTCCTGAGCCATTTTCATGATTTCTGATACACGCTCCACGGGAAGGTCCGCCCTGGCCGCAACCTCCTCGGTGGTAGGCTCCCGCCCCAGTTCCTGGAGGAGCTGGCGCGAGGTGCGCACCAGACGGTTGATGGTTTCCACCATATGGACGGGAATGCGGATGGTCCTTGCCTGGTCTGCAATTGCCCTTGTAATGGCCTGACGTATCCACCAGGTGGCATAGGTGCTGAACTTATAGCCCTTGGTGTAGTCAAACTTTTCAACGGCCTTAATCAATCCCAGGTTTCCCTCCTGTATCAGGTCCAGGAACTGCATGCCGCGCCCCACATAACGTTTGGCAATACTGACCACCAGGCGCAGGTTGGATTCTGCCAGACGCTTCCTGGCATCCTCACTGCCCAGCTCCATGCTCTTGGCCAGTTCAATCTCCTCCTCCATGGACAGCAGGGGAATCTTGCCGATTTCCTTCAGGTACATGCGCACCGGGTCTTCCAGGCTGACCCCCTCAGGGACGGAGAGGTCCAGATGCTCCACATCTATCTCTTCCTCTTCTTCCAGATTAATCTCCTCTTCAATGAACAGGTCCGGGTCCAGCTCCTGGGCTGAATCCATCCGGATGATATCCACCTTGCTCTGTTCCAGGAAATCAAAGAGCTGGTCCATCTGGTCACTGGTTGGCTGATCCGCGCCAAAGCAGCTTATAATCTCCTGATATTCCAGGACATTTTTCTTTTTCTTTCCCTCCTATTTTCAGCAATTTGCCAATATTATTTTTCTTACACTATTTCGTCCATTTTTTACAAGCATGTCATAGTTGCAATCCATTAAATGGTCATTTAGCATATCCGTCAGCTTCATGCGCACATACGCTGACTCCGCGCTCACGATTCCTTTGCCATACTGATTTACTAACGACAACACGACTAACAGTCCTCCGAGAATA
>OLQS01000960.1_pt1 | contig 18210 bp, 14 predicted proteins | sample 1672291 | NCBI WGS metagenome assembly OLQS01 (sample SAMEA3136668, study PRJEB25190) | human gut metagenome | biome: human gut; feature: human-associated habitat; material: faeces | place: Austria | collected 2013
TATCCTGTAAATGCAAGATACAAATGGATTGGAAATACTATAATTTACAGATAATATTCAATGCGGCGGTCATGCAGTACAGAATCAGGGGGCGTTATTATGCAGGCGTTATCAACGGCAAGAGCAGGAGAACGTTATATCATCAAGTGGATGCTTGGAAATCAGAAAGTGATGGATTTCCTTCATCGCCACGATTTTTGTGAGGGAAATCCAATCGATGTGATCCAGCAGAACGATGACTGGATGATCATCGGAAATGATGGATGCAGAGTCGCGATAGGCTGTGAGGTCGCGGACAGAATTCAGGTTTAGATCATAAGAGCTGCGGCAGACAGATAAAAAATGTCTGCCGCAGCTTTTATGATGATTTGCAGCATTGGACAAAAGCAGTGGTATCCTACATACGCAGATCAAAGCTATTTCATTTTCGCAAGGTTTTGACGGTTGATCAGACCGGTATTCTCGGGAGTCAGATTGCAGTGGAGGGAGATCACGTCTGAAGGAAACAATTTGAGAGCAGACTTATCTTGATCTTCCAAGCTGAAATAAACGAAACACATTTTCTGCTGTCTTTTCCAGATTCTCCTCCGCCTGTCTCATCACATCTTCTAACAGCATAACACCCGGAACCGTGTCAAAGATCGCGTCGATGCCAAATCTGTAAAGCGTTTCACAGCCCTCACCCTTCGCCCCGGCTATTGCAATCACCGGAACATTCCGTATTTTTTTCGCACGGCTTGCCACGCCAACCGGAACTTTTCCGAGGGCAGACTGGAAATCGATCCGCCCTTCTCCAGTGACCACCAGATCCGCATGTCTCACATGTTCATCGAAATCTGTAAGGTCCAGAACCAGATCGATTCCTGAGCAGATCGTCACCGGAAAATACGGAAGAATTCCGCAGAGCAGTCCGCCTGCCGCCCCGCTTCCATCGGTATCTGCGGCATCGCAGTGGAGTTTATCCTTTAAAATCGCAGCATAGTGCACAAGGGCTTCATCCAGAATTTTGATCTGCTTCTCGTCGGCACCTTTCTGCGGACCGAATACAGCGGCTGCGCCGAGAGCTCCGCAAAGATGATTTTTTACATCACAGGCAACTACAAATTCACATCCCGCGGCTTCTTTTAGAAGTCCATCTGTGGAGATCGAGGCAAGTTCACTTAAATGAACACCTCCGGGTTTTAGTTCCCTTCCATCCGCATCGAGAAAAGAGATTCCAAGAGCGCGGGCCAGACCGGCTCCGCCATCTGTCGTGGCGCTTCCGCCGAGCCCCAGGATGAGCTTTTTGACCCCGTGTTCCAGAGCATGACGGATCAGCTCTCCGGTTCCGAAGGTCGATGCATGCAGGGCATCCCGCTCTTCCGGTTTTAATAAGGTGAGTCCGGATGCAGCGGCAGTTTCGATCACAGCGCTGCCGTCCGGCAGAAGCCCGTACTCGGCAGTGATCGGACGGCCGAGTGGATCATGAACCGGGACGGTGACTTTTGTTCCGTGCATGGCAGCGATCAGGGCATCCACGGTTCCTTCTCCGCCGTCGGCGACAGGAATTTTTGTGACGGTCACGTCTGGAATCACGTTTTTTGCAGCGCGTTCAATGGTGTCGGTGACTTGTCTGGCAGAGCGGCTCCCTTTAAAGGAATCTGCAGCGATCAGTATGTTCATGTTCAAGACCTCCTTGCAAACACAGTAAAACCACCGTACTGAGTGGTCGATATCACCATTATAACAAAAAAATCAGGGTACAGACATGTGCCATGATAAATTTACCGCAAAATATTGGTTTGTTGCATTTCTCTTAAATTTCTGTGAACTCCCTTTTTTTTCGCGTGGCGGTATGTTAGAATGATTATTACGCGCGGGTGCCCCGGAAAATGGGGAATCCCCGGGGAAAAAGAGATAGAATGGAAGGAAACGAAATCATGAAAAAAATCATAAAAGCAGGTATCTGCGTTGCAGCAGCGGCTGTGATCGCAACAGGATGCGGAAATAAGAGTCAGGATGCTGCGAGCAGCTCTGCTTCTGTAGAGCAGACAACAGCCGCAGCCACAGAGACTGAGACCGTATCCGAGGAAGAACTTCACGATGAGGAGAGTGTGACTCTCGGTGATTACAAGAACCTGACCTTCTCCGCAAAGGAAGAGGAAGTGACAGATGCTCAGGTCGAGACAAAATTAAAGGAACTCTGCGCAGAGTACCCGGTGACTGTCGAGGGACGTCCGGCTGAGGAAGGAGATACCGCAAATATCGACTACTCCGGAACGAAGGACGGCGTTGCATTTGATGGCGGAACAGCGGAAGGTTATGATCTGAAGCTCGGCAGCGGCACCTTCATTGATGGCTTCGAGGATGGCATTGTCGGCATGAATGTCGGTGATGAGAAAGACTTAAACTTAAAGTTCCCGGATAACTACGGCAGTGCAGATCTTGCAGGCAAGGAAGTCGTATTCCATGTGAAATTAAACCAGTTAAAATCTGAGTCCGCCAGCAAGGTAGACGATGATCTCGCAAAACGTTACTATAACGATGATACAGCAACGCTTGACCGCTTAAAAGAGGAAGTACGCGCAGACCTTCAGGCAGAGGCAGACAGCAAGTTCTTCAACGCCGCAGGCAGCGAACTCTTAAATGAAGTGATCAATAACTCTGAGGTTACAGCAGATCCGGATGCCGTTGATGATATGTTCAACCAGTTAAAGAGCACATATTCCAGCTATGCGAGCAGCTATGGCCTTGAGTTCGATCAGTTCCTCAGCATGTTCCTCGGAACCGATGAGGACGGACTCCGCGCAACAGCAGAGAACCTTGTGAAGCAGCAGCTTGTTTTGAACGCGATCCAGACCGAGGAGAATCTCAGCGCGAGTGAGGAGCAGAAAGACAGGCTTGCCGTTATGAACTACTTTAAAAACGCGGCACAGATGACGGCAACTTACGGTGAGGACTCTGCAAACCAGATTTTCGATATGGGCGCTGTTTACTACTATCTGATCGATAACTCCACATATGTGGAGGCACCGGAGACGGATGCGGAGACAACCGGGGCTGAGAACATCCTCGAAGAGAAGGAAACCGCGGCGGAGGAGAGCGAGAGCACAACGGCGGCAAACTAAGAGAGAACACAATGAAGAGAAAAGCATTATTTTTTGATATTGATGGGACGCTTCTGGTGGATGCTTCAAAAGAACTTCCAAAGAGCGCGGCGATCGCCCTTACAGAGGCACGCCGCGCCGGGCACCTGATATTTATCAACTCCGGGCGGACGAGATGCCTGATGAAGGATGTTGAGGGAAAAGTACCGGTTGACGGTTACCTCTGCGGCTGCGGAACTTACATAGAGGCGGAGGGAAAAGCCCTGCTTCACAGGAAAATTTCCGCAAAGCGCCGGATGGAGCTTCAGAGAGCGATCCTAAAGTATAAGCTTGATGGAATCCTTGAGGGGCCGAAGGCATGTACCGTTCAGGTCGGTGTCTCCCACATGGCTGAGATCGAGCATGTGAAAAATGTGATCTACAAGAATCAGGGACTTGCCAGCGCAGACTGGAATACGGAGCTGGTAGATTTTGATAAATTCTGCGTTCTTGCGGATAAAAACAGCGACGAGAAAAGTTTCCTGAAGGTCCTGGCTGGTGACATGACCGCTATCGACCGGGGACATGGACTCTATGAATGTGTGCCGACGGGATATGACAAAGCAACAGCGATGGAAGTGATCCTGAAGCGATATGGGATCGCGAAGGAAGATTCCTATGCATTTGGTGACAGCATGAATGATCTGGCGATGATCCGGTATGCCGGAAACAGCATTATCATGGAGAAACATGCAAAAGGGCTGGAGCCATATGCCGACTTCATTACAAAAGATGTCGAAAATGACGGAATTGCATGGGCGTTTGAGCAGCTTCATATCATATAAGGGATAAAGTCCGGCGGAGATGGGTGTTTCCAGCGGGCAGAAAGCGTACAAAAGCGCAGGTCTGTGCCCATGCGTACCGGGTGTGCTTCGAACCATGTCGAAACTTGCGTTCAAAAACCACTTTTCAATTGGCGGAAAATGTATTATATATTATAAGAAAAAGGAAGTGTGCGCGGGTAAGGGCGGACGCTGACGAGGCATAAGGGGGACGAAAACAATGAGCATGGAAAGACGGTGCAAAAGTGCTCTGGAAGAAGAAAACCAAAGGCTTCGCGAAGAGAACGACAGGCTGATGGATATCGTGGTACAGATGAAATGTACGCTGAACCGCCTGGTGAAAGAGTATATTACGGAAAGTAAATAGTGAAAAAGGCGGCAGTGGAACGGAAAACTGCAGCCGGAAATAACCGCGGACGTGCTGCCTTGGGCAGCGGTCCGCGGTTATTTCATATATCAGGGGGAAATTGTCGGCGGCAGATCCTGAAAATGGAACGGATAAGCAGTGTTATTGCACGATTCCGGCCGTATTCACGGTCCAGATCTTTCCGTTTGCGTCTTTGATATCCTTATATCCGCGTCCAAGCTCCGGCTTCTCGGAGGAAGTGGAGGAAGCGGAGGCCTTCTGTACATTTCCTGCTGTTCCGACGAGGTAGGTCACGCCGTTTAAGTCGGCAGGAGCGTATCTCTGGTCTGCAGTGGCATCCTGTCTCTTTCCGTAGACATAGAGGATTCCGTCCCGAAGACCATGGTAGCCCTGTCCTTTTTTATCACCGTCGGTGTGGAAGAACCAGTTTTCGGTCTCGCCGGTTTCCTCGTTGTAGATCGTCTGTTTTCCGGTCTTTACGATGCCGTCCTCGCCGAAGTAGAAGTTTGCGATCTCATCGCCTGTCACGTTTGCGACCTGTCTTCCGGTCTGCATGATGCCGAGGTCGCTGAATGCGTATTTTTTCGCGTTGATCGTGAACAGGGAATTTCCTTTTTTATCAGAAACGTAAGGTTTTCCGGCTTTAAAATAAAAGGTGTAGATCTCGTCCGCCGTGTGGATTCCCGGAATACCTTCGATGGAGTGGAATCCTTCTGCCCGCTTTCCGTCCCCGGCAGTGCCATAGTACTGGTAATCCGTGATCTTTGGGGATACAGCGTTGCTGGCTGTCTCGTCAGATGCGGTTTTGGACGGCATGAGAACCCAGCCGGTCTGCATTTTTCCATCAATGAAGGTGTAGTAGCTTCCGTCGATCTTCTTATCGTACTGGGTGGTCACCATCTTTCCGTCGGAGTTGAAGTAGTACCAGCTCTCGGAAGCTCCCGGCGCGTGGCTGTTCTCCTCCAGGCGGACCCAGCCTGTCCGCATAAAGCCGTCTTTTTCTGTCCCCAGATAGTAGGTTGCCCCGTCGATTTCCGTCTTTCCGGTTGCCATATGGCCGGCTTCATCGAAATAGTACCATCTGGAATCAAATTTCACCCACTTGGAGACAGCGGACTTTCCGTCCTTCTCAAAGTAGTACCAGAAGGTATCCGGTGTCTCAGGGGAGTCCGGATCTTCCTCATTCTTTAATTCTACCCAGGCGCTTGTGACCATTTTTCCTTCTTCATCTACATAGTACTCGTCGATCTTTGCGTTCTTTACGATCTGTCCGTCCTCGCCGAGATAGAACCAGTCATCTCCGCGCTTCCTCCAGGCATCAGTGGTGAGATACCCGTCCTCGTCATAGTAGACCTTCGCGTCACCTTCGGTCACCCAGCCGTGAGATGCCGCGTAGACCGGAAGTCCGGAGACCATCGCCATAAATGCTGCTGCGGATAAGACCGCAGCGATCTTTGTCTGTTTTTTCATAATCGTTTTCTCTCCTTTTTGATCTGAATATGGAAATGTTTTATGGTGTCACTGTTGTTCGTGCAATGCATGAACGGTAACCTGTTTTTGCTTACCGGCTGATTATAACAGGCTGGCGAGGCCGGATTCCAGTGTGGGTTTCTGGCAGATCTGGGGCGCCGTGGAAAGCGTTTCAGGGGCTGGAAAATACGGAAGAAAAAGGCGGGAAATGCTTTCGGGAGGGACCTGCGAAAACCTTACAAAAATATGATCTACTGGACTGGATGCGGTCCGCATGGTATAATCGAGAAAGGTAAAATTGGCGAAGATTCATATGGCTGAATTTTTGCGTCTTGAGAGAGGAGAAGGTATCACTTATGAGAATGAAGGTTTCTGATTATATTGCCCAGAAGCTGGTGGATGAGGGCATCACCGATGCTTTTATGGTGACGGGTGGAGGTGCTATGCATCTGGATGACGGACTTGGACATCAGCCGGGACTGCATTGCTATTTTAACCATCATGAGCAGGCCTGTGCCATCGCTGCGGAGGCTTACGCGAGGATCCATAATAAGATCGCGGCTCTCTGTGTGACGACTGGCCCTGGTGGAACAAACGCGATCACCGGAGTTGTCGGCGGATGGCTCGACTCGATCCCGATGCTCGTCTTATCCGGACAGGTCCGCTATGACACGACCGCCCACAGCACAGGACTGGGGATCCGTGCGATGGGTGATCAGGAATTCGAGATCACAAAGGCGATCGACTGCATGACAAAGTACAGCGAGATGGTGCTGGACCCGATGCGGATCCGTTTCTGTCTGGAGAAATCACTTTATCTGGCACAGACAGGAAGACCGGGACCGTGCTGGCTCGATATTCCGTTGAATGTTCAGGGGGCTTACATTGAGACGGAAGCACTTCTCGGATTTGATAAGGACGATTACGAAGCAGGCGGAACCGGCTGGTCCGGTCACGGAACCGGATGTTCCGGATGTACGATCTGCATGATGAATAAAGTTGAAGGGAAACCGGCAATGATCCCGTCCGATGTGAGCGGACAGGGCGAAAAGCGTGTGAAGCTGCCGGATCCTGTGACGGTAGAGCAGGCGAGAGAAATCTTAAAAAAGGTCCGCGAGGCGAAGCGCCCGGTGATCAACGCCGGAAACGGAATCCGGATCGGAAAGGCATTCGATGTCTTCGCGCGAGTTGTAAAGAAGCTTGGAATCCCGGTTGTCACCGGCTGGAACAGCATCGACTGCATGTATGACACAGACCCGCTCTATGTGGGACGTGCCGGACATATGGGTGACCGTGCCGGAAACTTTGCGGTACAGAACAGCGATCTCTTATTGTCATTGGGAAGCCGTCTCTCGATCCGTCAGGTGGGCTATAACTACCCGACCTGGGCGAGAGAGGCCTATGTGATCTACAATGATATCGACGCCGAGGAGTTAAAGAAACCGACGGTCCATGTTGACATGCCGGTCCATGCGGACGTCAGGGATCTTCTCGAGAAGCTGGAGCTCGTCCTTGACGAGGAAGAGTTTGATCCAAACGGTGGAGCAAAGGACAAAGAAGCCGTAGACTGGTGGATCAGACGCTGTCAGGAATGGAAAGAAAAATATCCGGTCGTTCTTCCGAAACACTATGAGGCTGGTGACGACGAACCGGCAAACGTATATGCCGCGATCAAGGAGATCAGTAAGCGCGTCGAGGAAGATCAGATCACCGTTGTGGGAAATGGCTCCGCGTGCGTGGTAGGCGGACATGCCTATGAGATGAAGAAAGGACAGCGGTTCATTAGCAACTCTGCCATTGCGTCCATGGGTTACGACCTTCCGGCAGCTATCGGTGCCTGGGTCGCAGACCATACAAAAGACATTATCCTTGTGACGGGTGACGGAAGTATCCAGATGAATCTTCAGGAGCTTCAGACCATCGTTCATCACCATATGGGAATCAAGATCTTCCTGATCAACAACGGTGGTTACCATTCCATCCGCCAGACCCAGAAGACCCACTTCCATGAGCCGTTAGTGGGAATCGGCGTGGACAGCCACGACTTAAGCTTCCCGAGTATGGAGAAGCTTGCGTGGGCATACGGTTATCCGTATGTGGCAGCCCACCACAACAGCGAGCTCGGCGAGGCGGTCGAGAAGACACTTGCCATGGACGGACCGGTGATCTGTGAGATCTTCGTGGATATGAAACAGGGCTTCGAACCGAAGGCAGCCGCAAAGATGCTGCCGGACGGAACTATGGTATCCGTACCACTGGAGGATCTGGCGCCGTTCCTTCCGGAGGAAGAACTGAAGGAAAATATGATTATTCCGTTAGTAGAGAATAAATAAGAAGGTTCAGTGTGCCTGGTACATGGAACTTAGAAGAAAATGCAAGATGGTTCAGAAAATTCCTACCCGTATACAGTAACATCATGTACAATATACTGGCAACCGGGAATAAGATGGATGATTGATCAGCGTTAAATGAGGAAAGGGGCAGCAGAATATGAATATCATCATGACAGGTTCGACGAGCTTTGTCGGCGCAGCAACGGTGCGGGAACTCTTACGGAGAGGGCACACGGTGACCGCCATTGTGCGCCCCAAATCCTCAAAACTTGATACGATCCTTGAGGGAAATGAGGAGGCACTTTTATCCGGGCGTCTTCTCGTGACGGAAAACGATCTTTCCGAGCCGGAAAAACTTTTAGAAAAAGTGACAAAACCGCAGGATGTGTTCTGCCATTTCGGCTGGGGAGGATCCGGGAGCGCGTCAAGAACGGACAAGGCGCTTCAGGAGAAGAATATGGAGATCTCTCTGGAGACAGTGCGGACTGCGAAAGCTCTGGGGTGCAGAAAGTTCCTGTTTTCAGGCTCTCAGGCGGAGTATGGAATGCATCAGGATCTGATCACGGAAGAAACGGTCTGTGAGCCGAAATCTCTGTATGGTGAGGCGAAGCTTGCCATGAGGGAAAAAGGGGAAAAACTCTGCGGTGAGCTCGGACTGCGCTACATCCATGCCAGGATCTTCAGCGCCTACGGACCCGGGGACCACCCGTGGACTCTGGTGGAGTCCTGTCTGGATGCGTTTCTGGACAATAAGGAAATCTCTCTCGGTGCCTGCACCCAGAATTGGAATTTCCTCTATATCGACGATCTGGCGAGAGGAATGGCGGCGCTCTGCGAAGCTCCGGAAAGCGCGTTTGAGAAGATTTCCAATCCGGTCTTTAACTTTGGAGGCGCGGAGACGAAAGTATTAAAGGAATTCGTGGAGGAGATCCATGAACTCTGCGGCGGACAGAGCGAGAGCCAATACAACACCCGCGGGGAGAACGCCGAAGGTCTGATCAATCTGATGCCGTCCATCGAAAAGCTGAAGACGGTGACGGGATGGAAGCCGGAGGTCGATTTCAAGACCGGAATTACAAGGATGATCGCGCTCAGAAAGAGAACCATTTAACTGAACATGAAAGCAATTCTGGGGCGGCAGAGTGGGCAGCAATCAGTTGAAAATGCAGACCGATCACAGACTGGGAAAAAATGCCGCGAAATACGTCGAGTATTGACAAAACAGAAAAAATGGTTACAATGATAAAAGTTAAAGAATAGGCAACAATTTAGAAAAAAGTTCAGCAGATCGGCGCCCGCCGCACTGCTGAAAGAAACTGAAAAAGGTGCCCGAAGGTACCCGTCAGGTAAAATTTAAGGAAGAAGAAAATATAACATGAAAAAAATCAGCGTTTTGATTCCATGCTATAACGAGGAGGAGAATGTCGTTCCGATCAGCGAAGCGGTCATCGGCATCATCACAAAAGAACTGCCTCAGTACGACTATGAGCTGGTCTTCATCGACAACGACTCCACCGATAAGACGAGAGAACTGCTCCGCATGCTCTGCGCGAAGAATCCGAAGATCAAGGCGATCTTCAACGCGAGAAACTTTGGACAGTTCAATTCTCCGTATTATGGAATCCTTCAGGTAACCGGTGACTGCGTGATCTCCATGGTGGCGGATTTCCAGGATCCGGTGGAACTGATTCCGAAGTATGTCCACGAGTGGGAGAATGGCTATAAGATCGTTATCGGAATCAAGACGAGCAGCAAAGAGAACCCGATTATGTACTGGCTCAGAAGCTGCTACTACAAATTGATCCGGAAATTATCCGACGTGGAGCAGATCGAGCACTTTACAGGATCCGGACTCTATGACAGACAGTTTATCGAGGTCTTAAGAAACTTAAACGATCCGACCCCGTTCCTTCGTGGGATCGTTGCGGAGTTAGGCTTTAAGAGAAAAGAGATCCCGTACGAGCAGCCGAAGCGCCGCGCGGGAAAGACCCACAATAACTTCTATAAATTATATGACGCGGCGATGCTCAGCTTTACGTCGTACACAAAAGCGGGCCTGCGCCTGGCAACCTTTTTCGGCGCCTTCTGCGGCGGCATGAGCTTTATCGTAGCAGTCATATATCTGATCATGAAACTCTTATATTGGGACCGCTTTATGGCAGGTATGGCACCGCTTCTCATCGGAATGTGCTTTCTTGGATCTGTCCAGATCTTTTTTATCGGTCTGCTTGGCGAGTATATCATGAGCATCAATACCCGTGTGATGCATCGCCCGCTCGTTGTGGAGGAGGAGCGCATCAATTTTGATACACCGGCCGGTGCACAGGAGGAAGTATGAAGTACAGTGTTGAAGTGATGAGAGTCCGGGAGCAGACGATCCAGTTAAATGGCTGGGCTGTTGAGAGCAACCCGGATTCCGTGATCACCTACCGGGTCGAGGATGAAGCGGGACAGCCGGTGGAGGCGAAGATCGTTCCGACGAGAAGAGATGACGTGAGCCAGATCTATTATAAGAAGATCATCGACCGTGATCTCGGATTTGATATCCGTTTTCCGTATGAACATGGAAAGAATTATTATCTTGTGATCTGCGGCGAGAAGAAGACGATTCGTGTGAAATACAGCGATATGACGATCCGCAGAAAAACCGGCGCGGCAAACCGCAAGGTACAGAAGCTCATGAACCTTATGAACATGGAGACAGTCCATGTTGCCTGGGACTTCTTAAAGGAAAATGGTCTGAAAGCCCTGATCTTAAAATCTAAGCACAAGATCCAGGGGATCGATGACGATTACGACTACGCAGAATGGTGGAACCTCACGAAACCGTCAGAGGAAGAGCTGGAAGAGCAGAAGAAAAAGACGTTCGGCTATATGCCGAAATTTTCGATCGTGATCCCGGTCTATAAGACTCCAGAGAAATTCCTGAAGGAAATGCTGGACTCCATCGTGGAGCAGACCTACGCGAACTGGGAACTCTGCATCGCGGACGGCAGCCCGGCGGGTGAGAGTGTCGAGAATGTTTTAAAGAAATACGCGGAGAAAGACGCGAGGATCCGCTATCAGGTACTGGGGGAAAACCGCGGTATCTCCGGAAATACGAATGCCGCCCTTGAGATGGCAGAAGGTGATTTCATTGTTCTTGCAGATCATGATGACCGTCTGACACCGAACGCGCTCTTTGAGTGCGCGAAAAAACTGAATGAGAATGAAAACTGCGATGTCCTCTATTCCGATGAGGACAAGCTTGACATGGATGGAGATGAACTGTTCGACCCGCATTTTAAGCCGGATTTCAATCCGGATCTTTTGACGAGCGTTAACTATATCTGCCATCTGTTTCTGGTGAAAAAAGAACTGCTCGATAAAGTCGGCGGTTTCCGGGCGGAATATGACGGAGCCCAGGATTACGACTTTATTTTCCGCTGTACGGAGAACGCAAAGCAGATCTGTCACATCCCGAAGGTGCTCTATCACTGGCGCTGCCACCCGAATTCCACGGCAAGCAACCCGGAGAGCAAGCTTTATGCCTTCACAGCCGGTTCCCGTGCCATCATGGACCACTATAAGAGAGTGGGAATTGAGGCAGAAAAGGTAGAAAAGGGCGTGGATTACGGGATTTATCACACGACGTTTAAGATCAAGGATGATCCGCTTGTGTCCGTAATTATCCCGAACAAGGACCACACCGTGGATCTCGACAACTGCATCCGCCCGATGCTGACGGAGGGAACCTATAAGAATCTGGAGTTCGTCATCGTGGAGAACAACAGTACGGAGCAGGCGACCTGGGATTACTACGAGAAGATCCAGAAGGAGTTCCCAAATGTACATGTTGTCCGCTGGGAGAGAGAGTTCAACTACTCCGCGATCAACAATTTCGGCGTACAGCACGCAAAGGGCGAGTATCTTTTGTTTATGAACAACGATATTGAGCTGATCGCGAAAAATTTCGTTGAAGAGATGCTTGGCTTTGTCCAGAGAGAGGACGTGGGGATCGCCGGAGCGAGACTGCTCTACGAGGATGACACGATCCAGCACGCCGGTGTTGTTATCGGTTTCGGCGGTATCGCCGGTCATACGTTTATCGGACTCCATAAATCCGAGAACAGCTATTTCAACCGCGCGATGTGTGCCCAGGATTACAGTGCTGTCACAGCGGCCTGCATGATGAGCAAGCGCTCCGTATTTGACGCTGTGGGCGGATTTACGGAAGAGCTCGCGGTGGCTTTCAATGATATTGATTACTGCATGAAGGTGAGAAAGCTCGGAAAACTTGTAGTATACGCGCCTTATGCGGTGCTTCACCACTATGAATCCAAGTCCCGCGGACTTGAGGACACACCGGAGAAGGTGGAGCGATTTAACCGTGAGATCGCCACCTTCGCGAAGCGCTGGCCGGAGATCCTGAGAGACGGAGATCCGTACTACAATCCGAACCTGACACTGAGAAAATCAAATTTTGCGCTGCGTGACCTGAAAAAGGAAAAAATCGGGGAACCATATAAACTGGAGGTACCGTTAGACGAATGAAGACAACGATCATAATTCCGAATTACAACGGACTTTCGTTTATGGAACCGTGCTTTGAGGCACTGGAAAAGCAGACGACGAAGGATTTCAAGATCCTGGTGGTGGACAACGGATCCACGGACGGAAGTGTTGAATGGCTGAAGGAGCGGGAGATCCCGTCGATCTTTCTTCCGGAAAACACAGGCTTTTCCGGTGCTGTAAATGTGGGGATCAGGGCGGCAGATACGCCGTATGTGATCTTATTAAATAATGATACAAAAGTGGCTCCCCACTACGTCGAAGCGTTGGAGCGGGCCATGGACCGGTCGGAGAAGATCTTTTCCGTCAGCAGCAAGATGATCCAGATGTACCATCCGGACCTCATGGACGATGCCGGAGACATGTACAGCGTCCTCGGCTGGGCGTTCCAGCGGGGCGTTGGGCGTCCGGAAAAGCTTTATAAAAAGAGCTGCCGCGTCTTTACGGCGTGTGCCGGTGCGGCAATCTACCGCCGGGAAGTATTTGAGACCATCGGTTATTTCGATGAGATGCATTTTGCCTATCTTGAGGATATCGATGTGGGATATCGGGCGAAGATTTACGGATATGACAACGTATTCTGCCCGGAAGCTGTGGTGTACCATGTAGGCAGCGGGACAAGCGGATCGAAGTATAATTCCTTTAAGGTGAAGCTTGCCGCGAGAAATAATGTGTATCTGAATTACAAAAATATGCGCGCATGGCAGTTACTTTTAAATTCTCCGTGTCTTCTCGCAGGAACATTTGTAAAGTTCCTGTTTTTTAAAAAGATGGGATTCGGAAAAGACTATGTGTCCGGATTTCTTGAGGGGATCAGAACATTAAAGGACTGTAAACGCGTCCCTTCCTTTAAGGGAAGATTACAGCGGGAGATCGGAATCCAGCTTGAGCTGATCGCCGGAACCGCAGTCTATGTTTATGAGTTTTCCAGGAGACAGGCGGCGAAGCTTAGAGCGAAAGCCTGAGATTCTTCGCCGGACGCCGTGCGGCCGGCTCAGTGCGGATAGACTGAACGGCTGCTTTTATGCAAGATAAACGAATAATTTACGGAAATCTCATATTTTCTTAAGAAATCGTATATATGCAAATGGGTAAATTTTATGTATACTATGTATGCATATTTTTTACGATGGCGGTACTATGTCCGGGGGAGTGACCTTTGAAGGGCAGTCTGCCGGGGCATGGTATAGTTGAAAATACCTGCCGTTGGGAATTGGCTGGCGCAGCTGTGCATGCGCTGATCACGGAAAGAATTCTGACCGGCATGTTCCTTGGAAAACAGGGTGAAAATTATATGATCAAAGATAATCAGAAGAGCCTCAACCGTTTTCACGTTGTGCTTGACGCCTTCGTGACCGCATTCTCTTATCTGCTTGCGTGGTTTATCGTAATCGGAAGCGGATGGGCGAACCTGCTCGGAAAACGGACACTTGAGGTCGGTTTTTATTTTGGTGCGCTTCTTGTCATTATTCCGGCGTATCTGCTTTTGTACTCCTTTTTTGGACTGTACACGCCGAAGCGTGTACTCGGACGCAGAAATGAATTCGGAAAGATATTCAAGGCAAACACGATCGGACTCCTAATTTTTGGTCTGATCCTGTACTTTGGAAGAAAAGAGCCGCATCTCTACAACTTCTCCCAGAGACTGGTCGTATATTTCTATGTGCTGAACGTAGTGTTTATGACCATTGAGCGGAATGGGATCCGGATCGTGCTTCGTTCCATGCGCTCAAAAGGATACAATCAGAAACATATCCTGTTAGTTGGCTATTCCTCCGCAGCGGAAGGGTTTATCGACCGGGTAAACAAGAATCCGGAATGGGGGTACACGATCCGCGGGATCATTGATGATACGAAGGAACGCGGAAGTGAGTATAAGGGAGTAAAGGTCATCGGCTGCATCGAGGACCTCGACTATATTTTAGAGCAGAACAGTCTCGATGAGATCGCCGTTACACTGAGCCTGAGCGAGTATGAAAAACTCCGCCATATCGTTGCTCTCTGTGAAAAATCCGGCGTGCACACGAAGTTTATCCCGGATTACGGGAACATTATCCCGACGATCCCGTATATGGAAGATCTCCAGGGCCTGCCGGTGATCCATATCCGCCGCGTTCCGTTGAATGATCCTATGAATGCGATGGTAAAGAGAGCCGTCGATATCGTGGGTGCGATCGTGGGGATCGTACTTTTCTCCCCGATCATGCTGATCGTGGCAGTGCTCATAAAGCTGACATCTCCGGGACCGATCATTTTCTGTCAGGAACGTGTCGGCCTTCACAACCGGCCGTTTAAAATGTATAAATTCCGTTCCATGACGGTTCAGGATCCGGGCAAGGAGAAGAGCCGCTGGACAACAAAGGGAGATGCCCGTGTGACTTTCATCGGAAAAATAATCCGCCGTACAAGCATCGACGAGGTGCCGCAGTTCTTTAATATCCTGATTGGTGATATGAGTCTTGTGGGTCCGAGACCGGAACGGCCATTTTTCGTTGAAAAATTTAAGGAAGAAATCCCGCGATATATGATCAAGCACCAGGTCCGTCCGGGCCTTACCGGCTGGGCGCAGGTGAATGGTTACCGTGGAGACACTTCGATCATTAAGCGGATCGAGCACGATCTCTATTATATCGAGAACTGGACACTTGGTCTTGATTTCAAGATCATGTTCTTAACGGTTTTCAAGGGATTCATCAATAAAAACGCTTACTAAGACGAGGACAAATGACATGAATTATGAAGACGAATTAGACCGTTCCCGCGCCAGAAAGAGCAGACGGCGTGAGAGCGAGAGTGAGACGTCCGCAAAACGCCACACTCACAGGACGGAAGATCTGTATTCCATGAGTGCTGACCCGGGAAGCCGTGCAGGCCGTGCCGCAGCAAAGAGCCATGGGGCAGCTTCCCACAATCACAGAAGACGGAAAAACGGAAACAAGAAGAAAAAGATCATCATCGGTGTTCTGATCGCCCTGATCGTTCTGGTCCTGGGGTTTGCCGCAGCGGTTTACGGCTATATCCGGCACAACTTCGGAAAGATGAACGGACAGAATAATTTTGATATTGCGGATGTTCAGAATGAGAACATCTCTCTGGAAATGAGAGATAAGATGGAAAAAGGCTACTGGACCATTGCGGTATTTGGTCTGGATTCCCGTGACAATTCCACAGGAAAAGGCAACCAGTCCGATGTTATCATGATCGTGAACTTAAATCGTGAGACCGGAGAGATCAAGCTGGTATCTGTATTCCGCGACACTTACCTGAATGTGAGCGACAAGAACACATACAATAAGATCAACGCGGCATATGCGATGGGTGGTCCGGAACAGGCTGTAAAAGCCCTGAATAAGAATCTGGATCTCAACATCACTCACTATGTAGCATTCAACTGGAAGGCAGTCGCAACAGCGATCAACATCCTCGGTGGTGTCGACATCGACATCAGTAAGTCCGAGTTCTACTACATCAACGCGTTCATCACAGAGACGGTAAAGGGTACCGGAATTGGTTCTGTACAGTTAAAGAAAGCAGGTGTGAACCATCTGGATGGTGTACAGGCCGTTGCCTATGGACGTCTTCGTCTGATGGACAGTGACTATGCGCGTACAGAGCGCCAGAGACTTGTAATCCAGAAGGCATTCGAGAAGGCGAAAAAGGCAGACTTTGCGACATTAAACAGCCTGATCGGAAATATGTCCGCGATGTGCGCGACAAATATCAATATGAACGATATTCTTCCGATGGCGAAGAATGTCACGAAATACCATCTCGGTGAGACGACCGGATTCCCGGCAGCCCGCGGAGAGCAGAAGATGAAGATCGGCAAGCTGAAATTGTCCTGTGTTATCCCACAGACACTCGTGAGCAACGTTACAAGTCTTCACAAGTTCCTCTATGGTGAAGAGGACTACAAGCCATCCAGCACGGTCCAGACGATCAGCAATAAGATCGCTGAACTTACGGGACTGAACAAAGCCGGCAAGGAGATCGATCATGTAGCGACGGATCAGGGATATATCCCGAAGGGAGAGACAGAGGCCACGACACTTTCCGCTGAAGAAGAGAGCAAGAAAGAGAGTCAGGAAGAATCCCAGATGGAATCCATGCTCGAAGAATCCAAGAAGGAATCCGAGAGCGCGGGTGAGACTGAGACAGGTCCGGACGGCAAGCCGATCGAGACTACATCAGGAGCCCATAACAGCGGCTATCTGCATGAGACGGAAACGGATGTCAACGGCAATGTGATCGCAAAACCGACCGAGAGCCATGCAGGAAGTCCGACGGACGAAGCAGAGACCTCCACGGAGGCATACAGACCGTCAAGTCCGCAGGATATGACAACGGAAGCCCCGATCGGCCCAGGATATGAGAAGTCGACGGCAGTTCCGGAGGCGACAACGAGTGCAGGTCCGGCAACCCCGACGGAAGGACAGAGTTCCGTAACAGTTCCGGGTGAAGGAAGTGTAGCGGCTGAAGGCCCGGCAGCCGGAATTTAAGAATAGGGGCCAGGATCAAAGGTTATAAAGGAAATATAGGATATTAAGGATCAAGACGCATCGTCTGATTGATTTGGAAGAAATATTCCAGACTATCAGATGGTGCGTTTTTTCGCGTGCAGGGAGCCATAATCCATACCTGTGCGATAACGGTACTACTGTGAAAATTCTCGACAAATGGCTGATTTTTTGGATTCGCGGTAGTCCGGCACAGTGGAAAGGTTTTACCCTGCTATATTTTTAAACGAAAATCCGAATTTACATTTTACATAGATTATACAAACTAGTTACCGAACCATGGTTTTTGCTTTTTGGGATTCGTGATAAAAATAATACTGTACAGAGAAAGAAAAAACAAAAACAAAGACCTTTGAGGAGGAGAAGATTATGAAAACAAGAAAAGTAATGGCACTTGCAGGTGCAGGAGTATTAGCAGTCAGCATGATGACAGGATGCGGAAGCAGCAGTAGTACAGCATCCACGACAGCAGCGACAACAACTGCGGCAGCAGCAGAGACAACAAAAGAAGCAGCGACAGCAGCAGAGAAAACTGCAGATCTTACAGGATCAATTACAGCGGCAGGTTCTTCCGCATTAAAACCGCTGGTTGATGATGCAGCAGACATGTTTATCGAGAAATACCCGGACGTTTCCATCACGATCGATGCAGGCGGATCCGGAGAGGGCTTAAAGCAGGTCTCCGAGGGAACTGTAAATATTGGTAACTCCGATGTTGAGGCATCCGCAAAGCTTGATGAAGCACAGGCAAAAGAGCTTGTTGATCATCAGGTATGCGTAGTCACAATGGCTCCAATCGTAAATAACGATGTAAAAGAAGGCGGCGTTGAGGATCTTACAAAACAGCAGCTCATCGACATATTCACAGGAAAGATAACAAACTGGAAAGAGGTTGGCGGACCGGATGAGAGCATTGTTCTTGTAACAAGACCGACATCTTCCGGTACAAGAGCAACCTTCCAGAAATACGCGCTTGACGGAAACGAGGAAGCTTCCAACACTTCCATGGAAACAGATGATTCCGGTGTTCTTCTTCAGAATGTAAAAGATACAAAAGGTGCGATC
>OLQS01000999.1_pt1 | contig 17801 bp, 18 predicted proteins | sample 1672291 | NCBI WGS metagenome assembly OLQS01 (sample SAMEA3136668, study PRJEB25190) | human gut metagenome | biome: human gut; feature: human-associated habitat; material: faeces | place: Austria | collected 2013
GGGGAATGACTGTGCCGTTGCAATCGCAGAGCATGTATCCGGAAGTGTGGAGGCAATTAAAACGATGAATGAAGTATCTCGTATTACAGTAATTATGGGCATATATAATTGTGCTGAAACTTTAGTTGAAGCTTTGGAATCATTAGAGGGTCAAACTTATAAAAGATTTCAAGTAGTACTTTGTGATGATGGTTCTACTGATAATACTTTAGAAATTGCACAACAGTGGGCTCAAATGCATTCTAACTATATTGTGATTAAAAATGGACGAAATTTAGGATTGAATGCGACATTAAACCATTGTTTGAAATATGTTGATACGGAATATGTAGCCCGTATGGATGGGGATGATCGTTCACTCCCATGTCGCTTTGAATTAGAAATAAAATTTTTAGATGAACATCCTGAGTATTCTGTAGTAAGTGGCCCTATGTATTATTTTGATGAAAGTGGTATTTTTATGAAAGGACAAGGGAATGGTGAGGTTATGAAAAAGGATTTTATCAAAGGATCTCCTATTTGTCATGCACCGTGTATGGTTCGTCGTGAAGCATATGAAAAGGTACAAGGATATAGTGTTGCTGATAGTTTGTTAGGTGTAGAGGATTATCATTTGTGGTTTAAAATGTATAGTGTTGGCTATAAAGCATATAATTTGAAAGAACCGATATACGAGATGCGTGATGATCGTAATGCTGTAGCTCGACGCACTTTTAGCCGTAGATTCCGTGAAGCTTATGTACAACATATTGGCTTTAGAATGATAGGATTGCCTTGGTGGACACAGATTTATTGTTTGATACCGCTTATTAAAGCATGTTTACCAATTTGGTTGTATAAGATATTACGTCAGGCAAAGATGAATAAATAATATAACTAAAATATGGCAAAAATAGTAATATCATATACTGTACCATCAACATATTGTTTTTCTGGTGAAACAATTGAAAAGCTGAAAAATGCTGGTCATAAAATAACTTTACTAAGTTCAAACGAACAAGAGCTAAGGAAGGTTGCTTATAGACTTGGTGTTGACTATAGGACTATTGAATTTCAACGTTCAATGAATCCGATAAAAGATATAAAGGCACTATGTCAATTATTTAAGTTTTTTAGGCAAGAGCAACCCAATTTGATTATAAGTGCAACTCCTAAAGCTTCTATGTTATCAATGATAGCAAGTAAAATAGTGCGTGTTCCAATTAGAGTATATCATATTTTTGGTTTTCCTTTTGAAACAGCAACAGGTTTTATTCGAAAAGTGCTTATTTGTATAGAGCGTCTAACAGCAATATGTTCAACGAATGTGTTGCCTATTAGTCATTCGATAGGTGAAATAGCTATGATAAATAAATTGGCAAAAAAAAGTAAGCTATATATTACAAATGCATTGACTATTGGAGGAGTTGATACAGAAAAATTTAATCGGGAAATAGTTGATAGTTCAGTTTTAAAGGATTTGTATCATTGTAAAAATGATGATATTATAGTTGGCTTTGTTGGTCGTTTAACGATTGATAAAGGTATTTTTGATTATATGGAGGTTGTAGATAAATTATCAGCTAAATATAAAAATTTACGTTGTTTGATAATAGGGGAGAATGATGAACGTTGTCCAATTAATCAAAAAGTATTTAATGAATTTATTATTAAGCATAATGCGATATATGTCAAACATACAAACGAGATGCCTAAATATATGAAGTTGATGGATATTTTTCTTCAACCATCTTATAGAGAGGGATTTGGTAATGCTAATGTGGAAGCAGAAGCAATGTGTGTTCCTGTAGTTTGTTATGATGTAACAGGTTGTAAAGATTCTATTTTGAATGGAAAAACAGGATACTGTGTTAACTTTAAGAATATTAATGCTTTGACTGATGTTATGAGTAAATTAATAGAAGATACAGCATTAAGAAAGAATATGGGAGAGTGTGGGCGGAAGTTCGTGGAAGATAATTATTCACGTGAAAAAGTCGCATTATTTAATTATAATTATTTTACAACATTATTAAGTGAACACTCAAAGTAGAGTTGTAAATTAAAAGTCTGGTTGGCATTCAATCCTGATGTATTACTTAAGATTTTAAAATCAGAATTTTACACTTGTTTACTTAAAAGCAAAAGTATCTAGATAATTACAATGATTTTAAATACTTTTTTCTAGATATAATTTGTCTGAAAAACTTTATATTCAAATATGATTCCAGATGAAAAATCGAAAATGATAATAGAGTTGATGATGGCGTGTTGGTTGGATGTGAAACGTATTCAAGAGATGAGTATAGATGCAAAATAATAGCATTAGAAGACTTAAAATCTGCAATAGGATTTTTTTTAAGGGTGTCAATAAAAAGAATCAAAAGGTTACTGAGGAAGGCGCACATGGTAAAAATGATTTTGAGTTAACCACTTGCTTATAAAAAATAAAGGCTCCCGGCATACACCGGAAGCCTTCCACTAATAGAAACAATTTTATAAATCCTTATATTCCCGGCTTGCCTTGAAACAAGGGCATGCCTTGTGAACATTCGTAGAGAGTTCATTGTGTCCCGCAATGCGGGCTTCGGGATAATCCAGCCGAAGTTGCCGCAACAGTGCTATCAGCGCGATTTTTTGTTCCATGGTCCGTGTGTCGGCAGGTTGTCCCTGTTCGTCCAGACCGCCTTCGTAACACACTCCGATGCTGTGGTCGTTGAAACAGCGGGCATGGGCGCCGATATGGTCTATCGGGCGGCAGACATGGGTGACACCGTCGCGGGTGATGTAGAAGTGATAGCCGATATCGGCAAATCCGCGTTCCTGCACGTGACAACGGCGGAGAGCTTCCACCGGGAAGCTGCGGTCGGCGCGCGTGGCAGAACAGTGAACTACTATCAAGGCAATGCGCCGGTAGTTTTGATACTGTGAACTGATGTTGTCGTAAGTCATTTTTATTAAGGATTAAAAATCAGATACAACTTTGAATACCCAGCACACCGCCTATGGCGGTGGCTACTGCAATAATTACTTTGATAATGATGCTCCAGGTTGATTTTCCTTTTGGTTTTTCCATAACAGTGGGGTTTAAAATGATACATAATTTTTTGTATTAGGGCGGACACACGGGTCCGCCCCCTACGGTCTAGACAGCCGGTTCTTCCTTGGACTTGAGCAGGTCTTCCACCACTTTGCCTTCTTTCTCGGCACGCAGTGCGGCTGCTTGTGCGGAACGGCTGGCAACGGGCTGGAATTCCAGATTGCCGAAAATGGTCTTCAGGTCTTCTCCGGGGACGTACTGGATGTTGATGCCGGTGATGCACGAGGCGGTAAACTTTTCCAGACTGTCGGCTCCGCGACTGGTGATTTGAAGACGGAACTTGCCTAAATCGCCGAAGTCTACCTGTTTGCCTTCTTTCAGGGCTTCCAGCAGATTGTCTACGGTGGCGGTAAGAACTGCCACTACATCGGCGCGGCTCACGGTGGTCTGTGAGGACACACGTCTGCTGAGCTGTTTCAACGAAAGTTCACCGTTCATCTGAGCTGTGGCGTAAGCCTTTGGAGATGCTTCCCTTTCCAACGGATTGGGGCGTAATGAAACACTGTAATTTAATGCCATAATGTTACTGTTTTTAAAAGATTAATATTAATTGAACATGACAAAGATAGCATTGCGGAGGAACGGAAAAATGAAAAGCTATGAATGCCTGTGAAGTGCTGTGGTAAAGTATGACAGAGTATGAATTAAGATGAATTAAAACACTTTATATAGTTGGCTATGTAGTTGATTTTCATTACATTTGTTCTATTAATCAAATAGAAAAATGATATGAATCAGAGAGAAGACGAGAGGGAAGGATGGCCGGTGAAACCTTATTACAAACGAGACTTGGCGGTGGCATACGCTCCCGATATCACTCCGGTGGCTGCACTTAACCGTCTGTCGTCATGGGTGCATCACCACAAGGTGCTTTACCGTGCTTTGGCGGATTCGGGTTATACCGACCGGCAGCGGATGTTCAATTCGGTACAGGTGGAGCTGATTTTCCGGTATTTGGGAAGGCCGTAGGGACAGACCCGGTGTCTGTCCGCATGTCGGCTTCTCGTATGTTGGAAACGCGGACGTATGCATGAGCTTACACGTATATACGTGCAGCCTCACACATATATATGCGCAGCCCCACACATACGTTCGCATGAGGCGATGCATACGTTCGTGTGGGCGGCCTTTATTCCGCGCGGCATTCCTCTTCGCTTTCGTGCTCTTCATAGCGTCCGCAGGGACGGCGGGTGTAATACACGGTTCCTGTGCGGCAAAGCTCCTGGTCGCGTACCTTCAGCATGTCTATGCGCGTAAAGGCGCGGTCGGGCTCCGATATACGCGAGACGGTGAGGATGAAATCTGCCAGGTTTGCCCAGTTCGCACTGCCCGATATGGTGTACATATTGATGGCTTCCAGTTCGTTTCGGCCGTTCACGGTCTTCAGTCCGCGCGGATGCGCCACGATGACTACCCAGATGTGGTTTACACGTCCCCATGTCTGAAACTTGGTGAGCATCGCCTTGATGCTTTGCGTTTCGGTTTCGCCGTTGCCGCTTTGTGTTTCGATGAAAAGATAGGGGTCTACCACCAGATATTTCAACGGATGTGTGCGGCGCACCCGGTCGGCACGGTTCAGGATGTTTTCGGGCGTGGGCGGTACTTCGTGCATATCCAGATGAATCATGTGGGTATCCAGAAAGTCAAGATAGGGCGTCAGTTGTCCGTCGGTATAGGCGGTGGTGTTGGCTTTGCCCAGCATCAGGCTCACCAGCCGGGCGATGTGCTTGTTCTTGTCGGGAACCTCAAAGGAAAGATAGCATACAAACCGGTCGGTCTGCTGCATGATGCGGCAGGTCAGGTCGTTCAGAAAATCGGTCTTGCCGCTGTTGGGCATGCCGGTTACGATGATGAGCCCGCCGATGTCGGTGGGATGGAAGATGCGGTCGGTCAGCGGGCCGTAGCCCACGCTGTAACCGTGGTCGTATTCGCCGTGGAGCACACGGATGACTTCATCCCTTCGCTCCGCCACGGTGATGATATCGGTGGTGTGGCGTACGCTTGCTCCGTCGATGACACTGCGCACCACTTCGATGCCGTATTGCAGCATCACGTCGCCTATGTCCTTGCATCCGCCGGGCAGGGTGACGAAGAGGCAGCGGGCGTTGAAGTAGTCCGACAGCCGCTTGGTGAGTGTGCGGCCGGGCAGGTCGGTATCACCGCAGATCACGATGTGGTCCACCTGTTCCAGCCATGGGAGAAACGCTTCGAAGGATTTGCCCAAGTCGCTTGCGGCTCCCGACGGTACGCTGATGACATATCGGTAGCCGGCTTCTGCCAGCACCAGCGTGTCTTTTTCGCCTTCCACCACGATGACCCGCGGAATGGTTTCTTCCTCCACGAGCAGCGGATTAAGGCAGTCGATGTTGTAAGGGGCGCAAGGCGTGGTGGGTGAGTCCTGTCCCCAGAACTTGCTGTAGACGGTGGGTTTTCCCTCTTCCTGCCGGGCCGAGGGCGATGGACTGCACGAGCGGTACTTGGCGTTGACGGGGTGTCCGTCCACATAGTTCACGTAGGCGATGCAGGGGAACACGTTGGATGCCTGTTCGCTTTTGTTCTCGCTGTCCTTGGTGATGCAGTAATGGCGCAGGCAGCCTATCCGGGCTGTGATGGCAGTGGCGAGGGAGATGCCCTGGTCCAGGAGGTAGCGGCGCGCGGCGAGCTGGTCGGGGTCGGTACAGTCGGGCGAGTCGGTGAGGGGTTTGATTTTTTGCATCACTTCGGCGGTCAGGGGCTTGTAGTCCGAGGGCAGCATGGGCACTTCGCCCGTCGTGCTTTGAGCGTCGTTTCGGGCGGTCTTGTATCTGTTGCCGCTGCGGGTCGGGGCATATCCGGCAGCTCCCGCGGCATATTGCGGGAACATGGGGCGGTCTGCTTTGCAGAAGTCGGTCAGTATGCCGTTGAAGTTACATCCTGCGTAGAAGCAGTGGTACACACCTTTTGCTTTGGAGATGGACAGATGGGGTGTTCCGCATTTGGGGCATACGGCAACAAAATTCTTTCCCGCGCTTTTGCGGTCGGGGAAGTCTGAAAGAGAATAATAAGGCTTCATATCAATTTTAAAATTAGAATGTAAAAAATAAAAAATCATGGTTGACAGGGAACTGCTTCAGGACCCGGAGTGTTGACCGTCGGTGTCCACCCATTTTTGTGAGAGGACGTTCCAGATGGCTTCATCGGAGGGCCGTGGCGGTGCATCCGCCGGTATTTCCACTTTTCCGTCTATGGGGTCGTCATAGTATCGGATATCTTTGTCGGCATCCTTCCATTCGAATGGCGAGACGGGACGGAATTCACGGAGTTTTTTGCGTTGTTCTTCCAGTTCCTTCAGCAGTGTTTCGCCCAGTTTTTGTGTGGCTTGCTGTATCAGGTTCTCCCCATGGCGGGTCTTGATAAGGTTTTGCAGCCAGATGATGCGTCCGTTGTGCGGTGTTTTGGCAAAATTGGACTGGGCATCGAAGTGAGGAATCAGGAATTCGTTCACCAGAACGACCAGCGCATCCAGTGCGCGCGGTCGGGTGTAGCGGTAACCGGCAACGATACGGTCGATAATCGGCACCAGTACTGCCTGCTTCTCTTCGGGAGTGGCGTTGAGTTTGTGAAAGAACTCTTTGGCAGATGAAGAAGCTTTTGGAGCTTCATCGCCGTGAGGCGTTCCGGCAGGATTTTCAGAAGGAATATTTGGCTGCTTTTGGACGATATTTTCGCAAGATAATCCCTTATGGGAATCCTTCGGAGAATATATATTATTTATATTATATAATATATTACTATTAAAAAAAGCAGAATCCTGCGCAGAATCCTGCGGTGTTTTCTGCGCAGAATCCTGCTGCACATTTTTTGTTTCCTTGTCACTTTTATGATACCATAAAGGAGAGTAGAATGCGATGATTTTTGTGTGCCCTTCATCCCAAATAAGTCCGAATGTGTGGCAGTCTGTCACTGCCGTTATCAGTGCAGTAGTATATGAGAATTTGAGTGCGATTCTAATGTAGTAGAAATTGCAGAGTGGATAGATACCGCTTTCGTTCATATAAGCCGGCATTCCCAAATGGAGGTCCAGTAGTTTGGTTACAGTAGGATCGTTTATTCCCCTGTTTTTCCATTGGTGAATCATTTTCTGTATTTCACAGATGGATACGTTTTGTTTCAGTGCTTTTATAGCCATAAGAGATATTGTTTTAAGTTAATTCTTGCGAAGTTAGGAAAGAATAAGTTGGTATTACTTCCCGCTAGGGAGAAGTAAAGACACGTTTGTTGTATATAATTAACAATTAATAAAAGAAAGTAAGATGAAGAACAGACAGTTCGATACAGAGAAGTTGGCAGCAAGCATCAAAGTGCTTGTTAAAGCTGCCGGATTGCGTAATTCAGAGGTTTGTAAAGACGTTCGTATGAGTCCCTCTTGTTACTACAGGACTCTTAAAGGTAAACTGATGATTTGAGTTTTTATGCTGTTATTATTCATTTTCTGATTATCAACTGCCGTGATTGCGGTGTGGAGACTCAGATGGAAGCGGTGAAACGTGAATGGTGGAATGTGGTAATGGAGAATGAATGGGAGTTAAAAACGGTAGATAAAAGTAGATAAAAAAAGAAGAAAGACCATGTATCGTAAGTATTTAAAGCGTTGGCTTGATTTTGTTATTGTATTGTGTGTATTGGCTGTCATTTGGCCGATATTGCTTTTGGTCACTTTATGGCTTCACTTTGCCAATAAAGGAGCGGGTGCCTTCTTTACTCAGGAACGTCCCGGACGAAACGGAAAAATATTCAAGGTAATCAAGTTCAAAACAATGACGGACGAACGTGACGCAGACGGTAACTTGCTTCCGGATGCAGAACGTCTGACCCCGGTAGGGCGCTTTGTACGTTCTACTTCTATTGATGAGTTGCCACAACTGATTAACGTGCTGAAGGGAGATATGGCGTTGATAGGGCCACGACCACTGTTAGTGCAGTATTTGCCTTTGTATAGCAAAGAGCAGGCACGCAGACACGAGGTACGTCCCGGAATTACCGGTTGGGCACAGTGTCATGGGAGAAACTCTATCAGTTGGACGGAAAAATTCAAACTGGATGTGTGGTATGTGGACCATTGTTCGTTGATTACAGATATTAAAGTGATTTTTATAACAATTAAAAAGGTGTTGCTTCGTGATGGTATTTCGCAAGAAGGACAAGCAACCATGGAACTTTTTAACGGAAATAATTAATTATGAAACAACATAACATTCTTATTACATCTGCGGGAAAGCGTGTAGTATTAACCCGCGCCTTTAAAGACACTTTGGCAAAATATGATTCTAAGGCTAAAGTTTATACGACAGATACGAATCCTAAGATGGCACCTGCGGGATATGTTTCGGATGAATGCATACAGGTACCAAGATGTACAGCTGATAATTATGTAGAATTGCTTCTGCAAATATGTAAGGAAAAGTCAATAGGGCTTATTATACCTACTATTGATACTGAATTGCTGATATTGGCAATCAATCGCTTAAAATTTGAAGAGTTGGGGGTGGTTGTAAGTGTTCCTTCGATGGATTTTGTAGCAATATGTAGAGACAAGCGAAACACTGGGCAATTTTTGGAAGCACACGGTATTCGCATACCGGCAGAGGTGGATAAATATAATCCTGTTTTTCCTTTATTTGCCAAGCCTTATGACGGTTCTTTGAGTGCCAATCTGCATTATATAACTAAACCTGAGGAACTCACAGATGATATTCTTAATGACCCCAAGTTGCTTTTCATGGAATATATCGACAAGAAAGTGTATAAAGAATACACGGTGGATATGTACTATGGAGCAGATAATGAATTGAAGTGCCTTGTTCCGCGTGAACGCATAGAAATCAGAGCCGGTGAAATAAATAAAGGATGCACGCATAAAGGTAAGTTGATGGAATACCTCAAAAAACGGATGTCACATATTGAAGGTTGTGTGGGGTGTATTTGCCTGCAAGTCTTCTATAATCCTGAAACGGAAGATGTGGTGGGTATAGAAATAAATCCGCGTTTCGGTGGCGGATATCCTCAAAGTTATGCAGCCGGGGCTAACTTTCCTGAATTATTAATACGTGAATATTTTGGAAAGGAAAAGATTGAATACTTTGAAGATTGGAAAGATAATTTGATAATGCTTCGGTATGATGATGCAATTTTTGTCGGATAAAGATATCGTGGTCTTTGATCTTGATGATACACTATACAAAGAAATAGATTATCTTTTTTCGGCATATCATGCCATTGCAGAGAGTATCAGATTAGATGTTGCAGGTGAAATGCTTGATTGGTATCATGCCGGGAAAAATGTGTTTTTGTGTTTACAAGAAAAGTATAGTGTAGGTTTGTCTGTGACTGAATTGTTAGAGATATACCGGTATCATGAGCCCCAAATTTCTCTTCCTTCTGAAAGTGCTGCTTTACTTTTACATCTTCGTAGAAAGAATATCAGATTAGGGATAATATCTGACGGTCGTAGCAGAACTCAGCGCAATAAATTGAGGGCATTAGGATTGGACTGGATAGAAGATGTGGTGATTTCTGAAGAGTTTGGTAGTGAAAAGCCTTGTGAGGCAAACTATCTGTATTTTGAAAAGAAATATCCTGATTATCGTTTTACTTATATAGCAGATAATTTGAAGAAAGATTTTGTGGCTCCGAATCGTTTGGGGTGGCGTACTGTCTGTCTGAAAGATGACGGTAGGAATATACATTCACAAAATATAGAAATAGCAGAGGTTCAGAAACCTCAGTTTATAATAGACAAATTAACAGATTTAATTAAAGTGGAGAATAAAAATTATGAGTTACATTCCTGAAAAAACAATTTACCTCTGTCTTGCTCACATGAGTGAAGATGGAATAGAGCAGAAGTATGTGAAGGAAGCATTCGATACCAACTGGGTAGTGCCTTTGGGTCCCAATGTAAATGCTTTTGAGGAAGACCTCAAGAACTTTGTCGGGGGAAAGAATGAAGTTGTCGCACTTTCGGCGGGAACGGCAGCGGTGCATCTTGCATTGATTGGCTGTGGCGTTCAGGCGGGTGATGAAGTTTTGGTACAAAGCTTTACCTTTTGTGCTTCGTCGCATCCGGTTACTTATCTGGGTGCAAAGCCTGTGTTTGTCGGTTCTGAAAAAGATACGTGGAATATGGACCCGGTGTTGCTGGAGGAAGCTATCAAAGACCGTATGGAGAAAACGGGAAAGAAGCCCAAGGCGATTGTTCCGGTGGCGCTCTACGGTATGCCATACGACTGTGAGAGAATTATGGAGATTGCAAACCGCTATGATATTCCTGTGGTGGAGGATGCGGCGGAAGGGTTCGGTTCCAAGTTCGACGGCAGGGTGCTGGGCACTTTCGGCAAGTTTGGCGTGTTGTCATTCAACGGCAATAAGATGATTACCACTTCGGGCGGCGGTGCTTTGATTTGCCGGAATGCCGAAGATAAAAATACCATTATGTGGTATGCTACTCAGGCACGCGATGCTTATCCTTATTATCAGCATACGGCAATCGGCTACAATTATCGTATGAGTAATATTTGTGCCGGTATCGGTCGCGGACAGATGACCGTGGCGGAGGCGCACATTGCTCATCATAAGCATGTGCAGGCTTTGTATGAAGAACTGTTGAAGGATGTGAAGGGCATACGTATGCATAAGCAGCCTGAGGATGCGCGTTATGATGCCAACTTCTGGCTGTGTACGGCTACCATCGATCCTGATGTGAAGGTTGTCGGTCAGGAGAACGCGTATAAGGAAGTGGTCAAGACTGCGGTGGGAGGAGCTGCCGGGGTGATTAAGGCGGTGGACAGTGCCACCACGGATTGCCAGCCTAATGAGAATGTGGAAGCAATGCGTGTTTTCATGCTCGCCGGAAAGATTGAAGTACGACCTGTGTGGAAGCCGATGCACAAGCAGCCGGTGTATGCGGATGCGCCTGTTTATACCAACGGGGTGGAAGAGGAAATCTTCAGGACCGGACTGTGTCTCCCTGCGGGCCCTTGTGTAAGTGACGAGGATGTGGCATACATTGTGCAGACAATAAAGGATTGTATAAAAGGATAATGGATTATTATCGGTATTTGGATATGATTTGGAAATTATCAAACTGGTATTTTTCGAAAGATGCACTGCCGTATTGGTGTATATTCGTTTTGGATTGCCTGATAGTGCTGGGCGCGGATGTGTTGGTTTATGCTTTGAATAACGGAACACTTTCTTTATTGCAGAACTTTGTACAACTGACAGGGGCTTTCTGCTTTTATTTGTTGTTCTATGTTGTGAGCTTTCGGATGTTTCATACGTATTCGGGGGTGATTCGTTATTCTTCGTTTATCGATTTGCAGCGGATGGGTTTTGCCATGATTACGGGCTTGCTGATGATTGTAGGCGTCAGGTATCTGCTGAATGAGGATTGTTGGTTGATGGCAGTCGGTATGAGGGATATCGGAATTGCCGCATTGCTGGCTGTTCTGATGATGTGGAGTGTGCGGGTTTTTGTGAAATATCTGTATGACTCTACTTTTAACAGACGACGCGGAAAACGTGTGTTTATCTACGGGGTGAAAGCCGGCGGAGTGGGACTGGCGAAGAGTATCCGCAACCAGGTTGACTCCCGATATGTCGTGAGCGGTTTCGTTTCGGATATGCAGGATATGCAGGGCCGCTTCCTGATGGGAAAGCGGGTTTATCCCAACGATGAGCATTTGGTGGAGAAGATGGAGGACTTCGGAGTGCATACTTTGCTGGTTTCTCCTTTGAAGAATGAGGCGATTCGGAATAATCCCGAAATGGTGGAGAGGCTGATGAAGGCAGGTATACGAATTTATATGATTCCTGCCGCGCAGGAGTGGGACGGTAAGAGTGATCTTGACCATCGTCAGCTCAAGGAGGTGGATATTGAAGATTTGCTGCCTCGCGACAAGATAGAAATCGACTTGAAAGCGGTGGAGGAATTGCTTACCGGAAAGAGTATTCTGATAACGGGAGCTGCCGGCAGCATCGGAAGCGAGATAGTGCGCCAGATTGCCAAATTTACTCCGCAAAAGCTTATTCTGATAGATCAGGCGGAGACGCCTTTGCATGATGTGCGTCTGATGATGGCGCGCAAATGGCCCGACATCGAGGCGGAAACCATCGTGAGTGATATTTGCATGAAGGAACGCATGGAGGAGATTTTCGGTATATATCGTCCCGATTATGTGTTTCATGCGGCGGCGTATAAGCATGTGCCTATGATGGAGAATAATCCGGGAGAGAGTGTGCGTAATAATGTGGAGGGTACGCGTATCATTGCAGACTTGGCTGTGAAGTATCGGGCGAAGAAGTTTGTGATGGTGTCTACGGACAAGGCGGTGAATCCCACCAATGTGATGGGGTGCTCCAAGCGTATCTGCGAAATTTATGTGCAGAGTCTGGATAAGGCGGTGAAGGATGGCAAAGTGGAGGGAGTCACTCAGTTTGTCACTACGCGTTTCGGTAATGTGCTGGGCTCGAACGGTTCGGTTATTCCGCTGTTTAAGGAACAAATCAAGCAGGGCGGACCGATAACGGTGACGCATCCCGATATTATCCGTTTCTTTATGTTGATTCCCGAAGCTTGTAAGCTGGTGCTTGAGGCGGGAACGATGGGCAATGGCGGTGAGATTTTCGTGTTCGATATGGGTAAGCCGGTGAAGATTGTGGATCTTGCCCGACGTATGATTCAGTTAAGCGGAGCCAAGAATGTGGAGATTAAGTTTACAGGATTGCGCGACGGTGAGAAACTGTATGAGGAGGTATTGAATGAAGAAGAGACGACCAAGCCTACTTTTCATCCTAAAATCAAGATTGCGCAGGTGCGTGAGTATGATTATGCCGATGTGTGCCGGCAGGTGGATGAGCTGGTGGCTTCCAGCGTGAAAGAGGATGATATGGGTATTGTAAGACGTATGAAGGAAATGGTTCCCGAGTTCAAGAGCAAACATTCGGTGTATGAAGTCTTGGATAAGTAGAACCATGCACCGGTGGATTTTGCCGTTATGTCTGTCGGCGCTGTTTGTTTGCACCGGAAGGGCACAGTCGGCAGAGAACACGCGGGTGGATGTGTTTATGGGAGCCGAATTGCATTATCGTGATATTTTTCATAATAAGATATATGAGGTGCTGGTGAACCTGACACCCGGAGTGAAGTGGTATATGGGAAACCGCTGGCAGTTGGCGGGACAGGTCATTGTGCCTGTTTATAATGATTATGGCGATCGTTATAAGAAAGTCCGTCTGAACATGGCTGTGCTTAGCAAGGAATGGGACTGGCACCGGAAGCATTTTCTGAAAGTGAGCGGAGGACTGTTTGCGATGGAACGCTACGGACTGGATGTGAAGTGGATGTATGCGGCTACGGACTGGCTTGCCTTGGACGCACAGGCGGGATGGACGGGTTTTTGTTCCATGGCAGCAGGATGGGAATGTAGTCCGATGGAGCGTTTGACGGCTCTTGCCGGGGTACGTGCTTATCTGAGTGGGGTGAATACGGAATTCCGGGTGCGCGGCGGCCGTTTTCTGTATGAAGACTGCGGTGTGCAGGGAGAAGCGATGAGGCATTTCCGGCATTGCACGGTGGGGGTGTTTGCCCAATATACCGATAAGGGAAAAGAGAATTTCGGTTTTAAGGTGGTTATGATGATTCCTCCTTATAAACGGAGTAACAGGAGGGTGCGTTTCCGCCCGGCATCCAATTTCCGCTTGACGTATAATCAGGAGGCGGATGCTTATGCGGGTAAAATGTATACGACCGATCCCGAAGAGAATGAACGGGAAGGATGGTTTGACCGCAGCCGGTCGGACTGGGGGGCGAATGGCATGACGCCTGATTTTACAGTTCGGCAGAAAGGAGGCACTGAATGAAAATGAGATATATAATGGGGTGCTTTATGGCATTGCTGTTTTTGGTGCCGGCCGTGGCACAGCAGTATACGGGCATGAGCGGTTTGATACATGTTCCTTCGGCGGACATGGGTGAAGAGGGGGAGGCACGCGCAGGGGTGCATTTCCTGAATCGGGAGTTTACTCCGAATGTGCTGACATATAAAGGCGATAAATATCATACGATGGGTTATTACCTGAGTATCACGCCGTTCAGGTGGATGGAGATTGCGTATACTTGTACGCTTTTGAAATCGACGAAGATTGTTGACGGTGTGGAAGATAAGGAACATCCGGGGCTGCACCGCAAGGACCGTTATTTTTCGCTCAAGCTACAGCCGGTTCGTGAGAAGCCGGGTAAGTGGTGGCCGAGTGTGGCGATAGGGGTCAATGACCTGGATTTCCGTGTAAACTGGCTGAAGACGCAGCATGAGACGGATGTATCGCGTGTGGTAAACAGCTATTTTTCCAATTATTATGTGGCATTGTCCAAGCATTTTCGTCTGAAAGGGAATGTGCTGGGTGTGCACATGGCTTACCGGCACTGGCGGTGGAGTCTGAACTCGAAATGGAACGGGCCGGTGGGCGGTATTACGTTCAGCCCTTCGTTTCAGAAGAATTTCCGGTTGATAGCGGAGTATACGGGCGATGATGTGAACGTGGGCTTTGACTGGAAATTGTGGAAGCACTTGCTGGTACAGTCTTCGCTGCAAAACGGCAAATATTTTTCCGGAGGGGTGTGCTTTTGCATCAATCTGTTGTAAATGATATAACTAAACATAATTTTTAAATTTAATTATTTTACTATGTACAATTTTGTAAGAAGAGGAGCTTATATGCTTCTGATTGCCGGTTTGACCATGGGGGTTGCCGGTTGTAGTGACGATGATCCTGATTATGACAATGTGACTCCGCCTGTAGTTGAGGTTGCTTCCAATACGTTGACCGGAGTTATCACAAGTCTGAGCGGTGAGGGAATTTCAGGTGCGAAGGTTTCATTGGGTGCAGATAATTCTGCCACGACCGATGCCAACGGTGTTTATCTGTTTAAGGATGTCAAGGCGGGTACTTACCAACTGAAAGCGGAAGCCGAAGGTAAGTTGTCACATACAGGAACATTGACTGTTGCGGATGTGAAAAAGGCTCAGAATCTGGTGTGGAATGCGGCACTTGCTTCTGACGTGAAGAAGGAAGTAGGTGTATCGGCTGATGCACCAAGTGAGGGAAAAGTGGAAACGGAAACATTGAAAGGCAATGAGGAAGCCAAGGTGGAAGTGAAGGCTGAAATCGCTGCCGGTACCGTGGATACAGATGTGAAGGTCATTATCTCTCCGCTTTATAGGGAGGAAGATGTAGTGACACGTGCTGCCGGTGAGACCATGTTGGTCGGTGCCGCTCTTTCTTGTGACAAGGAGGGTGTTTCTTTGAAAAAGGCTATCGAGCTGAGTTTCGAGCTGGATACCGAACTGGCAGGTAAGGTGGAAGTCAAGCAGTATAAGAACGGTGAATGGGTGAAGGCGGACAGCCGTGTCGAAGACAGCCATGTAGTCGTTGCTGCTAGTGAGTTCGCTTCTTATGGTCTGTTCCTCGGTGTGGAATTCTCTGAGAAGAAGAGTACGGAAGCTGTAGAGTTTGAACAAAGCAAATGGGACAACCTGTATGGCTCTAAGGATATGTCTGTGGGTGAGGCTGCTTATACCTATAAGGTGGGTACTGAAATCAGCACTGAAGGTACTGTGAGCAAACTGACTGCTCTTTTGATAGAAGAGTTGGCACAGCGTTTCGGTGCAACGGCGACTACACTCAACGGCTCTTATCCTATCAATGTTACATTGCCGGTAGGTACTATGTTGGAAATCAGTGGTGTGCAGGAAGAATGGGGTGTATCGGCAAGTGCACTCGGTAAGTCGGCTTCAGGTACATGCCACGGTAATGTAGTAATTGAGGTTGCTACTTCCAACCGTCAGCACACAGGTGGTGGTAACTAAACTGTAGTTTGTATTAATTTTTGTGACCGGTCGGGAAGTAAGCATAAGCCGGTCAGTTATATATTAGGGAGGTAATGGCAGTTATCTTCCTAATATTTTTTTATGCCTTTTTCTTGCTGTTTTTTGAAACGTATGACATGATTGCGTCATTCGCTTTTTTTATGACCTCGTTCTTGAATCCTTTTAAATATATTTCTGTCACTTTTACTGACGAATGACCAAGGGCTTCACATATTAGTTGTTCGGAGAAATTACAATATTTGGCAAAGGTGGCCCAGGTGTGGCGCAGGGTGTATGAACTGACTTTGGCTGATACGCCGCATTTTTTCGCCAGCCTGTCTAAATTATAATTCATGGTTCGTAGTGCCTGTTGGTACTCTGTATACAGCTCTTCTCCGTTTGTGCTTCCGCTGAGGATAGGGAAAAGGTAGGGAGAGTTCTGATTGGTATTCTGATACTTGTTTATCAGTGTCATTGTGGTTTCCGACACTTCCACTATCATTTGTCTGCCTGTCTTATGCCGGCGGTAGGAAAGTATATTGCCTTTCAGGTCGCTTTTATGTAGATGGGCTAAATCGACAAAGGGTATTCCGTGCAGCCGGAACATCAGGTTTGCCCACACTCTGCACTGTATCAGCTCTTTCGATAATTTCTTCAAGGGGATTTCATTCAGCAGCTTGTTTATCTCCTCCACTTCCAGCGCACGTTTGATGTTGTTTTTCACTCCGGTGTAGACGTGATTGAACAAGCGGGAGTTTTCTGCTGTTATTCTTTGGTCCACTGCCTTGTTGTAAGCTCCGCGCAGCGTTCTCATATAGGTGGAGACTGTGTTCCAGCTCAGTTGCTTGTTGCGCAGGTAGGTCTCAAATTCTTTCAGGTTGGCCCTGTTGAGTTGGTGGAAGTAAACGACCTTGCATCCGCAGAATTCACAGAAAGTATTTAAGGTACTTTGATAGATGTGTGCCGTGCTGTAACGCTTCTCTTCTTTCAGCTCTTCAATAGTTTTGTTTATAAACTCGTTGAATTTTTTCTTCTTTCTCATAAAGATTCCGTTTTTTATAGATTTTACAAAATAAGTAATTCTCATAACGGAATCGAATATAAATCGAAATGTTTGAATTAGAAAAATTATTTGTCTAATTCTGCATTGTTTATGCGTATTATCCAACCGTTTACTTGCATTTGCAAGCACATGTAAGGTTTTGACGGATTATTTGTAGATTCAAGGAAAAATATCAGATTATATCGGTCTTGTCTGTCCAGATACTCTTGTGGGAGCATGGCTGCTGCCTCTACATTGCTTGATAAAAGTAAGTATTGTGTCAGTGGAATGTTGAACAACGTTTCTCCGCTAGGCTGATAAATCAAACGTAAGCGGGTGTCATCATTTTCCATCAGTCGTAATGTATTCATGCCGGCATGCACTACCTGTATGTCTTCCAAGTTGGCGCTCTCTTGCATGAAGGGGAGATAACAGGTGAAAACGGAGTCTGTCGGAGTGTTCCGGTGATCCATGCATCCGTTGCGGGCTGTCAGCTCCAGGCGAAAATCATCTTTTTCCAGCGGAGCGGCTGACTGACTTTGCAATATGCAGCTCAGAACATTTGTGTTTTTGGTAAGAGAGAGAGCCAGAAACTGATATTCGCCACTGATATGCACATTGTCCAGCCGCCCGTGGAATAGAGATGAAAGCCGTCCGGACTGTTCTCCCGCCTCATTGCGTAACAGTGTCAGTGAGGTGGGAGTGTGCCGGTAAAGTGAGTCCGCCAATCCTGCCCAGACCAGAAAGGTGTAATCTCCCTGAGGCAGGGAGGGGA
>OLQS01001001.1_pt1 | contig 17764 bp, 16 predicted proteins | sample 1672291 | NCBI WGS metagenome assembly OLQS01 (sample SAMEA3136668, study PRJEB25190) | human gut metagenome | biome: human gut; feature: human-associated habitat; material: faeces | place: Austria | collected 2013
AAAGATATTGACACGCGCGGATCCGTATAATATAATAACTCAATGTGACGATGTTGAAAAATGTCTTACCAAAGCCCCGGAAAGACATTTTGATATATAAATAATACGTGGAAAGCTCCAATTCCCAGAGCGATACCATGTGAGCCAGTCATACGGACCAAAGGGTCCAAATCCGTACAAATCGATGGAGGTATACTATGAAGACATTTATGGCTAATCCGGCTAAGATTGATAGAAAATGGTATGTTGTTGATGCTACTGACTTAACTTTAGGTCGTCTTGCATCTCAGGTAGCAGCAGTTCTTCGTGGTAAGAACAAGCCTATTTATACACCTCACATTGATACAGGTGATTATGTTATCATCGTTAACGCTGATAAAGTTAAAGTAACTGGTAAGAAAATGGATCAGAAGATTTACTATCATCACTCCGATTACGTAGGCGGAATGAAAGAAGTTACCCTGAAAGAGAAAATGGCTAAGAAACCTGAACAGGTTATCGAACTGGCTGTTAAGGGTATGCTCCCCAAGGGACCTTTAGGAAGACAGATGTTCACCAAACTTCACGTTTATGCTGGTCCTGATCACAAGCATGAGGCACAGAAGCCTGAAGTACTGACATTTTAATCCAAAGGAATCTATTAAGGAGGAAATAGAAAATGGCTAACGCAGCAAAATATTACGGAACTGGCAGAAGAAAAAAATCTATCGCCAGAGTATATATTGTACCGGGTACAGGTAACATTACAATCAATAAGAGAGACATCGATAACTACTTTGGTCTTGAGACACTTAAGGTAGTTGTTCGTCAGCCGCTCGTTGCTACAGAGACAGCCGATAAATTCGACGTATTAGTAACAGTACGCGGAGGCGGATTTACAGGACAGGCAGGCGCAATCCGCCACGGCCTTTCAAGAGCTCTTCTTCAGGCTGACGCTGATTACAGACCAGTTCTTAAGAAAGCGGGTTATTTAACACGTGATCCAAGAATGAAAGAAAGAAAGAAATACGGTCTCAAAGCAGCTCGTCGTGCTCCACAGTTCAGCAAACGATAAGAAATTGTATATTATAGTACACGTGAAAAACCTGCAGACATTATGTTTGCGGGTTTTTTTTAGATCATAATTGTGGTATACTTATACTGTAAAAGATATACTGTTAAGGATATTTTATAATGTGAGGAGGAAAATACAATGCCGGAAATATCATTATTCTATGGAATCAGGGTGACGATGTATTATGATGACCATAATCCACCTCATTTTCATGCTGAGTACAATGGAAATAAAGCAATAGTTGAAATAGATGGAGTAAGAGTAATAAAAGGTGCCTTGCCATCAAAGCAGTTAAAGCTGATTTTAGCATGGTGTGTTTTGCATCAGGATGAATTGATGCAGAATTGGGAATTATCCAAAGACGGAAAGCCGATGAACAGAATTAATCCATTAATTTAAGGAGGTGGCAGTATGTTTCCGAAGGTAGTGCAAGTGATACCCATGAAAGATTACTCTGTTTATGTATATTTTGAAGATGGGAAAATTGTATCTTATGATATGTCCAAGATGATTGAGAAAGAGGCATTTCGTTCGCTGCGTGATATTAATATTTTTATAGATACTTGTACGGTAATGAATGATACTCTTGCATGGGACATTGGTAAGAATCGCGATGTTACGATGTGCCTGGATATTGACCCGGACACACTGTATGAATTACCGATGGCGGTGGAAAAGATAGCATAATATATGGTTTGGGGACAGTATGAGCACATATGAGCGTATATGGGTAACTAACACGTAACTGACAAACAGCTTAAAAATGGCGTATGTACGGCGTTCGGAGTTATCCAAGAGATAATAAGAGACTTTATAAGAAAATTATCAGAACCCTTGAAAATGCAATGTTTTCAGGGGTTCTTTCATTTCCCTTAACAAAATCACACATTCTTAACGATTTTCTCGTTTATCGACACTTTATCGACGGGACGGGTCTACAATCATCCTAACCTTATCAATGGCAATGAAAAAGGCACAAAGGCGTATCTGCTGTAAGACGGCAGGTGTGGCCTTTTTTGTTTTTTGGCGGTGAAAATAGTACACAAAACGTTTCTCATCGCCGATTGCGGTAATAAGCCCGCAAAGCGCACTTTTTACCGGTTTGGGTAGGAATTTTGCTGCCAGAACCAGAAGAATTCCGAATCGGAACAAAATAAGGTTCTACCCGGTGTCGGCCATGCCATATGATAAGAAATAAAAAGGAGGTTTACAGCTATGAAGAAAATGAAAAAACTTGTATCAGTCGTTATGAGTGTGGCAATGGTTTATTCCCTGACGGGATGCAGCTCGGGCGGTAAAGAATCAGCAGCGCCTGAATCGAAACCGGCAGAAACTCAGACACCCGCCTCAGGCGAATCTTCAGATGGTGCGCAGGCAGCGGCGGACAGCAGTAATCCCATTAAAATAGGATTCTTTTCGCCTCTTACGTCGGCTTCCGCATCTGCGGACGGAGAAAGTACCTTAAATGCGGCGAAGCTTGCAGTGGCTGATATCAATGCTGCGGGCGGGCTCTTGGGAAGAAGTGTGGAGCTGGTGGATTATGATGACGCTCTCGACACGAACCAGGCGGTCAGCATAGCGGAAAAACTGACGACAAAGGACGGTGTTGTTGCAATCGTCAGCGGAAGCTACAGCGGACCGACCCGTGTGGCGGCTCCGATTATACAGGCGGCGGGCATTCCGATGGTATCTGCTTATGCCGTTCATCCTGACGTGGTAAATGCAGGAGATTATATCTTTTCACAGTCCTTCCCCGGCCAGGTTCAGGGCAAGGCAGGAGCTGTTCTGGCTGTCGATAAGCTGGGAGCAAAACGCATTTCCATCATTGCCGTTGATCTGGATTACGGTTCAGAGCTTGCGGGAACCTTTGAGGAGTATGCCAAGGCGCATGGCGCAGAGATTGTTTCCTATGATAAAGTGGCAATGAGCGATAATGAATTCACCTCCATCATCACAAAATTAAAACAGGACGTTAAACCGGATCTGATTTATATGGCTAATTATTATGCACATGCATCGGAAGTTATGAAACAGTGCAAGACATTAGGTCTGGATGTCCCGGTTGTCGGCACGGAGGGCGTGGATTCCTGGCAGTTCCTGGAGACGGCGGGAAAGAATGCGGACGGACTCTATCTGACGACCAACATGGACCGTGATACAAAGGACGAGAATACACAGAAATTTATGAAAGACTACAGAGCTACATATAATAAAGAGCCTGACATGGTCGGAGCTTCCGCGTACGATGCATTCCAGGTTATCTTTAAAGCGATTGAAGAAGCGGGTTCTACCGAGCCGGCTGCCATTAAAGATAAAATAGCATCGCTGAAGGATATTGACACGGTTACGGGAAAACTTTTATATTACACCGAAAACGGAGAAGCTGTAAAGCCGGTTCAGATTCAGGTTATCAAAGACGGCAAGTATCATTATTACGATATAATAGATGATCCAGAAATCATTGTTCCTGAGACAAAGTAACCAGTCGTATCCAGTACGGGAGAAGAGATGCCTTATTTAAGGCATCTCTTTGAAGATAGAAGGCGGTGAATTCTATGTTATTGCAGCAGATTATCAACGGAATTATTATCGGAAGCGTCTATGCACTGACGGCTATGGGCGCCACCCTGATATATGGAATTATGAGGATTCTTGATATAGCCAATGCCGGAGCTTATGTGGTGGGAGCTTATATCGGATACTACATTTATATTACGACAGGAAATCTGCCCCTTGCTTTTATATTGTCCATGGGGCTGACGGGTACTATCGGCGTGCTTGTCCACAAATGCCTGTACGGCCCGATCCTGGCGAAGCCGCATATCCTGCCTATTATTCCGCTGATCACCAGCGTCGGTCTTTTTACACTGACCGGTGATCTTGTAAGACTGATTTGCGGAGCGGGAACAAAAGCATACAACGCAGAGCTGGGATTTGGCGCTGTTCACCTGGGAAATAATATTGTCATTGCCCCGGAGTGGATCCTGATTCTGGTTCTTACGGCAGTCCTGTTTCTTATTTTATGGTTTATTCTTAACAAAACTACGCTGGGGCTGGCGTGGAAAGCCACGGCAGAGGATCCGGAGATTGCAAGGGCGGTGGGAATCAATACCAACTCTGCAACGGCCTTGAGCTATATCATCGGTTACGGTTTTGCCGCTGCCGCGGGTATCATGGTCGGAATTCTCTATAACTCCATTACACCTGCTCTCGGCGAGACGCCATCCTATAAAATGCTTGCCATTATTGTATTGGGCGGTCTTGGAAACCCGGTCGGTACCGTGATAGCGGGACTTTTTGTCGGGCTGTCGGAAACTCTGATATCTGTGTACATAGGTTCTTTCATACCGAAAGATTCGATTGCGTTTATTGTACTGGTGTTGATACTGCTTATCAAGCCCTCCGGCTTAGTGAGCAAAAAACTCTCGTAAAGGAGGGGATGGAATGAGTTATATTATTACGGTTGCGGTAAATATAGCTATTTTTGCACTGCTGGCGCTGAGCCTGAATATCATTACCGGATATGCGGGACAGTCGGCCATGGGCCACGCCGCCTTTTTTGGAATCGGTGCGTATACGGCTGCGCTGATGACGAATGCAGGAATCAGTTTCTGGCTGAGTCTGCCAGCAGCAATGCTGGTCACGGCAGCGGCAGGAGGGCTGCTCGGTGTAATCAGCCTCAGGGTAAGAGATGACTTTCTGGCCATTACGACGATCGGTATTAACTTTGTCATGGTGGCGCTCTTTCAAAACATGAAAATCTTCGGGGCATCCCTGGGAATGTCGGTAACACCTCCTACGTTTTTCGGCGCTAAGATGACGCCGATGCACTTTCTGGTGCTCCTTCTGATTTTAATCGTGCTGACCTGTCTGCTGACGCGCAAGATGACGAAATCGTGGTTTGGTCTGGCTCTGGCCAGCCTGAGAAATGACGAGGGCGCAGCCATGTCCTTCGGTATCAATGTAAGCCAGTATAAAATCCTGGCGTTTATTCTGGGAACCGCGATCGCAGGGCTTACGGGGGCCATCTATGTGCACCGTATGACATTCATATTCTCCAGCAGCTTTGCGTTTACCGTTTCCATCAGTATCTTATCCATGGTGGTGGTAGGAGGAATCGGGACGATAAGAGGACCGCTTCTGGGAGCGCTGATTCTGGGGGCGGCTCCCGAGGTTCTGCGTTTCGCCGCTGATTACAGGATGATTCTGTATGGAGGAATCCTGGTGCTGATGATGCGGTTCCAGCCGCAGGGGCTGCTTGGCTGTGACAGCTTTATTCTGCGGGGCCTGCACAAACTATTTCCGAAAGATAAGGCAGGTGAGATGAATGGATGAGATGCTGAAGGTGGAAGAACTTAAGATGTATTTCGGCGGTCTGAAAGCCATTGATGATTTCAGTATGTCGGTTTACGATAAGGAGACGCTTGGAATCATCGGACCGAACGGGGCAGGGAAAACAACGCTGTTTAACGCAATCTGCGGCGTTTATAAACCGACGGACGGAAAAGTGCTGCTGAACGGGGAAGAGATCCAGGGAAAGCTGCCGTATGAAATTGCAAGGAAAGGGATTGCCAGAACCTTCCAGATATCGAAACCGCTGGGAGATTTGAGTATACAGGACAATATCGTGGCCGCTCTCGGCATACATGAATATACAGGCGTTAAATCGTTTTTTAAAAAGAGCCATACAAAGGAGATGCTTGAGAGGGCGGAAGAGCTGATGGAACTGGTGGATTTGAAGGAATACCGGTTCAAACTGGCAAGGGACGTGAGCCTCGGATATTTAAGGCGGCTGGAGATTGCCCGCGCGCTGGCTACGGACCCGTTTCTCATCATGCTGGATGAACCGTGCGCAGGACTCAGCAATTTTGCCATCAACGAGGTAACGGAGCTGATCATGGGGCTGAAGGCGCAGGGGAAAACCATCATCCTGATTGAACATAACCTTCCGATCACGATGAAGGTGTGCGACAGGATCGTCGTTCTCAGCTACGGTAAGAAAATTGCCGAGGGAGTGCCGGAAGAAATACGGAGGAATCCACAGGTAATTGAAGCATATCTGGGAGAGGAGGACGAAAGCGATGCTGAAAATCTCTAATCTGGAAGTGAATTACGGAAAAATGCAGGTGATCAAGGGAATCAGCCTGGAGGTGAAAGAAGGAGAGCTAATCAGCGTAATAGGACCGAACGGGGCCGGAAAGACAACGCTGATCCGCACTATCATGGGGCTTAAGAAAGCCGCATCAGGCAGCATTTTTTTCGAAGATAAGGATATAACGGCGCTCCCGGCATGGAAACGCGCCGATATGGGAATCGGATATGTTCCCGAGGGCCGGCGCGTCTTCGGCAATCTGACAGTGGAAGAGAACCTGCTGACCGGATGTTATAAGGTAAAGGACAATGTGAGGAAAAGGGCCAGTATCAAACGCGTTTATGAACTGTTTCCCCGTCTGGAGGAGAGAAAAAACCAGTCGGCCAGGACAATGAGCGGCGGTGAACAGCAGATGCTGGCAATCGGAAGGGCGCTTGTCCTGGAGCCGCGTCTTCTGCTGATCGACGAGGTATCGATGGGACTGATGCCCATCATGGTAAATACCTGCTTCAAGATTATAAAAGACCTGAATGACTCCGGCATCACGGTTCTTGTTGTGGAGCAGAATGCCAATAAAGCCCTTAAGATCGCCAACCGCGGATATGTCATTGAGACGGGCAATATCATTCTGGAGGACGATGCAAAGGTACTCCGGGAAAACGATGTGGTTCAGAAAGCTTATCTGGGAAGCTGATAGGGAGAACTGCAAAGAAGGACAGATGCGGAAAGAGGGACGGAAAAAATCAGCAGAAGAAAAGACGGCAGGAAAAATACAACAGAAGAAATGACAGACACGAAAGGAAGGTCATAGCAGACGCAAAAGAACAGGATAGCAGGGAGGGGAAGGAATAAAGAAATGGAATAAGCAGGGAAGTAAGTGAGGATTCGGATCGGGCCTGAATTCCGCCTGCTTCCCTGCATTGCCGTTATACAGGCTACTTCCCCATTATATTAATGGTTTCCGACTGATGCATCGTGAAAGGCCGGAAGGCAATAAATGTAATTTTTCGGAGCGGCTTCTGGGGGGACATCTGCCGCTTCTGAATTATAATGTAAATTTTACATATATTTACGATGCAGCCTGCATGGGATTTTACATTGTTCCGTTATAATAGCAGCAGGGGATATGCTGCATGCTTCATCCCGGCCCTAAGACAAACGCCTGAAAGCGTTCGGAGAAGTAACGGCATGTCTGCCGATCATATGATAGAGCAGGTAATAAAAATTGCCTTAAAGGAGGCCTGTGAATGATTAAAACCTATGTAGTGGATACGAATGTTCTGATCCAGGCGCCATATGCGCTGAATTGTTTTGAAGATAATCAGGTGGTGATTCCGGTGGTAGTGCTGGAAGAGCTGGATAACCTGAAAAAAGCTGAGGGGGAGCGGGGGAACAACGCCAGACGGGCCATCAGACTGCTGGAACAGCTCAGAGTCTCAGGAGATCTTTTAGAAGGGGTCAGGCTTCCCGGCGGCGGGATGCTCCGGATCGAGAAAAATTTTGTCGATGTGAAGCTGCCCAGGGATCTTCCCGATGAAAAAGCCGACAACAGGATTCTGAAGGTATGCAAAGGACTGGCGGAAAGCTGCCGGGACGGGAACAGGGCGGCCCATATAACAGGCGGGGAGACGGAAGAAGCCTCCCAGGTGATTCTGGTAACAAAAGATATATTGCTCCGCATCAAGGCCCAGATTATCGGTATCAGAGCAGAGGATTTCACAACCGAACAGGTATCCGACAAAGCGGAGCAATATCTCGGAAGGACGGAGGTATTTGCCCCGGAGGAGCTGTTTAAGGAGTTTAAGAAAAAAGGAATTTCTACCAAAGAAGTTTACATAACAGACGAGAACGGAAAGCATTCAGGTCTCAAACTGGAGGAAAACGAATTTATTATATTAAAGGCGGATCAGTCCACAAAGAAGACCATGCTGGGGAGAGTGGAGAATGGGCGGATCCGGGAACTGGATTTTAAGAAGAGCCGTCCTTACGGTGTCACACCGAGGAATGCCGGACAGTATTTTCTGCAGGAGGCGCTGATGCAGCCGGCCGATAAGGCCCCGCTTGTCATAGTCAAGGGAATGGCGGGAACCAGCAAGACCTTTTATTCTCTCGCGGTTGGTCTTGAAAAGCTTGTTAATAATCCGAACGGGGAATACCGGAGGATTCTGATCAGCCGTCCAAACGCCCAGTTTGACACGGATATCGGCTTCCTGCCGGGAAATGAGCAGGAGAAAATTTCCCCTCTGATGCGGCCGATTATTGATAATCTGGAACAGCTCATTGACTCCAGTGAAGAGCAGCGCTATTCCAATGAGAAGGAATTGAGTGATAAGATACAGGAGATATTTGACAGGGGACTAATCCAGACGGAGGCTCTGAATTATATCAGGGGGCGTTCCATTGTGAAAACGTATCTGATTATCGATGAAGCCCAGAATATGACGCCGAATCAGGTAAAAGGAATCATCACCAGGGCGGGGAAGGACACAAAGATTATACTTCTAGGTGACCCCAACCAGATTGACCGGCCCTATCTCGACGAGAGAACCAACGGGCTGAGCTATGCGGCGGAATATATGAAAGGCAGTTCTCTCTGCTGGCAGATTACGCTGAGTGCAGAGGAATGCGAACGCTCGGCGCTGGCTATGGATGCAGTAAAAAGACTGTAGTATAATCATCGGCATGAGATGGTTAGTTCACAGCCCCGCTGAAAAGAGCGGCCCTGCGAACAATAACACGCTTCGCGATGCACAGAAACGGCATAAAACGCCGTTTCGCGCCGTGTAACTCGGGATTTTCGTGCAAAGTACGCACGAAAACACCTCGCGGAATACAACCGTGTGAACAGTAACATGAGATGAAACAGAATATTAAAATTTTGTAAAAAACAGTTGACTTTATAGCTATGAAGTGATAAAACAATAAACGCATAGTAATGTACGAGTCTTAAACGAAAATGCATGGATGGGGAAATGTTGGATGGAATTGCCCGTTTCAGAGAGTCGCCGGCTGCTGGAAGGCGATACGGACGCCATGACAATCTCACCCCTGAGCAGCTTTCCTGAACATGCCGCTGGCGGATATAACATCTGCGGTGTTTATAGGGAAAGACGGTTTCTTACCGTTAAAAAAGATGCTGTTAAAGAGACCATACGGCCTGAGACAGCAAAAAAGAGGCTGTGTTTATATAAACATGGCAAGGCAGGGTGGTACCGCGGAATTATTTCGTCTCTGCAGCGTAAGCTGCAGGGACTTTTTATATTTATCAGGAAAGTTTTCCTGTTAAATATAAACCGCTCCGCGGAGTATCGTACTGCAAAGGAGCGCAATGCGCGATAAGGCCGGCAAGTACTTATGCAAATGGGAAAAGAGATAAAAAAGAAAGAGGGAAAACAAATGAATGGTATTACAATGATGGTACTGGCCATTGTAGTTTTAGGCGGAGCCTATTTACTGTATGGCCGTTATCTGGAAAAAAAATGGGGGATTGACCCCAAAGCAAAAACACCGGCTTTTGAGATGGAGGACGGTGTGGATTACGTTCCGGCCGATACGAATGTTGTCTTTGGCCATCAGTTTGCTTCCATCGCAGGAGCAGGTCCGATCAACGGTCCGATTCAGGCCGCCATGTTCGGCTGGCTTCCGGTTCTTCTGTGGATTCTGATCGGCGGCGTCTTCTTTGGAGCGGTTCAGGATTTCGCTGCGATGTATGCGTCAGTTAAGAATAAAGGACGTACAATCGGCTATATTATTGAAGAATACATCGGCAAGCTGGGCAAGAAATTATTTCTGCTGTTTTGCTGGCTGTTCTGTATTCTCGTGGTCGCGGCGTTTGCTGACGTGGTCGCGGGAACCTTCAACGGTTTTGTGACGGCCGACGGCGTAACCTCCACTGTTGAGGCCAACGGCGCGGTGGCGACGACCTCCATGCTGTTTATCATTGAGGCGGTGGCACTGGGAATGATTTTAAAATACGGCAGACTGGGCAAGGGGCTCAATACCGCCATTGCAATCGGAATGCTGGTGGCGGCCGTGGGAATCGGTCTCTGCTTCCCGATTTACATAACAAGGCCAACCTGGCATATTATTATCTTTATTTATGTGCTGATCGCTTCGGTAGCGCCAGTGTGGAGCCTGTTACAGCCAAGGGATTATTTAAACAGTTATCTGCTTGTATTTATGATAGTCGCAGCGATTGCAGGCGTGTTTATCTCCAATCCTTCCTGTAACCTGAATTCTTTTAACGGATTTAATGTGGACGGACAGTATATGTTCCCAATCCTTTTTGTCACAATTGCCTGCGGAGCGGTGTCGGGATTCCACTCTCTGGTATCCTCCGGTACCGCGTCCAAGCAGATTAAAAATGAGAAAAATATGCTCCCGGTGTCCTTCGGCGCCATGCTGATGGAAAGCATGCTGGCAATTATCGCGCTGATCGCAGTGGCATCCTTTGCCGACGGGGAAGCGGCGGCAGCCGGACTTACGACTCAGCCTCAGATTTTCGCCGGGGCGATTGCCAACTTCCTGACGGCGGCCGGACTTCCGTACAGCCTCGTGTTTACCCTGATTAATCTTGCGGTTTCGGCATTTGCCCTCACCTCCCTTGACTCCGTGGCCCGTGTGGGACGTCTTTCATTCCAGGAGTTTTTTATGGAAGATGAGACGGAAGGAAAGGAAACCGGCTCATTTATCAAGCTTATGACGAATAAATATTTTGCCACAGCCCTGACGCTGATTCTGGCCTATCTGCTGGCAAAGGTCGGATACGCTGAGATATGGCCGCTGTTCGGTTCGGCAAACCAGCTCTTATCCGTATTAGCTCTGGTGGCCTGCGCCGTATTCTTAAAGAAGACAAACCGTCAGGGAGCGATGCTCTGGATTCCTATGGTATTTATGATGGCAGTGACATTTACCGCACTTGGAATGACGATATTCAAACTCGGCAGCGCCTTCTTTACTACAGGCCTGAGCTTTGGCAATACGCTTCAGCTTGTGTTTGCAGTCCTCCTGCTGATTCTCGGCGTGATTGTTGCAATCCAGGGAATCCAGAAGCTGGTTGGGAATGATAAGGCTGCGGACGGTATTGCCGGCAAGGAAAAAGAATTAGCATAAACATCAACGTGAATGCCGCAAACGGACTTCAATAACAGCGGTTTGCAGACTGCTTAGGGCAAAAAGATGTCATAAAAAATGATATCTTTTTGCCCGTTTTCGTTTTTATTACCAATATTCGAAAGTTTGACTGTAAAATTTATGCATGCTATTGAGAAATCCTTTTTCCGGTGATATAATTCTTCCAATTGCAGCAAGAGGGACAGACATTACCGGGATGATGAAGGGATAAAGCATATGATGATATAGGAAAAGACATATGCAGGGGAACAGAGGTTAAGATGGAAAAAAAGCACATGTTCAGCAACAGGGATCTGAGGAAGCTGCTGATACCGCTGGTAGTGGAACAGATCCTGAACTCACTTATGGGAACAGCGGACAGTATCATGGTAAGTAATGTGGGGCCTGCCGCCATTTCGGCAGTTTCACTGGTGGATTCAATCAATATTCTGGTTATCCAGGCATTCTATGCGCTGGCGGCCGGGGGAGCCATCATCTGCTCACAGTATATTGGCCAGGGAGACCATAAAAATGCAGGCCGATCCGCAAATCAGCTGGTTTTTGTCGTTACGGTCATTTCAGCAGCGGTTACCGCGGCTTGTCTGGCATTCAGGATGCCTCTTTTGAAGCTGATTTTCGGTCAGGTGGAGCCGGCCGTTATGGATGCGGCCCAGATCTATTTCTTCTTTACAACATTATCATTTCCGTTTATTGCGCTCTATGATGCGGGCTCTTCGGTTTACCGGGCACAGGGGAATACAAAGCTGCCCATGACAATTGCCGTGGTTTCCAACGGGCTTAACATTTGCGGCAATGCCGTTTTAATATGGGGATTTAAAATGGGTGTCACCGGTGCAGCTTTGGCTACACTGGGTTCTCGAATTTTTTCCGCTGTCATCGTATTTGCTTTTTTGAGAAAAAAAGACCAGACTCTTGTCATCCGGGATTATTTCAAAATCAGGCCGGATTTATATAAAATCAGGATGATTCTGGCTGTCGGGATACCGAATGGAATTGAAAATGCCATGTTCCAGTTTGGAAAGCTGGCGATCCAGTCTACGGTATCCACAATGGGAACGATTGCGATTGCAGCGCAGGCTATGACAAATATTATGGAGAATCTGAACGGCATCGCGGCTATCGGTATCGGCATCGGCCTGATGACGGTCGTCGGGCAGTGCATGGGAGCAGGCCGGAAGGAGGAGGCGGTTTATTATATTAAAAAACTGAGCGGACTGGCCGAGATTGTAATTATTATAAGCTGTCTGGCTGTTTTTGCCCTGACAAAGCCGATCACGATACTGGCAGGAATGGAGAAAGAGAGCGCAGATATGTGCTTTTATATGGTAGGGTGGATAACGTTTGTCAAGCCCCTTGTATGGGCGCTGGCATTTATACCGGCTTACGGACTAAGGGCGGCGGGGGATGTGAAGTTCTCCATGTGTACCTCCTGTGTCACAATGTGGGCATTCCGGGTAAGCCTCTGTATTTTCCTGTGCAGGCAGTTTGGCTTTGGCCCGATGGCCGTATGGATTGGCATGTTTACGGACTGGACCATCCGCGCCGTCATTTTTACCTGGAGATTTTTGAGCGGGAGATGGATGTCTCATAAAGTGGTCTGACAGATACTGTCCGCAGAACCGCGTTTTTCAGCGGGGCTGCGAAAAGCAATATGGAGCAGGGCGATCGGAAAGGGAATGTTGGAGAATGGTAATCGGAGGATAAAAATAATGGAACCAGGCGAAAACTTGTATATGGGGGGCGGAATTCTCCGCCGGGGAGACAGAGTGGGACTGTCCTGCTGTTCAAACGGACTTTTGGAGGCAGACAAAGGCTCTCTGGAGCTGCTGAAGGAAAGGCTGGCCCTGATTGGGCTGGAGGCGGTGGAAAGTCCTTTCCTGTACAGAGGCGTTACCGCATTCAGCGGAACCGGGACACAGAGAGCGCATGCGCTGATGGATTTTTACCGGGATGAGACCGTAAAAGCCGTTTTTGACGTTTCGGGCGGAGATATGGCTAATGAGGTACTGACTGATTTGGATTTCGAAATGATCAGCGCCTCCGATAAGATATTTTTCGGATACAGTGATTTGACGACGGTGATTAACGCTATTTATACGAAGACGGGAAAAAAGTCGGGGCTGTACCAGCTGCGCAACCTGACGGGCCCCTGCTGGCAGGAGCAGTTCTCCCAATTCAGGGAAACATTGATGGAGGGCGGAAGTATGCTGAACAACTTCTCTTTTCATTTTCTTAGGGGAACCAGGATGGAGGGAACAGTGCTGGGCGGAAACATCCGCTGCCTGCTGAAACTGGCAGGAACACAGTACTGGCCCGATTTTACCGGGAAACTTCTGTTCCTTGAATGTAATGGCGGAGAAGTTCCGCAGATTGTGGCGTATTTAAACCAGTTGAGCCAGAGCGGGGTATTTTGTCAGATATCCGGGATTTTGCTCGGAACGTTTTCTAGAATGGAAAGCAGAGGACTGCATCCCACGGTGGAAGAACTACTGCTTCGGATGATCCGCCCGGAACTTCCCGTGGCAAAAACATTTCAGATTGGTCACGGAAGCGATTCCAGGTGTCTTATGATCGGTGATCATATCAGAATTCATCAGGCGCTGCAGGAACAGAAACCGCCGGCCTGAGTATTGCAGTTGGTTACTGGCAGCGGTTTATACTTGATATCCGGAAGGCAAAATGATATAATTTTTAATAATTGTTTGCAGGCTGCATTTTGTGGTGTGATTTACCGATTCCAACGCCGGAGTGAGCGGTGGCTGGATTAGATAAAAATCACTTTGTAAGTATTGTAGGAGAAGAAAGATGATGAATTATAAAAAGTATAAGCGTGTACCGGTAGTTGATTTCCCCCGGAGGGAATGGCCGAATAAAGAGATTAAGAAAGCTCCCGTATGGTGCAGCGTGGATTTGCGCGACGGCAACCAGGCTCTGATTGAGCCGATGGTGGTGGAGGAGAAGATTGAGATGTTTAATCTTCTTGTCAGAATGGGATTTAAGGAGATTGAGATAGGATTTCCGGCTGCCTCCCAGATTGAATTTGATTTTTTAAGACAATTAGTTGAGCGAAAACTGATTCCGGACGACGTGGTAGTTCAGGTTCTCACTCAGTGCCGTGAGCATCTGATACGCCGTACCTTCGAGTCCATTCAGGGAATCAAGAAAGCAATTGTACATATTTACAATTCCACATCGACACTTCAAAGGGATGTCGTATTCCACAAAGAGCGTGACGAAATTAAAGAAATTGCCGTTGAAGGAACCAAACTGGTTAAGAAATATCTGGACAACCATGAAGGAGAAGTGATTCTGGAATATTCACCGGAAAGTTTTACCGGCACGGAATTAGACTTTGCCCTTGATATCTGTACCGCAGTACAGGATGAATGGGGACCGACTCCGGAGAAAAAGATGATTATCAATCTTCCGGCTACGGTTGAGATGACAACACCGAATGTCTATGCCGATCAGATTGAGTGGATGAATAAGCACTTCAAAAACCGCGACAGCATTATCTTGAGCGTACACCCCCATAATGACAGGGGAACCGGCATTGCAGCGGCAGAGCTGGCGCTTATGGCCGGGGCGGAACGTATCGAGGGAACGCTGCTCGGCAACGGAGAGCGTACCGGTAACGTCGATATTTTGAATATTGCATACAATATGTTCTCCCAGGGGATAAATCCCGGATTGGAAATTGAGAATATCAAAGAGATTACGGAGATCTGCGAGCGCTGTACCAAGATGCCGGTGGATCCGAGACATCCTTATGCAGGAAAGCTGGTATTTACCGCATTCTCCGGTTCCCATCAGGATGCCATTAACAAAGGAATGCAGGCTCTTGCAAAGAGGACAGACGGCATATGGGAAGTGCCTTACCTTCCGATCGATCCGAGCGATATCGGCCGGGAATACGAGCCGGTAGTGCGCATCAACAGCCAGTCCGGCAAGGGCGGGGTTGCCTTTGTCATGGACAGCTTCTACGGATTCCGTCTTCCAAAGGGAATGCACAAGGAATTTGCAGATATTATCCAGAGGATTGCGGAGAAACAGGGCGAGGTTGCGCCGGAACAGATTATGGACGAGTTCCGCATCAATTATCTGGATCGCAAGGAACCAATGCATTTCAAAAAATGCCAGATTACGGACCGGGAGTACGAGGGAGGCGGATTTGCCACGGTTGCCCACCTTATCTTCACGGATCACGGCGAAGAGCGGGAGGTTGACGGCGTAGGAAACGGCCCGATTGATGCCATTCAAAGAGGACTCGAAGATGCACTCGGCATACAGATCCGTGTTCTGGATTACGACGAGCATGCACTCCGCTCCGGTTCGGGTGCGCAGGCGGCTTCCTATATTCACCTGATGAATGTGGAAACCGGAGAAGCGACATACGGAGTCGGAATCAGCTCCAATATTACGCGGGCATCGATCCGCGGTATATTCAGCGCTGTAAACAGATTATTTTATAAATAAGGGATAAAAAGAGTTCGCAGCGTGCCTGAAAATTCAATCCCGCTCCGGGAAGTTAAGCGAGTTGTAAACAGGTAAACAGCAGTGTAAAAAGCCTTTTCCAGGTGCCGCCTCATAGAGCGGCGCCGGGAAAGGCTTTTATTGATGACGGTGACCGTGCGCGGAGCGTGCAGGTTATCGTTGTCCGCCGTCCGTATGAAAGCCGGCATTGGCTCCGGAGCCTTTCTTATGACTGGTCCGCTGCGGAAGGAACCGATATGCATCAGGCGATCGGTTTTTCCTCGATCAATGTCACAGCCCCGTTTTCCACCTCGATGAAAAACGGCATTTCCGGTTCATCAGAGTCGGAGAAGCTGCGCCCCCAGTCGATAAAACGGTATTGTGTGTCGGCTGTCAGCTTGAGTATGGTCCGGGACCGGCTGGGATTATGGATATAATATCCGTCCGGCATATCGTGTTCCGTCAGTTTAAGGGAGCGGACTTTTTCCTTGTCTTCCGGTGTTATCCACTCCACCATATCCACCCACAGGTTATCGTTGTCCATCCGCCTGATAAACGCGCAATAGGAGCCGGAGGGCTTTGCTTCTTTCCGTCGTTGGAAGATATGCCATTCTTTATCCTCTGACAGTACCATGATTCTGCCGTCCCCGGAGTCCCAGGTGTATGGGCTGCCTATACAGCCGAAGTTGGACTGTCCTTCCTCACCCGGAATTGCTTCAGGCTCCAGAGAGGATGAGATATACCCGTCCACACTGCCTGAATCGCCCATGGGGCCGATTTCCGAGGTGCCGTAATAGATTGCCCCGTCTGCAAAAAGTATCCTGTTCTCAAATTCACTGTCTGCCTGTTCCGACAGAGAAGGGGCTTTGGTATTGTTATTTTGTGACCCGCCGTCATATTCCAAACTGTCGCCGGAACCATCCTCCGAAGGGGTATCAGTGTCGGAGAAGGTGACGGTGACGAAGAGAACCCGGTCATACCCCCGCTTTTCAAGGTCGGGAAGATTATGGTAATCCGTCACATTACCGCTTGTGATGGTATCTGACTGAGTGTTCGCCACCATGGCCAGAACCTCTTTCTCATTATAGTGGAAGGAGGAGAGGGTGCTGAGATGGCTGGTGATGCTGGATCGGTATCCCGAAGTGGAATTAATCAGGCAGGAGTATCTCCCGCCATCCCAGGAGACAGTAATCTCGTCCGGATCCATCAGGACGGATAAACTGCCCTCGGAGGGAGCAGGTCCGCCTGTCCGGGCCAGGCAGACCATTTCGCCATCTTTAAATTCCTCAACAGAAAAAATAAGCTTTTTCAGCTTATCATCTGCTTTATATCTGAAAATCCGGCTGGAAGAATGGGTGTCCACAAGGGAAATCAGGTCACGTTCCCTGTCGGACAGGGGCATCTCGCTTATTTCCATGGGGGACATGGCGTCAGGGGAGGAACTTTTCTGACGGCCGCAGGCCGTGAGCATCACACCGGCCAGCGCTATTACGGGGAGCAGAACCGGTAAAATTTTATATGGTGATAATTTGTTAATATGTTTCAAAAAGATTCTCCTTTCTGATGTGCGCGGAACGTGCAGGTTATCATTATTTTACCATATGTCCGGTTGCCGCTTTTTACTTTTTTATTACTTCTTTTGTGCTGAAATATAAAGGTTTCCATAATAAATATGATTATATCGGAGTGGTTGCGGAGGAAAACTGTATTTAATTATAATGAATTGTTGACAATTTTATTGCTTAATGTATACTGAAAGATAGGAAAAAACAGGGAGGGGATTGTATGAAAGCGGATCAGGGAAATAACTTAAGTGAAATGGTATATCATTATTTACTGGATATGATTTTATCCATGAAAATCAAGCCGGGAGATCGAATTCCGGAGGCCAGGATTGCCACTCAGTTCGGGATCAGCAGAACTCCGATCCGTGATGCGATGAAGCAGCTGGCCAATGACGGCATACTGAATCTTTATCCGACCCGCTTTGCTGAAGTTGCAACCTGGGATGA
>OLQS01001018.1_pt1 | contig 17536 bp, 12 predicted proteins | sample 1672291 | NCBI WGS metagenome assembly OLQS01 (sample SAMEA3136668, study PRJEB25190) | human gut metagenome | biome: human gut; feature: human-associated habitat; material: faeces | place: Austria | collected 2013
ACTTTATACTGTTTTCTTCAAGGATCGAGAGGCCAACTACGTTAATAAATTAAATCCCAATTAAATCCAATTACAATCCCCGCCGGTAATCGCCAGGCTCAGAAGCGCATCCATCTTCGCAACTTCTTCTGTGCCTTCGATCTTCTGCAGAAGTTCTGCCGTATCCAGCACATCTTCCAGAGATTCATCCGGGCCAATCTCGTAATCGATCTCCTGCTCGCAGTCCGGACACGGGATCCGTTTCATCGTCTGCAGGGACAGAAAACGATTCCCGCATTTCTTACATTCGTAATATCCGCATTCCTTTGTTCCATCCGGTACATAATACATAGCTGTCACCTCCTCTACTTCCAGCAATCCAGTTTCTCTTTCATTCCGATATCCGTACTCTTAAATACCGGATTCATACCCTTTTTCAGTTGTTTTTCATAATCACCGAGTGCTTTCAGTGCCGTATTTGATAAGAGGATGATTACCGGAATATTAATGATCGCCATCACTCCCATTAACACATCTGAGATATTCCAGAGCATGGACATCTCCATTCCGGCTCCCATGAATACAACAAGCGCACATACCACACGGAATGCCATCATGAAATGCCGTCCGGGCTGACTTTTATGAATATATGTCAGCAGATTATCGCAGTAAAAGCAATTGCCGAGCAGTGTTGTAAATGCAAATAATACCATAGACACCGCAATAAATACAGGGCCAAACGTTCCAAGTGATTCCTGCAATGCAGCCTGTACCCAGGGCGCTCCTTGCAATGCTTCCGACGGGGCTACCCCGGATGACATACACATCATAGCAGTTGCCGTACATAATAATAAGGTATCAATGAACACCGATAACATCTGAACCAGTCCCTGCTTGACCGGGTGCGTGACATTTGCCGATGCAGCCGCATTCGGTGCAGAACCAATCCCCGCTTCATTTGAATATAATCCCCGGCGGATTCCCTGCATCATGGCAGATCCGGCAAATGCACCAAAGATTGCCTGAAAGTCAAATGCTTCCCTGAAAATCGTTGCAAACACATCTGGAATATATCTGATATTGATCACAACCACGATCAAAGCCACCACAATATATGCCACACCCATAACCGGTACCAGCATCGAAGTTACTTTTACAATACGTGAACCGCCGCCCAGCAGACACCATCCTGTCAGAACTGCCAGAATCCCTCCGATGATCCACGGTGTCACATCTGCATGATAAAAAGAAAATCCTGCAAATGTAGACTGCAGGTTATAAGATGCCAGCATATTAAATCCAAATGCATATGTCGCGATCATGGCAACACAGAATGCAATTGCCAGCGGTCTGCACCGAAGTGCAGCCTCTATGTAATACGCCGGTCCTCCGTAACATGTTCCGTCCTCACCCTTTTTCTTATAAATCTGCGCCAGTGTACTCTCCACGAACGCAGATGCGCTTCCAATAATTGCGATCACCCACATCCAGAATACTGCTCCAAATCCCCCGATACAGATTGCAGACGATACGCCTACGATATTTCCTGTTCCAACTCTCGATGCAGTGGAGACCATCAGTGCCTGAAAAGAAGAGACTGCATCTTCATCATCCGGTTTCTCCATTACCGCTTTGCAGGCGCTGCGAAACAGCCGCACCTGCAGAAATTTCGTCCGGATCGTAAAATACACACCAGTTCCGATTAACATAATGACCAGCAATTTACTGTACATGAATGAACTGATGCTGTCAATGACCATACTTAACATACTTGTATTTCTCCTTCTTGTTTTATTTTCCATATAAATATACAGTAAATCCATGCATTTGGAAAGAATAATTTATATACATTGACACTGGCACTTGTTTCCTCTTTGTTTGATTTTATGGTACAATTACAAGAAGACAGCCTTTGCCGGCTGTTAATATCTGTTTAAAAACGGAAAAAAGGAGAATCACATGCAATTATTAAAATCACTCATTATATTAATCGTCGGATTTGTCCTGTTGATCAAAGGTGCCGACTTCTTTGTAGAAGGCAGCTCTGCCGTAGCAAAGCGGCTCCGGATCCCTTCCATGATCATCGGCATGACCATCGTAGCCATGGGTACCAGCCTTCCGGAATGTGCAGTCAGTGTAACTGCTTCCCTGACCGGCAATAATTCCCTTGCCATCAGCAATGCGGTTGGCTCTAATATTTTTAATCTGCTGGTAGTATGCGGTGTCTGTACTTTATTTGTTCCGCTTGCCGTTCAGAAAAGTACTTTACAGAAAGAATTCCCATTATCTATCTTCTGTGCAGGACTTTTACTGCTGCTTGGATATCTGGGTATGACACTCGGACGAATCGATGGAATTCTCTTTCTTATAATATTTACCGGATATCTGCTCTGGATGATCCGCTCAGTCAAGAAAGCACGCCGTACAACAACACCTGATGCTATTTCTTCTATACAGGAAGAAAGAATCTCTCTTTCCGAAGAAGAGATTGAACAGGTTACCTCACATATCAATCTCCTTCCGGCATGGAAATGTCTTATTTTCATTCTTGGAGGTATGATCGCGATCAAGTACGGCGGTGATTTTGTCGTCGATGGAGCCTCTGCGATTGCAGTCCGCCTTGGACTCAGCCAGACATTGATCGGACTTACCATTATTGCCATGGGTACAAGCCTTCCGGAACTTGTCACTTCCATTGTTGCCGCCAGAAAAGATGAAGTCGATATGGCGCTCGGAAATGTCATTGGTTCCAATATCTTTAACATTCTTCTTGTGCTCGGTGTTGCCGCAGCAATCAGTCCGGTGGCTTTCGCCTGGGATAACATGATCGACATTGCTGTCCTGATCGTGATCAGTGTGATAACTCTGATCTTTGCATGGACTTCAAAAGAACTCAACCGCAAGGAAGGAATCATCATGCTTATCTTATATGCTGCCTATATGGTATATATCTGTATCCGGTAAAGCGGTGATTTCATTATGAAAGGATGAACCTATTATGAAAATTGTATTTTTAGACGCAAAAACAATCGGTGATGATATTGACCTTTCCGGATTCGACGCACTTGGGGAGGTCACCAGATACGACTTTACCACACCGGAAGAAGCACCTGAACGGGTCAAGGACGCAGACGTTCTGATTATCAATAAAGTTCCTGTTAACGAACAGACAATCCATACCGCAGCGCATCTGAAGCTTGTCTGTGTTACTGCTACCGGAACCAATAATCTGGATAAAGACTATCTGGCTTCCCGCGGCATTGCCTGGCGCAATGTTGCCGGATATTCCACCGAAACAGTAACCCAGCATACATTTGCCATGCTTTTCTATCTTCTTGAAAAGCTGCGTTATTATGACGATTATGTAAAAAATGGAAATTATATCAATGACACCTGTTTTACTCATTTTTCAGAACATTTTTCAGAACTTAACGGCAAGACATGGGGCATCATCGGGCTTGGTGCTATCGGACGCCGTGTTGCCCAGATCGCAGAGACGTTTGGCGCTCATGTAATCTATTATTCTGCTTCCGGACAACCTGCCCAGAACGGATACACTCAGGTTGATCTTGATACACTGCTTACTACTTCAGATATCATCTCTGTCCATGCTCCCCTGAATGAATATACTGAAAATCTTCTGGATAAAGATGCATTTGCAAAGATGAAAAAATCCTGCATCTTTTTGAATCTCGGACGTGGACCGATCGTTGTAGAGCAGGACTTATATGATGCTTTGATAACGGATGAGATTGCTGCCGCCGGTCTGGATGTCTTATGCCAGGAGCCGATGAGTGGGCAGAATCCACTTTTTCAGATCAAAGACAGCCGCAAATTGTTAATTACACCACATATCGCATGGGCTGGCATTGAGGCGCGCATACGGCTAATGGACATTATTCTGAATCAGATCAAAGACTTTTTTGAACTGTAATCACATCGTACTTCCAGGAGAGCTGACATGACAAAAGAACTATACATACAAAATACAACAATACGATATTTATTTTATCTTCTTATGTCTCTTTCTACTACAATTGAAGCAAAGGATGAATATGCCCTTGCATGTTTGGAACAGGCCATTCATGAAAAAATCCGCAAGATAGACATCTGTACCCGCTTTTGATACGTTATATGATAAGAAGGATTTTATACCAAGCTACGAATATCGCTCAATCCTGCATTCAAATGATTGAATCCTTCTCACATTCATGTTAATATATGTTTTTAGGTCTAATAACAGACAGAATGAAATTGTATGAACAGGCGCTCTGGTTTGCCGGCGTCACTGTGGAGGAAAGAGATTTATGAGTAAAAATCAATCATCTGCTCCCATAGCAGAAAACAAGATGGGAACCATGCCCGTCGGAAAATTAGTATTTAACATGTCCCTGCCAATGATGATTTCCATGTTGGTACAGGCACTTTATAACATCGTTGACAGTATCTTCGTAGCAAAATTATCAGAAAATGCGCTGACTGCCGTTTCGTTAGCTTTTCCGCTTCAAACACTTCTGATTGCGGTAGCTACCGGTACCGGTGTCGGCATGAATGCACTCCTGTCCAAATCCCTTGGAGAGCGCAATTTTAAAAAGGCGAATAAGATTGCTGATAATGCAGCATTTATCTATGCCATCAGTTACATCGTATTTTTAATCCTTGGCTTTACGATTGTAAAACCGTTCTATGCAAGCCAGATTGGAAATGCAGATGTCGAGATCATGAATCTTGGAATTGATTACCTGAGTACAGTTATGATCTTTTCTTTTGGTTTGTTTACACAGATTTTCTTTGAACGATTACTGACTTCTACCGGAAGAACGATCTTCAGTATGACTTCTCAGTTATGCGGTGCTATCACCAATATCATCCTTGACCCGATTATGATCTTCGGACTTCTCGGATTCCCGAAGATGGGAGTAACCGGAGCTGCCGTTGCCACCGTCATCGGACAGTGCGTAGCCGGCATCGTAGCCGGAACCTGCAATCACAAATATAACCATGAAGTGTCCTTAAGCTTCAAAGGATTCCGTCCGGACATAAGCCTGATCGGACACATTTATGCAGTTGGTATTCCGTCTATTATTATGCAGTCTATCGGATCAATCATGACCTATTCGATGAACCGCATCCTGATCGAGTTTTCTTCTACCGCAACTGCTGTATTCGGTGTATACTTTAAGCTTCAAAGCTTCTTCTTCATGCCGGTATTCGGACTGAACAATGGTATCACACCGATCATTGCTTACAACTACGGTGCCCAACAGAGAAAGCGTATGATCCGGACGATCAGGATCAGTCTGACAACTGCATTCTGCCTTACTTTTATCGGATTCCTCTGTTTTGAGGGTATCCCACAGGTATTGCTTGGAATGTTCAATGCATCTGCTGACATGCTGAAGATTGGTGTTCCGGCACTTCGTATCATCGGTATCCACTACCTGATCGCATGGTTCTGTATCATTGCCGGTACCGTATTCCAGGCACTCGGCAAAGCAGTATTCAGCATGATCGTATCTATCATGCGTCAGCTGGTTGTACTGATCCCTGCTGCTTATATCCTGTCTAAGGTCGGCGGACTGCACGTTGTATGGTGGTCTTTCCCGATTGCGGAAGTGATATCATTTATTGTGTCTATGGCATTTTTGATCAGAATTTATAAGACGATTATCAGTAAGATTCCGGAAGGGAAATTGTAAACTCTATATCGCTGACATGCAAAAGAGGCTGTAAAAATTCTTTTTAGAAAGAACTTCTCAGCCTCTTACTTTATTTACATTTCATTACTGTTTTTCAAAAAGATATTTCCCGAAATCTACTTTTTATTTTTATAATTCACAATATAAATTCCCACACATACCAGAATCAGTGCAATCAGACTTCTCGCATTAAATGCCTGGCTTACTTCTCCAAGAACCAGTGCCGATAACACCACACTGCAAAGTGGATTGACAAATCCAAAGATTGCTACTTTTGACACTTCATTATGTGCCAGCAGAACTGACCAGAGTGTATACGCTACAGCTGATACCATCGCCAGATACAGGATCAATACCGCTCCCGCAACAGACATATGATCCAGATGTCCACCCATGAGGATTCCTACTACAAACAGCAACACTCCACCCATGAAGAATTGACAGCCGCTTAAGATAACCGGTGATACTTTTTGGGAAAAAATATTGATCAGTACGGTCGATGCTCCATAGGACAACTGTGCGATCAGCACAAAGCCTTCTCCCGTCAGTCTGAAGCCCATATCCATAGAACCGCCTGCCATGTTGATGATCACAACTCCTGCAAATCCGAGAACACAACCGGCAAGTTTTCTGCCTGTCATCTTCTCATTTCTTACTAACAGACATGCCATTAAAATTGCGATAAAATTTCCAAGACCTGTGATAATTCCGCCTTTTACACCGGAGGTATGTGCTACTCCGATGTAGAAGAAAAAGTACTGGACAAAGGTCTGTGCAAAACAGACAGGAATTGCATAGCGGAATACTTTTCCATCCGGAAGAACCATATGTTTTTCACGGATAGATGCAAATACTAATACCAGAATTCCAGCCAATGCAAACCGGATACCTGCGAAGACGATCTGGCTTGCGGTATCTGCAGAATCTACAGATAAGATGCGATAGCCTGTCTTGATCACTGGAATTGCGCTGCCCCATAAGATGCAGCAGACACACGCCAGAGCTGCAACCACCCAGGTCCTCGTTAATCTATTTTGTTTTTCTGTAATTTCCATTTTATTTTTCAATCTCTATCTTCTCTTTCAGTACGACACATCCGGCCATATCACCAATTACATTCACACAGGTTGCTCCCATGTCACATAATGTATTGATGCTGATATACACACCCATGACTCCGGCCGGAAGACCTGCCATTGTTGCCAGTGCCGCAAACGATGCGATTGCTCCTCCCGGGATTCCCGGTGTTCCAACTGACAGAAGAACATTCGCCAGAAGGATGATGATCATCATCGGAATACTGACATGTACGCCACATGCATTTGCAAAAAACATGATCATAAACGACATCAGGATTGATACTGCGTCCATGTTAACAGTTGCTCCAAGCGGAATTGTGATACTGGATATCTGATTCGGTACGCCCAGCTCATCTTCCACACAACTTTTGCTGAGAGGAATCGTTGCAGAACTTGAGCATGTACCAAATGCATTCAATGCTGCCGGCATGATCGCTTTGAAGAACTTCACCGGACTTGTCTTTCCGAGAATGCTTACTGCACCGCCATATACAACAAATGCAAATCCAAAGAACGCAACATATAAGATGATCAGCTGTGTAGCCAGTGATATGATCGTCTTTGTTCCATTTGCCTCTACGACAGGGACGATCGTACAGAATACTCCGATCGGTGTGAAATACATAACCGTACTGATAATCTTCAGGCATGCTTCGTTACAGGAATCAATTACCTTTAATAATGGCTCTCCCTTTTCTCCGATCGCGATCAGTGTAAATCCCATGATCAGTGCAAATACCAGCACCTGCAGCATATTACCCTCTGCAAATGCAGACACCGGATTGGAAGGAATCAGTCCTTTCACTGTATCTAATATACTGTCCATCTTTGTTGCCTGAATATCAGATGTAGCCATCTTAAAGCTGACACCTTTTCCAAGACGGATCAGTCTCGGAATGATCAGCCCGACAAAACTTGCCAGCGCTGTGGTGCACAGGAAGAACAGCATTGCCGCTCCTGTGATCTTACCTGTCGTCCTGGCACTTCCGATGCTTGCAATACCCATTACGATCGAACAGAATACCAGCGGGAAGATCATCATGTTCAATGCACTCATATAGATGTTTCCCAGTACACTCGTTGCAGTCAGAACCACTTTAAACCGTCCCGCCAAAAACAGTCCGGTCAGGATTCCGAGGATCAATCCGCCGAAAATCGCACCGGTGATGTGTTTTCTGTACCACTCATAAAAACCCTTCATTCGTATGTACTCTCCTTACTCTTTTAACTATAATATAATGTCTATATTTTACTATAGACATATAGATAATAGTTTATATCAAAAGGAGTGGGACGTCAATGTCCCACTTCCTTGGTTTCACCGTTTATTCGTAAAAGGAATGATATTTTTGTTAAAATTGCCAAAGCGATATGAACACTTTAAAATCAATTCACTAGGCAAAGAAAAGCCCACAACTACGCTGTTTCAGCAAGTACCCTAAAAAAATATAAAGAAAGGTATGTATAGAAAAAGTACCAAATATTAAAGAGGGCGACCAGACAAGAAATGTGCGTTCTTTCTATACGGTTACGGTTCATGTGGATACAAAGGGAAATATGATTATCGTGCAAAACCCTACCCTAGCGCCTATGATGGAAACATCAGACTATGAACCAAAAGCAGTAGAAAATGACAGTCAGGTGGACGCTGATACAGTTAGCGACGCTACCGCATTTTTAGAAACATTCTTCAAGTTATATCCAACTGCAACAGAGAAAGAACTTGCTTATTATGTGAAAGAAAATGTGATGAAGCCGGTGCAGCGAGAATATCAGTTTGCGGAAGTTTTAAATCCCGTGTTTACCAAAGACGGCGATAATATCAAAGTAAACGTATCTGTGAAATACTTGGATAATTTAACAAAGGCAGAACAGATTTCACAGTATGAATTGCTACTTCATAAGGATAGTAACTGGAAGATCGTAGGATAATTTTTTATAAAAATGTTTCATTGGCAGACTGTATCGTCATGGTATGGTCTGTCCTTTTCTCTTTTCTTTTCTAAAGACGCTGACGAATGAAATGCAGTCCGATATAATGAGGGTAGAAAAAACGCAAAGGAGTGAACCCTGATGTTTGAAAGAAAAGTTGATTTTGCCAAGCAAAACGAAATGTCAGTTAAGGAATATAAAGCCTATATGCAGGCGCGTATTGAAGATATAAAAACGAACCCGGAAACAAAGGATTGGTTCTATGCTATGTTTGGAAATACGACACTTAGTGTTGATCGCTATTTTCAAGTCTGTGCAAAGGCAGCAAAAAAACGGGCAAAACGCTATTTATGATTGGGTAAAAGTAGAAAATATGCTTATTTTATAGGGTGGCTGACGATTTTGTCTTGACGGTAATTTTTACAGCATTTATAATATAAATGTCAGTATTACCATGAGGATTTCCCCTTTTTGTGTATGCTGGACAACAGTGTACAATCAAAGAGAAATATTATTACAAAAGGGGTTGACAATCATGAAATATAACTGCTACGCTTACGACAGACAGACAGACAGACAGACAGACAGACAGACAGACAGACAGACAGACAGGTAAAATCTGTCTTTTTTTAGTAAATAAAATGTTTCATAGCACTACTGTATCTTTTCATAGATATGGAGGTGCTTTTTTGCGTTTTTAAAGGTGTGTCAACGAAAACTGTATTGATATATGGTGTCTTTGTATAAAGTTTGCAAGTGAGAAAGGAGAACGAGAAAAGGAATGAAACAAAGAAGTTTAGTGAAACGAGTCAGTGCTGTATTGATGGCAGCTGCATTGACAATTTCTGCTTTTCCGCAATTTCATACAAATGTTTATGCAGCGGAAAATCAGTTGCCGACAAAAGAACAGTTTGCGACTGCGGAAGAATTAAAGACATTTGATACAAATGTCCAAGATGGAAAAAATCCGGCAAAGGTTTATTTTGGTAACAACGATCAACAGTGGTGGATTGCAGGTAGTCAGCGAGAACAAGGATTGACATTGTTCGCGGCAAGTCCTTTAGCAACAGGAGTGCAATTTAATTCGACTCAAGACGAGGGAACATATGATGGACAAACTGTTTATTCAAACCATTATGGAGCGAGTGATATTAAGAAGACTGTAAAAGATTTGGAAACATCGTATTTCACAGGTACAGAACAAGGCTTGATGAACAATACAACCATTTATACGAATGATATAAAAAATAATAGTGTATATTCAACAACCGATAAATTATATCTTGCGTATGGAGATTATAATGAAACACATATCACAGTAGGAACAAACAGCAAGGATAGTCTAAACAACGGTCTTCGTGTTGATATGGATTACTGGGGAAACGGTCCTTTTTGGCTTCGCGCGCCGCACATGGGCTTTGGTATCGATGCGCGGGCTGCGTGGCCTAACAACTCTGTGCGCCGCCTCGATGTCAACCGTGGTTACGAGTTGGTGCCCGCTTTTGAATTGAATCTGTCATCTGTCATCTTTGCATCTGCTGCGCCAGCAGCATCATCTGACGGCCAATTACAGACAAGTAACGCATTTACATTGCGCCACAAATCTCAAACTGACATTGGAACTGCAACAATCAGTCAATCAAAAGGAAGTATTGTAGTAACAGATGTCACAAATGAGAATACTTATATTGTCGTGCAGAACAGTAACGGAGCATGGGCAAAGAAAGTGTCAGACAATGATTTGATTTTTGCAAGCGAAATGGATAGTACGCTGTCTTCATTTGAAAATTGCAAAGTATGGCTGGAAACAACAACCGATAGAATTACTTATGCAGAGGAAGCGACACAAGGAAACGGACATAATGTGAAAGTGAATGTTGCAGAAAATTTGACAGTAAGCGGTGGAAATGCTTTGCAAATGAATGTGTCTGGTAATATCACGGAAATTATAGTTAAAGCGAATGATGGACATTATTTACCAGATGGTTATACAGATACTATTCAAGGCTTGAATGGGTTAAAGGTAAAAGATGTTACTCAAAACGGTTTTACTATTACAGGTACACCGACAAGTGATGTCAATATTACACTTCCGGCAGTAGGCAAAGAATACTTTACTGTTGAGGGCGGTACTCGCAATCAAGATTGGACATATTCTAATGGTGTTCTAACAATTCAAAAGCCTGGGGATTATAAAATCAGCGCTGACGGAAGCGAAAGTAATAATCGTATCGTAGTTGCAGAAGGATTTAAAAATGGAACTATTACTATTGAGAATATTAATCTTAAAGTAGGCTATAATATAAGCCCATTTGAAGTAAATAATACTGTTGATTTAACTATTAGCTTATCAGGTAACAATAAATTATATTCTGAAGCAATAAGAGCAGGAATTGAATTTAATGATAGTACGACAGGACATTTGACAATAGATGGTACAGGGTATTTAGAAGTCCAAGCATCAACAGGAGGTGCGGCTATCGGTGGGGCTGCATTCAAATCTGGAAATAACATCACTATTAAAAAAGGAAATATTATCGCGAGTGCATTAAGACAAATAAATCATCCTGGTGGATCAGGAATCGGTGGTGGATATCAAGGATCTGCACATAATTTAGTCATTGATGGCGGAAATATTAAAGCAACAAGTGGATACTATAATGCCGCTATTGGTGTGGGTGCAGATAATGCAGCCGGAGATATTACGATCAATGGTGGAACGATTATTGCGGAAACCTCTATGGGTGGTGCTGCTATTGGAAGTGGGTATAATTGTCAAAATCCAATTAAAGTAACGATTAATGGGGGAAATATTACTGCTAATGCTAAAGGTGGATATGGTGTTGACATCGGAAGTGGTAGTACTCAAGAAAGTAAAATTTTTATTAACGGTGGAACGATCACTTGTGAAAAAGAAGGTATTGGCTATAATGATAATGTTGTTATTAGTGGTGGAAGTATAAAAGCTCCAGCTATTAGTTTAGATAATAAACCTGCTCATAATAGCAAAGGCGAACAGTTATATCCTATTACAATCATGAATGAATCTGGTTTAAATGAAATCAGTATCGATGGCGCTCAGTTTACGAAAGATGGTAACCATATTTCTAATAATATAGAGGATTCTGCATTCTACTTATATTTAACTGAAGAAGATCATAAAGTAAAAATTGGAGATAAAGAATTTGTTGCTGTTTGGGATAATGATAGTAAACAGTTTATTCAAAAAGATTATCCTTTGTCGCCACAAGATATTCAAATAGAAAAGGTTTATAAAGATAGAATTGTTATAAAATCTATCGAAGAATCCGTATATGGAAAAGCGGAATATAGTTTAGACGGAAAAAATTATCAAGAAAGCAACATGTTTACCGGATTAGAAGCAGATACAGAATATACGGTGTATGTCAGATATAAAGGAAACAACAGTTATGTTCCTTCAAAACCGCTATCTGTTACGACGAAAACACTAAAAGATGGTAATGGAATCGTCAAAGAACCTTCTGTAAAACCTACTGTCTATCACGATGGATTAAAATTATCTGATGTTAAATTACCGAACGGTTGGAAATGGGAAAATGAAGAGACTTCTTTATTTGCCGGTACAAAAAATCACTCTGTTCTGTTCGATACAACAAATTATGAAGCAGAATATGATTTCACAGGTGTTGATGGGTATAGTGCCGATAATCATGTTATCCAAAGAACAGTAGAAGTAGAAGTTCAAAAAGCCGAAACGGTAATCAATGTGCTTACCGATAGCATGGATAAAGACTATAATAAAAATCCAGTAAATGCTCCGGAAGTAGAAGTTATCGGGAATACGAATAGTCCTACATTTGAATGGTTTGTAATTGATAGTGATGGAACATCATGGTTAGAGTGTGATGAAGCACCTAAAAATGCCGGTAAATATAAAGTTGTGATAAAGGTTGCAGCTGATGATAATTATAAATCAGGAGAAAAGGAAGTTTTATTTAATATATCAAAAGCTGATAATGAATTAACTGTTTCCCTAAATGATTGGGTCTATGGAGAAAAGGCAAATACGCCAACTGTTACGGCAAAATTCGGGGATATAGAAGATGTTGTATATACTTACAGTTCTGAAGAAAATGGAAAATATACGACTGATATTCCGACAAATGTTGGAACATGGTATATCAAGGCTACGTTAAAAGGGACTGATAATTATAACGATGTTACAGTGATAGAAAACTTTAATATTAGTAAAGCTACAAATACTTGGAAAGAAGACCTATCTATCACAGGCTGGACATATAATGAAAAGGCAAATACTCCAACTGCTAAAGCACAGTTTGGAGAGGTTACATTCACATATAGTAGTGAAGAAAACGGTACTTATACAAGTAAAGTACCAAAGAATGCCGGAACATATTATGTAAAGGCTAGTGTAGCAGGAACAAAGAATTATACAGGTCTAGAGTCTGTTATATCATTTACCATTGCAAAAGCGGATACAACACTTACCTTTGAAAAAGAAAACATTGATAAAACTTATGATAAAAATGCAATTTCTAAACCAAAGGTAAGTAAAACAGGAAGTAGCAATAATGTTGTATTTGAATGGCAGATCGCTGATGGAAACGGTTGGCGGAAACTTGACAATGCGCCATCTGATGTAGGTGCGTATAAAGTCGTTGCCAGCGTAAAAGAGGACACAAACTACAATGGAGCAAGTATTGAAAAAGAGTTCTCTATCAGTATGGCAGATAACAAATGGACAAAAGAATTATCTATCAAAGATTGGACTTATGGAGAAACAGCAAGTGCTCCAAGTGCTGCGGCAAAATATGGAGATGTAGTATATACTTACAGCAACAGTAAAGATGGTACTTATACAAGTGATGTACCGGTAAATGCTGGAACATGGTATGTTAAGGCAAGCGTGGCAGAAACAGCCAACTATGCAGGCTTAGAGTCTGCTCCGGTATCTTTTGAAATCAAAAAAGCCGACAGTTCCATTAAATTCAAAGATAGTGTTGCTTTGGATAAAGTGTATGATACCAATGCTGTTGTCGTAACAGAAGAACAAGTTGAAAAAACAGGTAGTACAGGAACAGTTTCCTTTACTTTTGAAAAGAAAGTCAATGATGAATGGAAAACTGTTGAATCGGCAACAGAAGTTGGTACATATCGCGTAACTGCTACATTAGCTGAAGATAACAACCATACTTCTGTAACATCAAAGCCACTAGAATTTACAATCACTAAAGCCAATAGTGCTGTTACCATTACTACACCATCTCTTGATAAAGCATATGATGGAAATGCAGTAACTACTCCTGAATATACGATATCAGGAAGTGATGGAAACGTAACAATCAAATGGCAGGAAAATACAGGTTCAGTTGATACTCCAAAATGGGAAGATTTGAAATCTGCACCAAGCACAGTTGGAACTTACCGAGTAGTTGTAGAACTTGCCGGAAATGACAATTACAATCCTGCAAGTACAACATTAGACTTTGTAATTTCACAGGCAACAAACACTTGGACAGAAGAACTTTCTATCACAGGCTGGACATACAATGAAAAAGAAAATGTTCCAACTGCTAAAGCACAGTTTGGAGATGTTACATTCACATATAGCAGTGAAGAAAACGGTACATATACAAATGAAGTACCAAAGAATGCCGGAACATATTATGTAAAGGCAACTGTGGCAGGAACTGAAAATTATACAGGTTTAGAGTCTACACCAGTAGCGTTTGAAATTGCAAAAGCAATTCCTGCGTATGAGAAAGTAACAGGTCTTGTACTTGGACAAGGACAGGCGCTAAGTAAAATTGAATTGCCGGAACAGTTCAAATGGGTTGATGAAACAATGACTGCTGATGAATTAGGAACACATACATTTAAGGCAATTTATACACCAGAAGATACAGCCAACTATCAGGCAATCGAAGTTGACATTGAAGTAACTGTTCAGGCAACGGTTGTAGAAGAGTATACCGTAACATTCCAGGACCAGAAAGGTGCAGTCCTTGGAAATAAAAAGGTTCTAGACGGCCACAGCATCAGCAAAAAGGACTTTGAGGAAGCACAGGCACAGTTAAAGGCAGAGGAAGGAGAAACTTTCTTTGGCTGGAAAGATGAAAATGGAAAAATCTACACACAAGAAACAGCTGTTACAGGAAATACTGTATTAAAAGCTTATTTCAAAAAAGGCGTAGACAAGGGTGAATCAAAAGATAACCAGACTGGCTTGAATGCAATTATTGGTGCTAATGGATTTACAATCCATGTCGATAACGTTAAAAACTTAACAGCTGATAGTGCAAAAGACAGAGCTGAAGCAGAAGCAATCAGTAGTAAAGGAACGATGGTTGCTAAAGAGAATATTACAGTAAAAGGACTTGCTGATCTTCAAAAAGCAACAAAAGCAGGGACTTATGAACTTACTTTTGAAGCAGAAGGTGCGAAAGTAACTGTTAAAGTAAATGTACAAGATATGACACCAGCAGTTACTGGTAAAACAGCTTATACTGTAACAATTAAAGGTGAACCTAATACAGAATATACAGTTACTCTTCCAGATGGAGCACCTGCATTAGATGAAAATGGTCAACCTATTAAAGGAACAACAGATGCAAACGGAAAAGTGACATTTGTAGGACTTGAAAAAGGAAAAGACTATACAATCAAAAGTGAAGAAAGCGGTTCAGTAAAAACAAGTACATCTGCAGTAGATGCAGAGGATATCGCCAACTCTTTCAGAGAGAGCGAGACAGACGCTGCAGAAGTAACCGGAAGCGGAAAAGATGAAAAAGCATCCAACAGCAAGGTGGATGTAGTCGTAGGAGAGGACGGCAACTACAAAGTCATCCTGAAAGATACGATCAACGGAACAGTCACTGTACCGGATAACTGGGGCAACGTAAACGTAGACCTGAACGGCAACGACATCAAAGGACCGAACGCAACCGATAAGAGCCCGGCAGGAGCAGGACTTGTGATCAAAAAGGACGAGACCGGAACAGCCGGAGGCAAGAATCCGGGAACGATTCTTGGAATCACAGACAGCACCGGAAAGGGAGTGATCAAAGGTGGAGACGGATCGAAAGAATACCCGGACGGAGCATCGGGAATCGAGACCGGAACAGGAAAAGACAAACCGGAGAACGCCGGAATCATCATAGGAACCGGAGCAACTGTCATCGGAGGAAACGGAGCGACAGGAAGTGACGGCAACGGTGGAAATGGCGGAAACGGAATCAGCGGATCTGTTGATACCAAAGTAGACGGAGGAACCGTCATCGGAGGAAACGGCGGAGCCGGAGCAGACACGGACAAAGGAAACGGTGGAAATGGTGGAAACGGAGGAGATGGAATCAAGACCGACAACAAGCCGGTAGACGTGGACAAAGGAACGGTCAGTGGCGGAGCCGGAGGAAACGGCGGAAGCAGCACCGACCCATCCGGAGGAAACGGCGGAAATGCCGGTAACGGAGGAAACGGAATCGACTCCGGAAAAGGAGATATCACCATAGACAAAGACGGCAACACCACCGGCGGAAGCGGCGGAAGCGGCGGAAATGCTTCATCTGCCGGAGGAAATGGTGGAAACGGAGGCCAGGGTGGAAACGCAGCGAACGGAAGCCTTGACAAAAACAATGCCCAGGGAAGTGTGTCTGGCGGAGCCGGAGGCAACGGCGGAACCGCAGACAAAGGAACAGCAGGAGCCGGAGGAGCCGGCGGAAGCACCGGAATTGCAGGAGACACGACCAAAGGAGAGAGTGGAAGCAGCGGAGCAGGCAAGAAAGACGACGGAAATGGAAATGGAAATGGAAATTAGGAGGAAACTGTATGCATGAAAAACAGGTAAAGTTGATTCTCTCTGCACAGAACGGCATGAATCTTTACAGAGGCTGCACGCACGGATGCATTTACTGCGATGCCAGAAGCACCTGTTATCAGATGGATCATGCGTTTGAGGATATTGAAGTAAAGACCAACGCTGCAGAACTGTTGGAGAAGGCGCTTAAGAGCAAACGAAAGAAGTGTATGATTGGAACAGGCGCCATGAGCGACCCCTATTTACATCTGGAAAAGCGGCTCTGTCTTACGAGGCGGAGCCTGGAACTGATTGACTACTATGGATTTGGCCTGTCCATCCAGACGAAATCGGATTTAATCCTGCGCGACCTGGATTTATTAAAAAGTATCAACCGGAAGACGAAGTGTGTGGTATCCATGACGCTTACGACGTATGATGAAGAGCTTTGCCGGATCATCGAGCCGAATGTCTGCACAACCGGACGCAGAGCGGAGGTACTGCGGATTCTTAAGGAGGAGGGAATTCCAACCATTGTCTGGCTGTCTCCGATTCTTCCATTTATAAACGATACAGAGGAGAACATACGCGGCATTCTGTCATACTGCCGTGACGCGTCGGTGTACGGGGTGATGCTCTTTGGCATCGGCGTGACGCTGCGGGATGGGGACAGGCAGTATTTCTATGCGCAGCTGGATAAGCATTTTCCGGCGATGAAGGAGCGCTATATCCGTACCTATGGAAACAGTTACGAGATCCCGTCGCCGGATACCAGACATCTGCTCTCCCTGGTGAAAGAAGAATGCCGGAAAATGGGAATGGTCTGCAGCAGCAATCGGCTGTTTGAGTATATGCATACCTTTGAGGATAAACAGGCGGGAGTTCAGATGTCGTTGTTTGAGTGAGGAAAGAGGGCGAGAGCCTGGGGCTTTAGCGGGCTGCTTGTTTATAAGGATAAGGAGGTACGATTTCATAGTGTACATCAAAAGCAGATAATTTCTCCAGCACTCCCTGTATCATACCGGCTTCCACGCTTGTAAGCAAACACC
>OLQS01001024.1_pt1 | contig 17444 bp, 19 predicted proteins | sample 1672291 | NCBI WGS metagenome assembly OLQS01 (sample SAMEA3136668, study PRJEB25190) | human gut metagenome | biome: human gut; feature: human-associated habitat; material: faeces | place: Austria | collected 2013
AAAGAGGTTCTTTCGCCCTGCTTTTCGTAAGATTTTCTCAATTAAATTGTTATTTTGATAAAAGTTACGAACTAATTTTACTGCAACTGTATCGCTAAAAGACGGCCAATGTAATTGTATGTAGAGTCAGAATAACCATAGCATTTTAACGCAATTACTGAATCTTTCGCACACAATGCGTATGCCCATGCGGCACAGCCTCCTCCGTTCGACATCCATGTTTTTGTTGCACCTGAATCTATCCATTCCGATGCTGAACCACTTTGTACTGAAAGAAAGACACTCATACATGAATTTGATTCAGATATACTGGATGTTGCGCCACCGAGAATGAGATATCGATGACCAGCTTTTAAGTTTAAAGTGCAGACAACAACATCTGCTCCTCTGATGGCCGTTACAGATTTGCCCGCGGACAGGATATCGCCATTTTATAGTGCAGCCCAATCCGTCCACAATGCCCCTTGGTTATAGCGATATTCCGGTCTGGTAAGCCAATGCCCGAAGCGCAATTGCGCACCATATAGTTTCCCGGAAACCGTCATTGAGTATCCTATATAAAAGTGATTTTGATAAAAATAAATCATATTCTGGGACAACCCTGGCGCGGTATCCATATTAATATCAATCGGATAAGCAATAATTAAAGCATCGCCATTTTACTTTGCTATCCAACGCCATGTTTTGCCGCCTTCGTCATATTGCCCTAAATAGATGGTCGTTTCGTTTTTGCCATACGGAAAAGCAATTATTCCTATTGACCAAAAATCCGTAACTGCAACAAAAAAATGTGTCGCACTAGCCGGAAAATTAATACTAGAATTTGATGAAGATATAAACCCGCAAGATGCGTGCCGACTTATTAGCCATTCCGTTATAACGTTGTTCTGTATGTAGGCGCCCATCAATGGATCGCCATTTAAATGTTTTTAGTCAGCTGAGCATAGTATAATTCCCCGGTGTTTTTATTAAATACGTAAAGTACATTTGGATATTTGATATCGTACCTTAGGGCGAATGGAGTGTAACCGGGTTGAAAGTCCACCTTCAGTTGTGTCTCGCCATTTACTTAATTACAAGAATGGAGATTTGAACATTGCCGGAAGTCTGTTGTATACCACTGCGGAAACAACGTACGCGAATGGAGGTATTACTCAAACGGGCAGCATCGAAGTTATAGAAGCCATCATATGCTGCATTGACAAATACTTCAAATACGCTCCCCATATCAATGTCAAGGGGAACAGTAGTATATGTATCGTTAAGAGCAATTGTTTTATGGAATGCTCTCCAATCGCCATTTTACTACTATGGATTCACTTTAGCATCCACAGCAAATACAAGCTTTCGGCCAGAGACATCTGTCACTAAAAGTGAGTCTCCAGAGACGCCGCCATAGTCCCAACTGAGAGTAATGGAGGCAATTTGGTTATTAATAATTGGCGTTCCCTTTTTTATAGCCTCGCCATTTAAACATGAAAATTAGGTCCTTTGGGACTTTTTTATATAAAAATAGAAAGGAAATGAAAGTATGGAAAAATTAAGAATTGGAATGAATGAAAAGGAGTATCTCTATAGCAGCATTCTTCCGGAGTCGGCCACAGTACTACGGATTATCTTTGAGAGTGCAGTACCGGAGAGCTGGGGAGATCTCATCCTCATTACGGAAGGAGGCTTTGAGGCAACAACATTAACCGGCTACAATACGATTTATCGACAGGAGGGGCAGACAGTATGGTTATCCAATGACGGCAGCGTTTATCAGGAGCCTGTCCCGATGCCGGAACCAGAGCCTTACGAGCCGCCTTTGTCGGATTTGCAGGCGGCTAAAAAGGTAGAGATGGCCGCTGACTGCGAGCGGCTTATTTACTCAGGCGTAAGTGTTACACTGGCAGATGGCAGCACAGAGCATTATGCACTGACCATAGAGGACCAGCTTAACCTCTTCGGTAAGCAGTCTCAGTTGGCCGCAGGGGCTACGCAGTTGGAGTATCACGCGGACGGTAAGCCCTGCCGGTATTACAGCGCAGCGGACATGCAGGCTATCATACAGGCGGCCATGCAGTACGCATCCTATCACACCACCTACTGCAATGCCCTTAACATGTGGATTGCAGGCTGCGAGACGGCTCAGGAGCTGCAGGCGGTATTTTATGGCGCCGATGTGCCGAAGGAGTATCAGTCTGACGTCCTTAAAGCATATCTGGTCCAGATCGCATCGATGGCCGGAGGTGGTGCGGATGCTTCGGACCCTGTATAAGCATCTGGTACTGGCCGAAGTCGGAGGAGTGATTTACGTTGCCCTGGAACTTGCCTGGCGCGGCCGGAGCCATTGGACTATGTTTATTCTGGGAGGCGTGTGCTTTGCGGCCCTGGGGCTAATCAACGAAGTCTTCCCGTGGGATATGCCACTATGGTGGCAGATAGTTATAGGGGCCTGTTTGATTACAGCATTAGAGTTTATGACGGGCTGCGTTGTAAATCTTTGGCTGGGATGGACCGTTTGGGACTACAGCAGCCTGCCGGGTAATATCCTGGGGCAGATATGTCCGCAATATTGTCTTCTGTGGTTGCCAGTAAGCCTGACTGGGATTGTCCTGGATGACTGGCTGCGGTTCTGGTGGTGGAAAGAAGAACGTCCACGTTACAGATTGTGGTAAGAGAGGATGGTGCAAAATGTGACTGACGAAGAAATTGCAGTAAAAATCACAGCTTTGGAACATGAAACAAAATCAGCAAAACACCGTTTGGATGACCTGGAATTGCAGAATCAGGCAATTCAGGATTTGGCCCTTGGGGTAAAAGAACTTACCATTAACATGGGAACAATGCTCTCGGAGCAGAAAAAGCAAGGGGAGGATATAGAAAAGTTGAAAGCAGAACCGGCGGAGCGGTGGAGCAGCATGAAGAAAACAGTTTTTAACACAATAGTTGGGGCTATGGCCGGGGCGGTTGCCACCGGCCTTATTTATATCATGGCTCAGTATACAAAATAAAAAAGGAGGTAAATATGGATTTTGGAATTGCAAGTGTAGCAGGAATTACAGCACTGTGTTATCTGGCCGCTATGGCCGTCAAAGCGACATCGGTAGACAACAAGTGGCTGCCGGTTATTTGCGGCGTAATTGGGGCCGCTCTGGGCGTTGTAGGCATGTATACGATGCCCGATTACCCGGCAACAGATATCATCAACGCGGCAGCTGTCGGGGCTGTATCAGGGCTTGCGGCTACTGGTATCAATCAGATGTACAAGCAGTTAACAAGCACGCATAGAGGGAGGTGATCCATCTATCTCCCGGCCGGCAGGGTGATGCCGGTGTTGCGATGTCGCAACAGCAGTACATAGGCCCCGGGACAACCCGGGCCTTTTCTTTTTTCGAGAGGAGAATCAAATGAAAACACAGAGAGAAGTGAAAGAATATGCCCTGGCAGCGAAAGACTGGATTTACGTATGGGGCGCGAACGGGGAACCGCTGACACAGGTTCTTATCAACCGCCTGTACCGTGACTATGGCTCCGCGTCGTATCCATTGTCCTATTACAATAACAAGCTGGCCTCCGGAGCCGGGAAGATGGCTGCGGACTGTTCCGGCTTTATGATGCCGTTATCTGGATACGATGACACCGCACACGGCTATTATAATGCCTGCGTGCAAAAAGGTGTAATCGGCGGCCTGCCGTCAGACAAGATATGTCTGGTGTTTAAACGTAACAGCTCCGGCCGGATGTACCACATCGGGATTTACCTGGGCGATGGTACGGTGGCAGAAATGGCAAGTTCCGCAGCCAACTATCAGCATAAAAGCATGTATGGTGCTGGCTGGACACATTGGGGCCGGCCGAAGTGGATTGACTACTCCGATGCAGTAGACCCGCATAAATGCATCCTGGACTTAGACATCCCGCTGCCGTCGCTGGTCAAGGGCCATCAGTGCGGATACGTCAAGACGCTTCAGCAGCTTTTGGCAGCTCGCGGGTATGATACAAACGGTGTTGATGGTGTCTTCGGAGCCGGAACCGAGGCGGCCGTGGCACAGTTCCAGGCGGCGGCCGGTGTCAAGGTAAACTATCCGGGTACGGTCGGCGCTAAGACCTGGGCGGCATTGTTTAAGGGATAGACGGTAACAAAATGAGCCCCTTATCCGTTTGTTGGGTATAGGGGCAAAAATAAGCCTGCGTTATCATAATAATAGGGCGACGCCCGGAGACATGACTCTCCACCGGCCTCGCCCTGCATATCCTACTATCCTTTTGGCCCCGGACCCTCAACCGGGGCCTCTTTATCTTTCATATCAATTTCTTTAGCAATTACTCGTATCTCTTCACTTATTTCCTCCCGGCTATACTTTGTTCTCTTTTGCGGCAATTTCCCTGTTTTTACAAAATGGATAATGTGGCACTTAAATCCTGTCACAGCAAGGTCAATAACAGACCGATAATAAATAAGATTGTTTTTAATATGGTTCTTTTTCATGTAACATCCCCCTCCCCCATTTGACTTTATCATACTACTTTGGTGCAGTAATGACGCTGGAATTTTATGGTATTAATTTGTAGTAGTATTATAACGTAATTATGAAGTAAATACTATACAATATAAAATCTGATTTTTAAATGAAGGATAGGTTACAATGATGATATAAAATATAACGGAATTGGGAAGTAAAACGATGGATGATAGCTATGTACTGGAACGAATAGATGAATTGTGTGCTAAAGAAGGTTGGTCGCATTATATCCTGGCGAAACGTTCTGGAATATCGCAATCCACGATTTCTAATATGTTCAGCCGGACTAATCAGCCAACTTTTACGACTGTGAATAGGATTTGTGACGCCTTCGGAATCACGATGGCCCAGTTTTTCGATTCTAAACAGCACCTTGATTTGAATGCGGAGCAAGAAGAAATTTTGCGAATGTTTGACGCTATGCCTGCCCAGAAAAGGGAATTGGTTAAGGCGTTCATGAATGGACTTATAAATGGATAAAAGAGGCGGCCAGGAGCGATCCGGCCGCCTTATTTCGTGTTGCATTTCGTGTGATACTTTATGCTTTCGTGTGATATTTTCGTACCTAAATCGGTATAACTCTACTAAGATTAAAACAATGAAAAACCGCGTAAATACAAGCATTCTTGTAAATACGCGGTTTCTGCCTTCAATGGAGACAACAGGACTCGAACCTGCGACCCTCTACACGTCAAGCAGATGCTCTCCCAGCTGAGCTATGTCTCCATAGAATGATTATAAACGATAGGAATGGAATTGGCAAGATAATACTGAATTCAGATCAATCTGCATTCCACGGTATAAAATCCAGATATTATCAGATAATAAGCCTATCAATCTGCAAGGAGCGGCTAAATATGGAGCAGCCAATCATCCTTCATTCCGACATGAATAATTTTTATGCTTCAGTAGAGTGCCTGGACAATCCGGGCCTGCGCGGAAAGCCGGTAGCCGTTGCCGGAGATCAGGAGGCGCGGCACGGTATAGTGCTGGCTAAGAATTACGAGGCGAAGAAGTATGGTATTGTAACCGGGGATCCGTTATGGATGGCCCGACAGAAATGCCCGGATATTATTTTAACGCCGCCGCGCTATGAGCGGTACATTGAGATGTCGCAGGCTGCACATGAAATCTATGAAGAATATACGGATAAAATCGAAACATTCGGGCTGGATGAGTGCTGGCTGGACGTGACCGCCTCCTCACGTCTGTTTGGTGACGGAAAAGTAATTGCAGACGAAATCCGAAATACCATTAAAACAGAGCTGGGATTAACGGCCAGTGTCGGGGTTTCCTATAATAAAATATTCGCAAAGCTTGGCAGCGACCTGAAAAAGCCGGATGCAACCACGGTAATCGGACAGGATTTTAAAGAGAAAATCTGGCACTTACCTGCCGATATGCTGTTGTACGTAGGCAGGGCCACGTATTTAAAATTACTAAAGTACGGGATCAGGACCATCGGGGATTTGGCCTGCAGCGATGTGCATTTCCTGGAAAGACTGCTTGGAAAGAACGGGATTATGCTCTGGGCCTTTGCAAATGGACTTGATCAGTCACCGGTTTCGCATGTCCACTCACGCCGTATTATCAAGACAATCGGGAACAGTACGACGGCCCCGCGGGATTTGACCGGTGCTGACGATGTAAAAATAATATTATACATTCTTGCAGAAAGCGTGGCGGAACGCATGAGGAAAGAAAATTTTTACTGCCGGAGCGTTCAAATCAGCATACGGGACAATTCCCTGTTTTCATACGAACGGCAGGGCAGGCTGTCTATTCCCTCTTGTACCTCGCAGGCAATATTTGAAAAAGCATTCGAATTGTTCCAAAAGAATGCACCTGAGAATCCGGTAAGGAGCCTGGGGGTGAGGGCCTGCAGTCTGACACGCATGGAATACCGGCAGCTCTCATTTTTAGAAGATGTACAACGAGACCAAAAACAGGAAAGTCTGGAGCGCTCAATCGATCTGATACGCCGTCAATTCGGCCACTATGCAGTACAGCGGGGAATTATGCTGACAGATGCCAAATTGTCCAGCCTGGATCCGGTTGCGGAGCATACGATTTATCCGGAAGCTTTCCTGAAAAGCCAGAGTTAAGATCGGAATCAGGAGGAATTTGCCATGTGCGGAAGATACAGCCTTTATACGGAGGAACAGGATAAAGAAATCATGCGGATTATTAAATCCCTGGACGAAAGGTATCCGGGAAATGAGATGAAAAAGGGCGAGATTTATCCGACCAACACGGCGCCGGTTATCTGCCGTATGGATGGGGAGATCAGGCCTGAGTTAAGTACCTGGGGATTTCCCCGTTTTGGAGCGGCGAAGGGAGTCATAATCAATGCCAGATCGGAATCCGCAGGAGAGCGTCCCATGTTTCGCAAAAGCCTGCACGGCCGCAGATGCGCGGTTCCCAGCACCGGATTCTTTGAATGGACGCAGCAAGGTGAAAAGATAAAATACCGGTTTAATCTGCCTGACAGCAGAGTTCTTTATATGGCCGGAATATATAATGAATTTAAAGATGAGAACCGGTTTGTTATCCTAACGACCGGTGCCAATCATTCGATTGCCGATGTGCATAACAGGATGCCGGTGATACTCACGGAGCGAAACGTCGAGGATTGGATTACTTCAGAAGATTTTGCATTGGCCTATATCCAAACGGTTATGCCTGCTCTTCGCCGGGAATTAGCAGGACAGACAGTCAAATAAAACGGCGCTGAAACGCAAATTAACGAAGAGGGCAGCGCCGCCATATTATAATATAAATAAGCACACCGCAGGTCGCAAAGCATGACAAGGGAAACCGGCTATCGCAGGGATGATGTGTTACAATACGCAAAACAGTGGGCAATGGGCAGAAACCCCAGATATCTGGATTTTGAACATTATGGGGGAGACTGTACGAATTTTGCATCCCAATGTATTTATGCCGGAAGCAAAGTGATGAACTATACGCCGGTAACAGGGTGGTACTATAACAGCAGCTCAGACAGGACGGCAAGCTGGACGGGTGTTACGTATTTATATAATTTCCTTGTGGGAAATAAATCAGTCGGGCCATATGCCGTTGTAACGGATGAAACAGGCGTGCAGCCGGGAGATATTGTTCAGTTGGGCAGTAAAGAAAAGGGCTTTTATCACAGCCCTGTAATTGTAGCCGTAAGAGGGGGACGAATTTATGTGGCGGCCCATAGCTTTGATGCATATATGAGGCCGCTTGACACTTACATCTATGAAAAAGCGCGTTTCCTTCATATACAGGGGGTACGTGACTGGCAGCGGTAAATGTGCTGCTGCCGCCCGGAAGAGTTGTACAAAACACACATTGGCACTGATGCCGTGAAATACTGGTAATTCCGTGTTTCATGGCATTTTTTTGTTCTGTTATAGAGCGATTGAATGGAAATGGGATGACGTATATGTTACAATTCAATTATGCAGTGTTATTGCAGATTATGAAAAAACACATAAAAAACATATGAAAGATATAAGGATTACAAATTGCCTTGATATACTGTGCATGCAGACAAAAATACTGTAAAGGAGAATTGCATATGAGAAATTTAAAGAAACAAGGCTTTTTGTGGATGGCGGTATTTACACTTTGCACCGCTTCGGCTGTGCCCGCATTAGCAGCGCCTGCTTCGCCGGAGGCAGTTTCTGCGGTATGTAAAGTTAAGACGGTGAACATATCGGCAGATGAAGCGGGAGAAGGCGGGGAGATTCGAGAAATTACATTTAAAGACGGAATGACAGGGAGCATACTGGTCAACGAACTTACTGAACCTTTTACCATTAATGCAGGTAATAACGGAGAGTATATTGTGAGCATCAGTTACAAATAATCCCGACAGACAGAAGCTGCAAATCCCTGCCGGGATTTGTGGCTTTTCGCCGCGTTTAGCGAAAAAGCAGATCAGCAGGAAGGTGGATTAGGTGAGTAAAATTCTGATAATTGAAGACGAACGGGATATAGAAGAACTCCTCCGGTTTTTTCTGGAGGACAGCGGATATGAGGTTGCCGTTGCCAGGGATGGGTTAGAGGGGATTACGGCATTTCAAAAAGACAGATACGATTTAATCCTGCTTGATATTATGCTGCCTAAGATAGACGGATTTGCTGTCTGCGAACTGATACGGAAAGAATCCAATATTCCCGTAATTATGATAACGGCGCTGAGCAGTGAGGAGGAGCAGGTGAGAGGTCTGGATCTTCTGGCAGATGATTATATCACAAAACCATTTTCCATGCCGGTTCTCATCAGGAAAATTGCAGCTGTGCTTCGCCGAAGCGGGAGAGGGGCAAAAGCCGGTGAGAATCAGAAACTCATCTACCGCGATCTGTGTCTGGATTTAGATAACTATCAGACCTTTGTCGATGGTGAGCCGGTAGCGCTGACGAAACGGGAATTTGAAATATTGAGGGAACTTCTGAACCACCAGGGCAAGGTTATGACCAGGGAACTTCTGTTGGAAAAGCTGTGGAAATATGAGTTTTATGGGAATGACAGAGTGGTTGACAACCATATTAAAAATTTGCGCAGGAAACTGGAGAGAGATTATATAGAGACCGTGAAAGGAATTGGGTACCGTATTGATAGGATACATGAGAAGCCATTTGACAGTTAAAATATTTCTGATAACAACCTTATTGTTTCTGGCTGTATCGGCAGTTACCTACGGATTTATCATCATGTATGTACCGAGGTATTATATAATAGAAGCGGAAAAAATGTCGGTTAATTCAGTACAGAACGATTCGGAGAAGAATGATGCAGAGCATAACATACAGTACGGCGGCATAAGCAATGATAAAATCATTTCGTTCCGGACAGAGGTCAATTCTCCGTACACGTTCGAAATCAGGGAAAATGCCAGAGAGTTTTCCGCCACTCTGCATAAGGTATTCCTGCCGTTACTTGCTGTCGCAATCTGTACCGCTTTGGTTACTTCCCTGTTTTACTCAAGATATATCACCCGCCCGGTGCTCCGCATCACCGAAGTGTCTAAAAAGCTGGCGGCGCTGGATTTCGGTGTTCAGTGCAGGGAAAAAAGAACGGATGAAATCGGGATGCTGGCCGGCAATCTGAATGAGCTTTCCGGACGGCTGTCGGCGGCCCTGGACGAATTGAAAAATGCAAATGCCATGCTTTTGGAGGATGTGGCGAGAGAAAAAGAGCTTGAGAGCCGCCAGCTTGCATTTTTCTCTGCGGTTTCCCATGAATTAAAGACGCCAATCACGATATTAAAGGGGCAGCTTCAGGGAATGCTTTATCATGTCGGCGGCTATAAAGACCGAGACAAATATTTAAAACGGTCATTTGAGATTACCTGTTCGATGGAGCAGCTTGTGATGGAGATTCTGACTGTCACAAGAATGAAAGCTTCCGGTTTTACGGCACAAATTGAAACCTTTGATTTACCGGCCCTTATTTCAGGAATTTTGGAGGATTTTGCAGACCTCTTTTCTGAAAAAAACATGGATATCATCACGGAAATGGAACCCCGAAGGATGATTTCAGCCGACAGGAGGCTGTTTGCAAAAGTGATCGGCAATCTGCTCAGTAATGCCTACCATTACTCGCCGGCTGGGGAAAAAATCCATATTCGGGTGGAGGATACGGACCAGGGCGTGCAGTTTACGGTTGAGAATACCGGAGTCCATATACCGGAGCAGGAGATTGCGGACCTGTTTGAAGCGTTCACAAGAAGGGAGCAGTCCAGGAACAGGGAAACCGGAGGCAGCGGTCTGGGACTTGCCATCGTACGCATGGTGCTGGAACTCCATCAATTCCCCTATGCCATGGAAAATACGGAGGACGGCATGCGGTTTCGCATTTTATTTCCGCGTAGGCCCCATGCGTCATGAAACGGATTGCATATTGAATTAAAATAACCGGTTTGTTATAATGAATACAGCAATTCATTTCGCAGAAAGGATAAAAGAATCCATGAAGAATTTTAATTATCACATCCCGACCGACATCTATTTTGGTAAAGGGAAAATCAGGGTATTAGGAGATAAGATAACTGCCATAGGAAAGAACATCCTGCTTGTTTACGGCGGGGGCAGTATCAAGAAGAGCGGTCTTTATGATCAGGTGATTGATGAGCTTAACCGGGCCGGCGTGACAGTATCGGAGCTGCCGGGCGTTGAGCCGAATCCGCGTATTCAGTCGGTGCGCAAAGGAATTGAAATCTGCCGTGCAAAGGGCATCGAGGGAGTCCTTGCAGTGGGCGGTGGAAGCACGATTGACTGTGCCAAGGTTATAGCTGCCGGCGCATGCTATGAAGGGGATGCCTGGGAGCTTGTGCTGGATGCACGTAAGATAACGAAAGCGCTTCCGGTTGCGTCCGTTCTTACTCTGGCGGCAACCGGTTCCGAGATGGACGGCTTTGCAGTCATATCGGACATGGAGAAAAATGAAAAATGGGGAACCGGAAATGATATTACGAAACCGGTATTTTCAATTCTGGATCCTGAGTACACATTCAGCGTTTCAAAATACCAGACCGCCTGCGGTACTTCAGACATCATGAGCCATACCTTTGAAAATTATTTCAACAGGGTGCCGGGAGCCTACCTTCAGGCCAGGATGGCAGAAGGCATTCTTAAGACATGCATTAAATATGCGCCGGTTGCCATGGAGGAACCGGATAACTATGAGGCGCGTGCGAATTTGATGTGGGCGTCCAGCCTGGCAATTAACGGGCTGATCAGTTACGGGGAAGATGCCGCATGGGCGGTGCATCCAATGGAGCATGAACTGAGTGCATTCTACGATATCACCCATGGAGCCGGACTGGCCCTGCTCACGCCGTATTGGATGCAATATGTTCTTCGCGAGGAGACTCTCCCGCGGTTTGTTGAATATGGCGTAAATGTGTGGGGGCTCGATCCGGATCAGGAGGATATGGCGATTGCCAGGCAGGCTATCACAAAGACGAGGGAGTTCTTCGATTCGATAGGAATGCCGTCGCATCTGAGTGAGCTTGACATCGATGATACACATTTCGATGTGATGGCAATGAAAGCCGCGGCCGGCGGTTTGGCTTATGGCTTTGTGCCGCTTGATAAGCAGGACGTACGCCGTATTTACGAGATGGCCCTTTAATGGGAATAACGGTTTGATTAAAGCAGCAGCTGTCATCAGAGTGAGTTGACAGCTGCTGTTTCTACAGTCCGAAGCAACATGCCATACACCTGTCATGTTCCATTTGATAATATAGTGGAAAAACAAAGGAGGAAGAGGAAATGATTGAATCGAGATGCGGGCTGTTATGCAGTGAATGCGAATATAAGGTTCAGATGAATTGCGGAGGATGCATACATATTAAGAAACCATTTTGGGGTGAGAGCTGCCCGGTTAAGGCCTGTTGTGAATCAAAAGAAAAGGAACACTGCGGCCACTGCGGTGAATTTCCCTGTGATTTACTGAAACAATTTGCATATGACGAGAACCAGGGGGATAATGGAAGAAGGATTGAACAATGTAAGCTCTGGAAGTAAAAATGAACGGAATTTCATATGACATAAGGGAATTTTACCATAATGTTAAGTCTGGTTGACAGATTTCCTGCTGCAAATGGTAGAAATAGTTGACAAAAAATAGTATGATTTTGCTGGCTGAGAAATTTTGCCGACTAATAAAAACGGCCGGAGGTAAATCATATGGAATTCAGAGAGCAATTAATGGAACTGAGAAAACAGAGAGGCTGGTCACAGGAACAGCTTGGGGCAAAGATCGGTGTGACGAGGCAGACCGTATCAAAATGGGAGACGGGTGACACCACACCGGAGCTTGCGAAGCTGATAGAATTAAGCAGTTTATTTGAAATCTCAGTTGACCAGCTGATAGGGATAGAGGAACGCAAGGATACGGCGCCTGTATATATTCATGAGACCGGATGGAATTATGAATATAAGAGTAAAACCACATTCTGGGGACTGCCGCTGGTTCATATTAATGTGGGGAGAGGTCTGCGCCGTGCAAAAGGAGTGATAGCGGTGGGGAACTGTTCGGTCGGAATTATAAGCACAGGCGGTTTATCAGCCGGAATCATTTCAATTGGAGGATTATCGGGAGGAATTGTCTCGATTGGAGGACTTTCAATTGCATTGCTGCTCTCCGTGGGAGGGGTGTCAATCGGAACCATTGCGCTGGGCGGCCTGGCGGTTGGATATTTTGCAGCCGGCGGTCTGGCACTTGGCGTTTACTCACTCGGCGGATGCGCCGCCGCATCCAGGGTAGCGGCCGGAGGAGCGGCCAGAGGTGTGATTGCCATCGGCGATCAGGTCAGGGGGACTGTCGCATTTCCACTGAAGAACGGCGTATCCTCAGTGGAGATAAGGCAGGCAATTCTTGATAAGTTTCCCGGCACCTGGAAATGGCTGGTCAGGCTGTACGGCACCCTCGGCCGCTGAGAGCGCCGTACAGACCGTGTGTTTACTGCCATTTACACCGTCGGTTTGGAATTACGTTCCTGATTCTCCCGGTATCATCATCCGGATTGCCGGGGAAAGTCGCAATTCATCCTCCTGTATACCATGGCTGAGCAGATAATTTTCAGCCCTGTGGAACAGGCGGATGGTCATTTCCCTGACAATCAGGGAGCATTCCCGGAAGCGGTTCTGCCCGATACACTCCGCTATTGCTTTAGTAAATTCCTCGTCAGCCTTTTCAAGCCAGGCCGTTTCTTTATGGGAAGTCCTTAATGGATAGCCCCAGAGAAAAAGCCCGTATATTTTTGAATAGATATGGCGGCACCCTTTTATGGGGCAGTACATTGCGATACAAAGGAGAATGTGCCACAGTGAAAATGCACATCTGCCGGAGCGCAGGTTATCTTCCAGCCTGCAAAGCAGGCTGCTTTTCTCGTCGGGCGTGAGCCGGAGAAAAGTGGCGCAGGCGGCTTCTTCACATGAAAGGATGATTAATTCAAATACCTGGAAGAAAAGGGCAAGATTGCGCCGGACGGCAGGTGTTGAGAAATCGGGAGTTTCGGTACTGGCCGGGCATACGCGGGTTCCGATTCCGTTGACTGATTCCACTGCCCTGAACCGGCTGAGCACATCAATGGTCCTGCGCATGGTACTGACGGAAACCTGATATTCTCTGGCCATTTTCTCATAGGAAGGAAGATATGGCGTCTCACGGTATTTACCCAGATAGATTTCATGCAGGAGCCGCAGCGAAAGACTGTAACAAATCTGAGGGCGGCCATAATAAATTCTCCAGATAAATGGAATTTGCCCGGCGGCCGGTGTTATATTCCGCGTGATGTAACTAATAGACCGTTCCGTGGTGTTTTTCTGGAAAGCAAAGAGCGTGCTGCGGAGCCCGTCCCAGTCCCTGTTCATTGTGCAGTCAATTATTTCCCCAATTCCTTTTTCTACCAGCTTTCTGCTGTAAATATTTTCATCAATATTTCTGTCAAAAAATATCAGTCCCGTATAAAAAGAGATTTCCCAATGCAGATTGATAATCAGAGGATTTTCCAGCTTCTGCAGAATATAGCAGAAGAAATACAGGGCATCATCCGTATCTGCCCGGGTTAAAAAGCTCTTGAGCTGTATTAGATCCTGTTGACTGGTGCGGCGCAGCCCTTCCATGAGAGCTGGAATGAGAATCAGAGCAGATGTTTCAAACAGATCCGGGAAAGCAGCGGTGCGCTTCGAATAAAAGCTTTGAACAGATTCATGAAACGCCTGCTCAGTCTGCTGGAAAATCACTCTGGTAGGCCTGCCGTTGTGCATGTCGATGAAGCCATCTTCACGTAACTGCCGGAAAGCAGCTTTTACAGTCTGTTGTGAGACATTAAATTCCCGGCAGATTGAATCGATGGAGGGGAGCGTTACCCCATACCTGTAATGCCTGAATTGAAAACGCATTACAAAAAAATCGTATATCAGATTTGAGATTTGATGCTTCTTGTTCAAAGGTTTTGAACCTCCATTGTTCTGAACTTATGCAGATGATTACAATACAATCATTATTTTATCATTATCCCGATTAAAAGGCCAGGAGTACATTGAGCTTTTGAAGCTTTTGTGATATGCTCTAAAAGAGACGTACATGAACAAGGTGGCTTCAAAACGGGAGGAATCAACAGATGGAAGAGCCGGATAAAGCGGTAAAAATAGAAAAGAATGATATGCAGGCAGCATCTGCCGGCTATGAATATGAAACGCTGATGCGCCTGATGGGGGTCAGCGTCAGTAAGCATCTGCTGGATCAGCACTTTACCCTTATCTGGGCAAATGAATTTTATTATAAACTGATCGGCTGGCCTAAAAAGGAGTATGAAGAACGTTTCCATAACCGGCCGGATTTGTATTACGCGGATGCTCCGGAAGAGTGGAAGAAGCTTACACAGACGGTCTTAAAGGCAATAGAGGACAGACAGAGCGGCTATCAGATGGTCTCACGGCTCAGGAAGAAAAACGGGGATTATGTCTGGGTGCAGTTTTCAACTCAATTTGCAGATGAATACATAGATGGTTACCAGGTCGCTTATTCTGTGCTGACGAATATTGATAATGTGGTCAGGATACGCAAGGAGCAGTCGGTTACTTATGAAAATCTGCCGGGATTTGTGGCAAAGTACCGGGTGGAAAAAACAGAGGATGATTTTAATTTGATTCTGCTTGATGCAAATGACAGGTATCTCGAACACTTCGGAGAGGTTCGGGACAGGGGAACAGATGAACTGTACCGTAGGAATTTATTGGATAATGCGGAGGTTATAAGTGAACAAAAGGGAAATATACTGTCAGGAGAACCGCTGCATTTTGTTGTGCAGGTCAGAGATCTCAGGGACCAGACATTCTGGCTGCAGGTGAATGCAGGCTGTGTGGACTGGCAGGGCGGAGGCCCTGTTTATTTTGCAATTCTTATTGACATCACAGATGTGACTCAGCTTCGCAGAATGCAGAAAAAACTGACGGAGCAGACGGAGGCGCTAAAGGACGCTCTGGCTGTGGCGGAACGGGCCAATCACGCTAAGACCGATTTTTTATCCAGAATGAGTCATGAAATCCGGACGCCCATGAATGCCATAATAGGGATGACAACAATTGCCGGAGCCTATATTGAAGACCGCCAGAGAGTGGCCGGCTGCCTGGAGAAGATTGGGTATTCTTCCAAGCATCTCATGTCTCTGATCAACGATATACTGGACATGTCAAAAATTGATGCGGGGAAAATGAAAATTGCGCATGAGGCATTTGACTTGAAGACGGTCGCCGAATCCATCACCTCCATTATCTATCCTCAGGCGGTTGAAAAGGGGCTTCTCTTTACCGTACCGCTGATTGAGCTGACCGAGACGGTTATGATTGGGGATGCGATGAGGCTGAACCAAATTCTTCTGAATCTGCTGTCCAATTCACTCAAATTTACGCCGAAGGGCGGCACGATCCGTTTGGAAATAAGGCAGATACAGCGGAAACGCAGCCGGGTGCGCCTGGGCTTTACGGTCTGCGACACCGGCTATGGCATGAGCAGGGAATTTATGAAACGCCTGTTCACTCCGTTTGAACAGGAGAGTGTGGCTGCCGGACAGAAGTTCGGGGGAACCGGTCTTGGAATGGCAATTACCAGGAATCTGGTGATGCTGATGGGCGGAACAATCTCCGTGAAAAGCGAATTGGGGAAGGGGACTGCTTTCTCGGTGGAACTGGACTTTGACATTCCGGAAAGCAGTGATAACACGGAGGAACAAAAGCCGCCTGCCATGGAGTCACTGAAGGTGCTGGTATCGGATGACGATCGCAACAGCTGCATCCATGCATCTCTTCTTCTGAAAAATCTGGGGATACGTTCCGATTGGGTTCTGACCGGAGAGCAATGCGTGGAGAAAGTCAGGATTGCCCATCAGATGGGGGAAGAGTATGATGTCTGCCTGGTGGACCTGAAGATGCCGGATATGGACGGGATTGAAGTGACAAAAAGAATAAGGGAGATTGCAGGTCCGGACACAACAATTATTATTATAACAGCTTACGACTGGGGCACTATAGAGCAGAATGCACGTTTGGCCGGGGCAAATGCGTTTCTGGCAAAGCCGATTTTTGCGTCCACACTGTATAATACCCTGCTTTCGGTGACGGGGATCAGCAGAACGGTGATGCTGCCGGAGGAGGGCCCCCAGTCGGAGCATCCGGAACTGGCGGGCCGCCATGTACTCCTGGCGGAAGATAACGAGCTGAACAGGGAGATTGCGGTGGAGCTGCTGAAAATGACCGGCATTACCGTGGATTATGCGGAAAACGGGAAGATAGCCCTGGAAAAGTTCTTACTATCCGGTGACAGCTATGATTTGATATTGATGGATATGCAGATGCCCGAGATGGACGGATACCAGACGGCGGAGGCGATCCGTAAATCGGGACATCCCAGGGCAGCCGACATCCCCATCATTGCCATGACGGCTGATGCGTTCCATGAGGATGTGGTACGGGCCTATGCGGCAGGAATGAACGGACACCTGGCAAAGCCGATCAATCCGGCCCTGCTTTATCAGACGCTGGCCGGGAAGATAGAAACTGCCCGCTGACGCAAAAGAAATATTAATCAGAGCTTGATATTGACACGCAAAGAATCTTGTTGTATAATTATAAACAGATAATAAAGGGGATTTAAGTGATTGATTTGATTAAAAAGAATGAAAAAATCGTTTAAATCTGACTATTATAAGCAAGGAGGTGAACAGTATGCCAATGTATAGACTTAATATCCATTATAAGGAAGAAGATTTACAGATGATTGCCAGAGCTCATATTACAATAGCAGCGGTAAAGCATACTGCCAACGATTGTTTAGAAAGTAGAATGGGAGATGGGCCACATGGAACATCAGCCAGCTGATGGCTGGCAGGAACAGAGGTAATAAAGAGATACGGTAACTGATGTAATAAAAGA
>OLQS01001036.1_pt1 | contig 17315 bp, 17 predicted proteins | sample 1672291 | NCBI WGS metagenome assembly OLQS01 (sample SAMEA3136668, study PRJEB25190) | human gut metagenome | biome: human gut; feature: human-associated habitat; material: faeces | place: Austria | collected 2013
GGAATACATCGCAAGTCAGATTCTGGCAGAAAATTTTTATGATTACTGGCTGAATGAGCATATGGTAAAAGTACGGAAGATTAAATATGGCACCTTTGTGTGTTACCGGAACATCATACAAAATTATATTTTGCCCATAATGAAAGGGACGACGATGGATGCAGTAACCAGTGATGACCTCTTAAAGATTCTGGATTCCATGACGCCAGGGCTTTTATCACCGGCTTACGGAGTCTTCGGCTCTTCTTTCAAGTATGCCAAAAAACACGTTCTGATTAACAAAAATCCCGCTACAAGCGCAATTTCCATAAAGCGGAAGCAGGTATCCAAAAAAGAAGCGAATGAAAGAGCCGCAGCTGCGAACGAACAAGATGGCTGCGGTCATCAAAGCAAAAAACGAAAATACGCACTTACATCAGAGCAGGCAGGTCAAATGCTTTTGATAGCAAAAAACAAATACCCTGGTCTGTACCTCCCGCTCCTTATCGCCTGTACAACCGGATGCCGGATCAGCGAATTGATCGCTCTGCGTTATCGGGATGTGGATTATAATAAGAAGGTGCTCCATGTTACTGCGCAGGCGGGACGGCCCATAGACATATCCGGACTTGAAAAAGGCAGCAGAACAAAACAGCGTCTCGACACAAAAAGCAGGAACGGAATTCGAAACCTCCCGGTGCCTGATTTTGTATTGGATGAAATAGCCGCAAGCTACAAAAGATGGACCCAGTCGCTGGAGGCAGAAGGGAAGGACGCAGGAGAAGTAACGATCTGGCACCGGGCGGATGGCACTGCCTATAACCGCCGGTCCTATAAGGATGATTTCAATTCGCTGAAAAAAACTTACGGTCTCCCGGATGATTTTCACTGGCACGATCTGCGCCATGTATACGCAACATTGATGGTCCAGTACCAGGTTAATATCAAAGAACTGGCCGTCGTGCTTGGGCATTCCAGCGGAATTTTCACGATGCAACACTATGTTGTTCCGAGTCAAAAAGTTTGTGAAGACGTTCCTGAATTTGAGGAAATTTTCCTGAATGCCATGCCAGTAAAACTGGAAAATGATGAGATCGTTCTGAAGGAAAACCTGATTTTTGAGGTTCCTGGATTTGACGAATATTCGGAAAACTTAATAAAAAGTTCGACGATAGAAGCCCGAAAAATTGATTTCGGGAAAGAATCTATTGCGGAAACACGCGAAATACCGTATAATAATGCGGTCTGATCTGTACATTTAGAGCGGATTTATCCGTAAAATGATGGAAAATCCGAATTGTGCGTATTTCAGAAACAATTTTTTTTGTCGTAAGAGCGAAAAATATTATGTAAACTGTCCGTGAGAGAAAAACACTTGACAAGAATTTGTGTTTTTACGCTTACGGAAAAGAATAGAGAAAAAGAACTAAAAAGAACCAAAAAGCAGCGATGAATGCATCGCAAAAAACGTGAGAAATGTAGGTAAAATAAGGCTTTATGAAAAAGTTAGCGTTAAGTGATGAAATTTTATTAACCGTTCAACAACCCGCCAGATACATCGGCGGGGAAGTGAACTGTGTCATGAAAAATCCGTCCCTTGTGGACATTCGGTTTGCCATGTGTTTCCCGGATGTTTCAGGATCCGCTCTGCGCGGTATTGCCCAAAGGGCATCCATTGGCAGATAAGGAACAGATTGAAGTGGAATATTTGCTGGAATATCCATTCATTATAGAAACACCTGGATGTGATAATGATATCCTGCATCTTCTGGGCCAATATGCCAGAAAGCCACAGGTTTCCTACAGTTTCCGCGATGATACGTTGATCATGGCGTTTGTGAAAGATGGGCTTGGGGTAACCATTTCGCAGAAATTGGTCATGAGCGCATTTGCAGATGAAGTAGAAATCCGGATGCTCAAGCCCGAGTGCTTCCGGACCATTGGACTTGCGTTTTCCAGGACAACAAATTCGGTGGTTGCTGGCACTTTATTGCACTTTTTACAGAAATATCTTTCTTATGATTTAACATAACACTGCAAGAATTCCCCCATCCTCTTCAGGTGGCGGGATGAATTGCCTGCTTTTGTTTCCTGATATGCAATAACTGGCTTGTTTTGATATTGCACATATCTGTGCTGATAAAAAAGAACTTACGTTCGATAAAATTATAGACATATAGAGAAATATATGATACAATATAATCAGTCGAAATAATAGGAAGGGCTGATTATTATGAGAAAACTGGATAGTAATGCACATTCGGTATTTTTATTATATTACCGTTTGATTCTGGTTGTAAAATACCGAAAAAAGGTTTTGAATGATCCGATTTCAAATCGGGCAAAAGAAATATTTGAGTATATTGCTCCGAACTATCACATTACCCTGGAAGAATGGAATCATGATCAGGACCATGTTCACATTATGTTCCGTGCTCATCCAAAATCGGAACTGAGTAAGTTCATCAATGCGTATAAAAGCGCAAGCAGCCGCCTGATTAAAAAGGAGTACCCGGAAATCCGGCAAAAGCTATGGAAAGAAATGTTCTGGAGCCAGAGTTTTTGTCTGCTGAGTGCTGGTGGTGCCCCAAGTGAGGTCATCCGTCAGTACATTGAAACACAGGGAGAGGGTAAAAGTGAACACCGTGTACCGTTTTCGGATTTATCCGAATAAATCACAAAGGGAATTATTTGCAAAGACATTTGGCTGTGTTCGTTTTGTTTATAACCGAATGCTTGCGGAGAAAAAAGCTTACTATGAGAAAACAGGAAAGAACTTAAGCGTGACACCGGCCAGATATAAATCTGAGTTTCCGTGGTTGAAGGAAGTAGACAGTCTGGCCCTGTGCAATGCGCAGCTGCATTTGCAGACTGCATATAAAAATTTCTTTCGTGATGCCTCGGTTGGTTTTCCGAAATTCAAATCAAAAAAGAAACCTGTGAGAAGTTATACAACCAATTGTGTGAATGGAAACATCGTCTTACAGAATGGAAAACTAAAACTTCCAAAAGTTGGCTGGGTCCGTATCAGACAACATCGAAAGATTGAGGAAGGTTATCAGCTGAAAAGCGCAACCATCAGCCAGGAAGCAGATGAACGAGACTATGTTGCCTTATTGTATTCCTGCGAGAAACCAGTGCATGAGATCGAGAAAGCAAAATCTGCCATTGGACTTGATTTTTCCATGAAGGATCTGTATGTGGATTCCAATGGAAACCATGCGGCATATCCGCATTTCTTTCAGAATGCCCAGCAGAAACTGGCAAAAGAACAGCGGAAACTGAGCCATTGTGAACAGGGCAGTAACCGTTATAAAAAGCAAAAGAAGAAAGTAGCACGGATCCATACCCATATCTCACACTAGCGAAAAGATTTTTTGCATAAGGAGTCGAGGAAGATAGCCAATTCCTATGATATCGTGTGCATTGAAGATCTGAATATGAAAGAAATGAGCCAGGATGCGCGTTTTGGAAAGACTGTTCATGACAATGGCTGGGGAATGTTCACGGATTTTCTGGCGTACAAAACGGAACGCGCGGGGAAGAAACTGCTCCGTATTGACCGCTGGTATCCCAGTTCCAAAACCTGCAGCTGTTGCGGATGCGTAAAGGAAGATTTGCAGCTGAGTGACCGCATTTATGAGTGTGCATGCGGAAACCGAATGGACCGGGATCAAAATGCAGCCATCAACATATACCGGGAAGGTATTCGAATATCTGGAATGATACTTGATACAGAAAAGAAAATTTCCTGATCCTTGTGGAAGAAATTCCATAATATCATAATGTCTAATAAAACCGTGGGACACACGGGGATAGCTCGCTTATGCTTTGCCCTATCGGGCGATCGAACGAGAAGCCCCCACTTCAAGCGTTAGCTAAGTGGAGGGAGTATGTCACTTAGTTCTCTTCGATCTCTTCACACATCAGAACATCTTTCCTGCGCTCAAATTCCTCATACCTCAGTCCGCGCTCTGCGGTTTCGATCTCGCCTAACTGGTTATCGTAGGGATCGGTGCGCCAGTATTTCTTTTCGACGGTAAAAGGTGCCTGAAAGGCGCGGTTGGCGACCATACGGTATGGGTCAAGGTTTCCGAAATAGAAGCGGCGGCGTTCCTCGTTCTCGGCGCGGACAGCTCCGATCCCGTAAGAGGGATCTGCGTAGATCCAGCCAAGCGGGGCAGCGTAGAAGCGAACCCAGTCATGGCCGCCGATGAAGTCCGGCTCTGCGGCGAGTCCGCTCTGCCACTGGGCGGGGATCCCGGCGCAGCGGCACAGGGTGATAAAAAGAAGTGCGAAGACTCCGCAGTCCCCCGTGAAGGTTCTGGCGCAGTTCCCCGGAATATCCTCCAGGGAGAAGTAGGCCGGCATGTAGGTGTATTTGAAGTTCAGGGTGATGAAGTCGTAAAAGTTTCTGGCTTTTTCGAGTGGAGTCTCACAGCCTTTCGAGAGTTCTGCGGCGAGTGCACGGATGTACGGAGTGAAGACGATGTGCGGGGCAAGTTCAGCGAGATCATCAGATACGCCCACCTCAAATTCACGCAGAGACGAAGAACTGGATTCATTACTGGAATGAGCATACAGCTGGACAGTCTCTGCGGCCTTGTGATTCAAACCGGCAGACAGAGTTTGCTCCTGAGATACCGTTCCAGGGTTCGCTTCCGTACTAAATGTTTTGCATGCATCAGATTTCTTTAACGCACTTTCCGTATCATGCCACACCGCTGTATGCACATACGAATACTGGACGGAAAATTCATGATTTTCTTTCAGAGGCTCTTCCCAGCATACAGTGCGCTGCGGTGCGTCTTCCGGTGCGATCTTTGCGTTTTCAGGGAAAACGGATTCGATCCGGATATCGCTCTGCTGGTCGCAGGCGGCGGGGATCGGGAGATGGACGCGGACGAACATTCCCGGAGTGAATGCAGAATCTTTCACTTTGACAGATGCACGAATCCGGATCCTGTTTGAAAGAGAGCCTTTTTCTTTCATGATTTCCATTGCACGGTTTAAGCGGAGATCTCCGTTGCTTCCTTTTCCGGCACTCTCAGAACCGTCAAGGGTGACTGCGGTCCGTTTCCGGAAGTCAGGCATGGACTTGCACATGCTCTCGAAAAAGCGGTCAAAGATCCGCATTTCGCCGTTTACATAGATCCAGCGGATCTGCCCGATGGAGAGACAGTGGTCAAATTCCTTTTCCGTAAATTCCGGGATCCGGGACCGGATCTTTTTGAGTGCATCTTCGCGGGTAAAAGGATAATCGGAAGGCATGCGCAGAATCATTTCCCGTTCTGCCATCAGGCAGTAACGGAGCGGATCCGGAAGTGCCGGACCGGAGAGCTTCCGGTCAATGAGCCGGACTGCACCGTCGAAATCTCCGTGAAGCTTCATGCGGAGAACATCTTCCGGGAGTCCGATATTCAGATAAGAAAGAAGATCGTTTTCGTTCATAAAAGTTCCTCCTGTGTTAATTCAAGGTGAATATATGTGAAACTCAGTGTGTGATCCCGTGAGTTGTTCTGACCGGTACAATTTACTGCCGGAGATAAAATGGCGTCCCCATTCTAACAGGGAAAGAATGGGGACGCCATAATTGGATCGCTCACAGATGAAGGGACAATGTAGGGAAATACGGTTTCCTGTCATCGTGAGCAGCCATAAAATAGCAGACTCATGAAATGTACTCACGATCAGACAAACAGCTTCAATAGAGCGCCCATTCCGAGTCCCATGAAGTTTCCGATGGCGGCACCGAGAACTCCCATTAAAACACCGATACCTGCGAAGGAACCGTCATAAGCGGTTGCGATGATCGGAGCGGAAGCAGATCCGCCGATGCAGGCAACGGAAGCAGTGGAATCCATGCAGAGATCCCAGTGGAAGATCTTGGAGAGGATGAACATCAGCACAACATGGACAAGAAGGATTCCGAGACCATAGACAACCCACATCGGAGCAGATAAGAGGTCGATCAGGGTTGCTGTGGATGCGATGAGGGAGACAACCGCATAGAGATAAACGCTGGAGAGCTCTGTGACTGCCGGAAGTTTTCCGAGCGGAGTCATTGCGCAGATCAGTCCGAGGATCGTTACAAATACGGTCGTGCAGGTACCTTTATCAAAGAAGGAAAGTCCGACACCCTTGAAAAATCCATTCATCTGAACGCCGATGTACTGGGAGACTGCAGATACAACGAGGGTGAGACCAATCAGGAAGATCCAGTCTGCAGCATTCGGTTTTACGTTTGTCTCTTTTGCAACTTCCTCGTTTGCAGCTGCAGCGACAGCGTCGAGTTTGGAAGTATCAGCCTTGCAGGCCTTGTTCCACTTCTGGGCATATTTTACAGCAAAGAGCAGAAGTGCGATCCAGAGGGAGTAGCAGGCAGTATCGAGAGCCAGAGCGCAGGAGTATGCACCGGAATCGACCGGAAGCGCATCCTCCATGGCAGCCATGTTTGCAGAGCCGCCGACCCAGGATGCGTAGAGGGCAGCTGTTGCGCCCCATGTCTTGTCAGCACCGCCGAGTGCATTTGCAAACAGCGGGAAAAGAGCGAAGAATCCGATGCCGAGGGTGATGGCACAGCCCATGAAGATACAGATCATACGCGGTCCGAGTTTTCCGAGCTTGCGGAAATCACAGCGGAGCAGCATGACGAAGATCATGGCATATAGGATGTTGTTCTTTAAGGCACTGTAGGCTGCGGAACACTCATCGGAATTGTAGAGACCGATGGTGCAGAAGAACATGTTGAAGATGTAGATCCATACGAGCGGCGGAACGATGTTGAAGATTTTCCACTTCATGTATTTTTCAAGTGCGAGAAGACCGCCTGCGAGCAGCATCAGGAAGGCTATGTAAGTAAAACCGTTTGTAATCGTTAACATAGGATCACGCTCCTTTTTCTATTTGTGTTGTCGTTGTATCAGAGCTGGCGAAGAATGTATTCCTTTACCGGTTCCAATGTGCTCTTTTTCCATGCACCTTCCTCTGCTTTCTCCGAAAACGGGACGATGATGTGGAAATCCATGTGGGCGCCCTCGAAGTAACCGTCAGGCTCAGTGCTGAAGAAATATCCGTTCCAGACATCTTCGGAGGCATCTGTAAAGCGCTCCGGCTCCAGATAGATCATTTTCCTGCGGTCCTCCGCGACAAAGGCCTTTGCGGAGAGCGGTGCCAGAAGTTCATACTCCGCAGCCGGGATGTCTGTGAAGATGGCAGGAAGTGGGGCGATATCGATCCGCTCATCTCCGCGGATGATCCGGATCCCGATCGCCTCAAAATCGATCGCTTCTTCGGTGAAGATCAGTTTTAACAGGACTCCGACATCCGTATACAGGTGGACTCGCTGATAGTCGGTATCAAAAATGAAGTTTCCGAGTGAATAGAAAATTGCTTTTCCGTTGTCAAAGAGCTCGTAGTTTTCCGGGACATGGGGATGATGGGCGACGACCACATCGGCTCCGAGTTCCAGAAACTTGAGGTAGCGGTCTCTGGTGTAGGGACTTGGAAGACTTGTGAATTCTTCCCCGCCGTGGGAGACGATCACGCACCAGCGGCAGCGGGATTTGATCTCGGCGATCCGTTTTGCGATGAGATCGAGGTCATCCCAGCGGAAAATACCGGGTTCGGTGGCAGTTGCCGGGATGCATTCTGCCTGGTAGGCGACACAGAACATGCCGATCCCGCCTGCCTCGTCGAGATACACAGGTTCGGACGCTTCGGTGTCATTCATTCCGGCCCCCATCGTGAGACAACCCATTTCTTCGGCGATCTTTTTTGTGCTCAGAACACCTTCCCGCCCGGCATCCATCGTGTGGTTGTTCCCGATACTCCAGATGTCTGCATGGATATCTTTCAGGACGCGCGTCGCCGCGGGATTCATGCTGTGAAAGAAGACTCCGCGGGATCCGTCATCTTTCGCATCGATCAGTGCGCCCTCCACATTTGCGACGGTGTGATCAGCGCTGTGGAAAAAATCGAGGACGGGGGCAGACAGCAGATGTTCATCCTCCCATCGGTGATCCATGTAGCGGTCAAATCCGATATCGCCGGTAAAAACGATCGATGTTTTCTTCTTTTCCATGGAACCACCTCCTATCTGGCCAGCCGGTAAAGAGCTTCTGCAAAAATATGTACATTTTCCATCAATCGGTCGATCTCCATGAACTCGTCCGGCTTGTGCTCGCGGACTTCATCGCCTGGGAAGATCGGTCCGAAGGCGACAACGTTCGGGATCGCTTTCGCGTAGGTGCCGCCGCCGATGGATTTCGGGATCGCAGGAAGTCCGGTCTCGTCTGCGTATACATGCAGAAGAGTCTGGACCAACTCGCAGTCTTCTGGAAGATAGAGACATGCTTTGTGGGTTTCATTTACCTTCAGGAATCCTGCGTTCAGGAATGCCGCGTCGCAGATCGGAGCACAGTCATCGTAGGTGAAGGTTACCGGGTAGCGATAGTTGATGCGGATCAGGAAACTTGTCTCATCGCCCTGGATCGTTCCGAGGTTGAATGTGAGTTTTCCGCTCGGTTCATCGGAAAGAGCGATCCCGAGGGAGGTCCCGTCGCTTTCCAGCCCGACATGATCGGAGAGAAAGTGAACAAAACCGAGTAACGGTTCATCGAGCGGAAGTGTTCCGAGCGCATCCATCAGGAGGCCAATCGCATTGATCCCGAGTTCCGGGGAAGCTCCGTGGGCACTGACGCCGTTTGCGAGGATCTCGAATCCGTCTGCAGTTTCAGTGCAGGTGATCCGGTCACATCCGGCGGCGAGGACCATGAACTGCGGCTTCATATCGTCCGGGCAGGTGATCTCTGCTCTCGCGGAGGCCGGAACTACATTCGGCGCGGATCCGCCGGAAATCTTTGTGAGACGGACATCGCCGGTCTGGGTGTAGTCCGCTTCATAGTTGACATTGATGATCCCCTTTTCCCCATTGATGACCGGATATTCTCCATCCGGGGTGAATCCCATGACAGGGAGTTCGCCGCCGTGGCCCTTGTAGTATTTCATGTCATTGCTTCCGGTCTCCTCGTTTGTTCCGAAGAGGATCCGGATCCGGCGTTTTAAGGGGAGACCACTGTCACGCAGGGCGGCCATCGCGTAAAGGGCGGCCATTGTCGGACCTTTGTCATCCATGGAACCACGGCCGAAGATCTTTCCGTCCCGGATCTCACCGCCGAACGGATCGAAGGTCCATCCTTCCCCTTCCGGGACAACATCGAGATGCCCGAGGACGGCGATCATCTCATCGCCTTCACCGAATTCACACCATCCCATCTGGTGATCAAGATCAGTGGTGCGGAAACCGAGTCCCTTTGACACAGCCAGGGCGTGGTCAAGGCATTTGCGGACATTGGGGCCGTATGGGGCGCCATCTGCAGGCGGTTCCTGCACACTGCGGATCCGGATACTTTCCGCCAGGGATTGAAGAAGTGGTTCTTTTTGAAGTTCGACAGCTTCTTTCAGAGTCATAGATACTCATCCTCCTCTCAAAAAAATCCGCCAAAAGCAGACCAGGAAGACAAGAGCGGTTTGATCTCGCTTTTGTCGTTGGTTCTCGCTTTTGCCGGATTTCAGATTGCTTGCCAGACAGCGGTAACTGCCATTTGCAGAATGAAGCAGCAACATTGCGTATTCATTTGTGTTTATTATAATGAGGTGGAAATGGTTTGTCAATAAAAAATAAAAATTTGGTCAAAAAAATTAAAATTACTGAAAAGACAAAAATGAAAACAAAAAGTACAGATCTTTCAAACCGTAAAACAGGAGACGTGGAAAAATAATTGCGGAAATTCCGGAGAGCATGCCGCCGGTCCGGACGAGAGAGCAGATGTGATTACTTTTTATGGGCAGGAATTTTCTGAACTGAAAACTCCGTACAATATAGTAGTGGCCGCAGATGTACTGGAATTCGTACAGGGATTGACAGAATGGATTTCCTATATTATGATGCTGAAATATGGTGGGACAAGTATTGGAAATGAGAGCGTGACTGAACCCAGCCGCGCGCGAGCTGATGAAAAGAGGAGAGCAGAATGGCTGAAACCGGTGAGGAGACATATTATATTGTAGGAGAATCAAGAACGAATGTGGATAACGCGATCACAAAGGTGTATGGAAGCTTTTTTATCGCATTTGAGGTGATCCCATCAACAGGAGAGATCATGCATACAGACTGTTCGAGAACGCTGGAGCTGACAAATGATTTTATACGAAAGCTTTTTCTGCATAAGCACCTGGAAACGGATGCGAAGGTGATCGAGGAGGCGATCCAGCGCCGATATCATGGTTCTTCCTGGAAAGCGCTGATCGTTGCCTATCGGGACGCGTTAAAGCATTATCAGCGCGCGATGGCCGCCGAAGCAGAGGAAAAGGGGAAAAAAGGTGACAACTGAAAAGAATGAAGAGATGACAAGCGAAGAACTCCTGACCTGCGCGATCAATATCGGGGAGCAGCTCCTCGTGAGCGGGGCGGAGATCAGCCGTGTGGAGGATACGATCCGGAGGATCTGCAATGCCTACGGGATCCGGCAGAGCCATATTTTCTCGATCGCGTCGTGTATCATTGTGACGCTGGAGACGAAGGAGCGGAAGTGGATCACGCAGACGCGAAGAATTTTAAGTTACGGGACGGATATGTGGAAGCTGGACCGGCTGAATGACCTTTCGAGGCGGATCTGCGCGACGCAGCCGTCGTTTGCGGTGATCGATCAGGAATATGAAAAGATCTTAAAGGGACCGACATATTCCCCGGCGGTGCAGTGCGGGATCTATGCAATGACAGCCGGGGCGTTTGCCATTTTCTTTGGAGGAAATCTGTGGGATGGATTTGCGTCCCTGTTTGTCGGGGCGCTGATCCGCGTGACCTTATATGCGCTCTCCGCGATCAAGCTGAAGGCAATCTTCTCCAATATCCTCTGCTCTCTGATCTCAGGTATGGCATGTATTCTTGTCTGCTATCTCGGGATCGGACAGCATGTCGAGATGATCATGATCGGGAATATCATGCTCCTGATCCCGGGAGTCCTGATGACGAACTCATTCCGGGATTTCATCAGCGGGGACATGATCAGCGGACTTCTGCATTTTTCGGAGGCGATGATCACAGCCGTCTGTGTGGCAGCCGGGTTTATTCTTTCTAAAATACTTCTTGGAGGGATGTTATGAGTCAGGATGTTCTTTCAGTCATCGCATCGTTTTTCGGGTCGCTCGGATTTGCGATCATTTACAACATCCGCGGGCGCAGAGTCTGGATCCCGGCGATCGGCGGGGCAGTTTTCTGGGCAGTGTATCTTGTATTTTTACATTTTGTGAATAATGAATATCTGGGATTTTTCGTTGTGGCGATCCTGATCACGATCTACTCGGAGATCTGGGCGAGGATCTTAAAGACACCGGCAACGACGGTCCTGATGCCGACGGTCATCCCGCTGATCCCGGGAGGTTCCCTGTACTATGCGATGGACGCGGCTCTCCGGCGTGACATGCCGCAGTTTATCGTAAAGGGGCAGGCGGCGATCGGACTTGCGATCGCGCTTGCGGCGGGGATCATGGTCGTGACGTCGTTGAGGAGGCCGATCGAGGCGCTGGTGCACATAGTAGCTAAGAAAAAATATTGACGAACAAATGTTTGCAATATATAATGAATTTATGGGAAAGCAGAATACATAAAAGGCGGCCTGCCCTCCATAAAAGGAGGGGCTTCCCCCTCCGGACGAAAGAAAGGAGGGCGATGCCAATGTATGTTACATATTCGGACTTAATCCAGATAGGTATCTTCATTGTAGCTCTCGTAGGATTGTGTTACACGATCTTCGGAAAAAGAAAATAGCCGCCACTACCCCAATAGTGACGGCTGTTATACTATAACAGATTACTTGTAAAGGGTAGGCCGTGTGTATCTGACTTTCCCTTTTTTGTATCTATAGTCTATCATATTCCCAAATCGAATTCAAGCACTATTTCCCTTCGGTTGTCACCGACCTTCCCGGCGTTACTGCTTACGCTTTGCGTAAACAGTAACGGGATTTTGCCGATGCTTCACATCCTAAATCGGCAAAATCCGCATCCAAGACATTATATTACGGTATTTTCGGTGCCGAAAATACCTACTTGGAATAGCTGTCTGGAATCATTTTCCCTTCAGCTGCCTTCTTAAACATCTCCTCCATCGTATGCCAGCCTAACACGGCGCATTTTACACGCGCCGGCATATGGGACACATCCTGTAAGATGGAAGCTTCCTCCAGAGGTTCCAGCTCATCGCCTTTTGCAGTTCCTTTGATCATCTCAAGAAACAGGTTTGCGAGACGCAGCGCCTCATCCTTTTTCTTTCCAATGATCAAATCTAACATCATATCCGCGGAGGCCTGGGAGATTGCGCAGCCGTCTCCGACGAAAGCTCCGTCGACGATCTCATCGTTTTCGACTTTTAATTTCAGCCAGATATCATCACCGCAGCTCGGGTTTACACCCTCTAAGACGAGGTTTGCGTCTGGCAGCTCATGCTTGTGGGTCGGATGAAGATTGTGTTCAATTAAAATTTCATTATAAAAAGTATTACTCATATCCCATTTTTCTCCTTAATCCGCCAAGACTCTCAAGGAATGCCCGGATCTCCTCCTCGGTATTGTAGAACGCGAGGCTCACACGCGTTGTGGAGGCGGTTCCGAGGTACTGTAACAGCGGCTGTGCGCAGTGATGACCGGCGCGGACACAGATATTGTCAGCGTTTAAGATCTCTGCCACGTCATGGGGGTGGACGCCGTCGACAGCGAAGGACAAGATTCCGTGATGGTTGTCCGGATCGCTGCTCCCGAGAACACGGATTCCGGGAATATTCATCATGCCCTCGTAGGCGATTCTCGTGAGCCTGTTCTCCTGTGCCTCGATCGCGTCGAAACCGATATTTTTCATGTAGCGGACTGCCTCAGCCAGCGCGTAAGCGCCTCCGGCATTGACGGTTCCCGCCTCGAACTTATGCGGAACCTCCGCCCAGACAGCACCCTCTCTTGTGACAGATTCGATCATCTCGCCGCCGGTGAGGAAGGGCGGAAGCTTCTCAAGAAGCTCTTTCTTTCCGTAAAGAGCGCCGATTCCCATTGGAGCCAGCATCTTGTGACCGGAGAAAGAAAGGAAATCCACACCCAGATCCTGCACGTCAACAGCGATATGCGGAACACTCTGGGCACCATCGCCGACCAGGATCACGCCGTGTCGATGGCAGATCTCAGCGAATGTCTTTAAATCATTCCTGCATCCGAGGACATTGGAGATCTGTGTGATCGCCGCGATCTTTGTGCGGTCCGTGATCGTGCTCTCCAGACGCTCAGCCGGAATCGTTCCATCCATGTCACACTCAAGATATTTCACAGTCGCGCCGTAACGCTTTGCAGCCTGCTGCCACGGAAGAATGTTGCTGTGGTGTTCCATGATGCTGACAATGATCTCATCGCCCGGCTTTAACAGGTACTCGGAGAGAGTGTAGGCCGCAAGATTCAGGCTCTCTGTGGCATTCCTTGTAAACACGATCTCCTCCGGACATGATGCGTGAAGGAAGTCAGAGACCGTCTTTCTCGCGTCCTCGTAGCATTCCGTTGCCTCTTCACTCAACTCGTAGAGACCACGGAACGGGTTTGCGTTATATTTCTCATAAAACCGCTTTTCCGCGTCCAGGACACATGCGGGCTTCTGGGAAGTCGCCGCATTGTCCAGATATATGATATCACGGTTTTTTAACAGCGGGAAATCTTCCCGGATCTTATTTACATCCATTGGAACCCTCGCTTTCTAAGTAGGAGGCAACGTCTGCCTTCGTCTTCTCATCAGGTACGAAACGGAGAACCGCGTCGATCCTTGCTTTCGCCATCATTTTGTAGATCTCGGCGAGAGCCATGCCGCGGCTTTCCAGATAGAATACAAGGTCCTCATCCAGCTTTCCGATGGTGGCACCATGGTTTCCTTCCACATCCTCCTCCGCGCAGAGGATCAGCGGAATCGTCTGGTTGACTACATCGTCGTCGAGAAGAAGAACGTCCTCTTTCTCATTTCCGACAGCCCCCGCAGCGCCCTTCTTAAAGTCGATGGTTCCGCGGAACAGTTTCCTTGCGTTTTCATGGAGCACGCCGTCGGTCCTGATCTCGCTGATGGATTTCTTTCCCTCGTGGAGTGCCACGTAGTTCATATCGAGCACGCAGTCATCGGCAACTGTGTAGGCAATGTCTGCTGTAAAATCACTCTTTTTGCCGATAAGCTCAGCCTTACAGCCGTTGTAGACCCGGTCACCGCCAAGGAATAAGTGGATCACAGAAAGTTTCGCGCCGTCAGCAACCTTCGCCCCGATATCGTTCAAAACGGTCTTCGCGTTTTTGTTGCGGATGATCTGGACGAGAGTCACCTTCGCGTCTTTTTCCAGAATCAATTTCGTCTGCACGGCGGAAAGTCCGGTGTGTTCAGACTGGGAGACGGCAGCAGGATTTTCTCCGACCGGGCTGGGACTTCCGGTCCTTTCAGGATCGCCGTTTCGTTCAGCTGCCATATCCATGATAACGGTCATCTGGCTTCCTTCTTTTGCCAGAATTCCAAAGGTGTTCAGGCTGTGCTCAGAAGCACCGTAGGCAAATCTGATCCGCGCCGGTTCCACGGAGACATCGCTGTCAGCAGAGAGCAGTACTGCACCCGCGGAACTTTCCTTTACCAGCATATCCATATCGGATCCCATGCCGCCAGCGACATCCTTAAAACGGTCCGGAAGACCGGCCGGGCAGACAGTTTTTTTGATCCCTTCCGGGATCTCAAGGTTTCCTTCATGCGCTCCGGAGACAGAAATCCCGGAGACCGCAGTCTCATTCATTTTCAGCCAGTTCCATGTCTTTGAAGGGAGCTGGTTGATCTTCATGTTCTCCATCATCCAATACTTCCTTTCATTTCCAGATGGATCAGATTGTTCATCTCCACCGCGTATTCAAGCGGAAGCTCCTTCGAGACATTATCGGCGAAGCCGCTGACGATCAGGGCTCTCGCATCCTCCTCGGAGATTCCGCGGGACATCAGATAGAAGACGGCGTCATCACTGATGCGGCCGATCTTTGCCTCATGTCCGACATCGGCGTCCTTCGTGCGGATATCCATCGCCGGGATGGTGTCGGAACGGGAGATATCGTCGAGCATCAGGGACTGGCAGGAGACAGCGGATTTGCTGCCTTTTGCCTTTGCGGATACGACAACGGAGCTCCGGAAGGTGCTGATTCCGCCATCCTTGGAGATCGATCTTGTATTTACATAGGAAGAAGTCTTCGGTGCGTTGTGGACAACCTTACATCCGGTATCGAGGTTCTGTCCCTTACCGGCGAATGTGATCCCGGTGAACTCGGATCTTGCGCCCTCACCGTTTAACACGCTCATCGGGTAGAGGTAAGAAACATGGGAACCGAAGGAACCGGATACCCACTCGATGACTCCGCCTTCCTCGACCTTCGCACGTTTTGTGTTTAAATTGTACATATTTTTCGACCAGTTTTCGATTGTAGAGTAGCGGAGCTTTGCGTTTTTTCCGATGTAAAGCTCGACACAGCCGGCATGGAGGTTTGCCACATTGTATTTCGGAGCGGAACATCCCTCGATGAAGTGTAAGGACGCGCCCTCATCGACGATGATCAGAGTGTGCTCAAACTGCCCGGCACCTGCGGCGTTTAAACGGAAGTAGGACTGCAGCGGGATCTCGACGGAAACTCCCTTCGGAACATAGACGAAGGAACCGCCGGACCAGACAGCGCCGTGCAGGGCTGCGAACTTGTGGTCATGGGGTGTCACGAGCTTCATAAAGTGGTTCTTTACCATATCGGCATATTCGCCGGTCAGGGCACTCTCCATATCGGTGTAGATAACGCCCTGCTCCGCAACCTCCTTGCGGACATTGTGGTAGACAAGCTCGGAGTCGTACTGGGCACCCACGCCTGCGAGAGAGGTGCGCTCCGCCTGCGGAATCCCAAGCTTTTCGAAGGTGTCCTTGATCTCCTCCGGAACCTCGGACCAGTTACCCTTCATCTTTGTATTTGCGCGGACATAGGTGGCGATGTTGTCCATGTTTAACCCTTCGATGGACGGGCCCCAGTCCGGAACCTTCATTTCATGATATATTTTTAAGGAGTTCAACCGGAAATCATGCATCCACTCCGGATCATGTTTCTCTTCGGAGATCTTTTCCACAATGTCCTCGGTGAGACCGTTTTTAATACGGTAAGCATCCTTCTCGTCATTGCGGAAGTCGTACATGTTGCGGTCAACGTCCTCAACATACGTCTTTTCCTTCATTAATCGTTCTCTCCCTTCTCGTTTGCGGAAGCGATAAACTGCTCGAAGCCGTTCTCATTGATCTCATCGACGAGAGAACCATCGCCCTCGGCAACCAGGCGGCCGTCTACGAGAACATGGGTCTTGTCCACATGGAGAGACTCCAGGATCCTTGTGCTGTGGGTGATGATGAGGAGCGCGCCGTCCTTGCTTTTCTGGTACTCCTCGATTCCCTTGGAAACGGTGCGGACCGCGTCGACATCGAGACCGGAGTCTGTCTCATCGAGGATCGCTAAGGACGGATTTAAGAGGAGAAGCTGCAGGATCTCCGCTTTCTTTTTCTCACCGCCGGAGAAGCCGACATTCAGGTCACGGAAGCCGTAGGACGGATCCATGTCGAGAACCTCCATGGCTTTCTTAAGGTCTTTATTGAAATCCCAGATACGGATGTTCTTTCCGGTCCTCGCGGAGAGGGCGCTGCGGATAAAGTTGGAGAGGGAGATCCCCGGAACCTCAAGCGGGTTCTGGAAGGAGAGAAACATACCGAGGCGGGAGCGCTTGTCAGCTGCCTCTTTTGTGATATTCTCACCGCCAAAGAAGATCTTACCGTCCGTGACGTGGTAATTCGGGTTTCCCATTAAGGTACATCCGAGGGTGGATTTTCCGGCACCGTTCGGTCCCATGAGAACGTGGGTCTCGCCTTTGTTGATGGTTAAGCTGATTCCGTGCAGAATGGATTTTTCTTCCACATCCACGGAGAGATTTTTTACATTTAATAATGGTTCTGACATATCGGATTCCTCCATGTAATTAAGACTAAATGCAACGATCCAGCAGCTCGGCGCCATTGCTTGCGCCAGTCGTAGTCAATCACGGACATTCGAATTGAAAATGCTGAACAGTCATGACAAAACATAGTTATTTGATAGGTGATGCAGTGATATTATAACCGCGTTGAAAAAAATATGCAAGAGTAATTCCTATAAAATTACTATGAATTGCTGCTTTATTGATTCATGGGTAGGAATTTTCTGAACTGAAAATTC
>OLQS01001040.1_pt1 | contig 17264 bp, 16 predicted proteins | sample 1672291 | NCBI WGS metagenome assembly OLQS01 (sample SAMEA3136668, study PRJEB25190) | human gut metagenome | biome: human gut; feature: human-associated habitat; material: faeces | place: Austria | collected 2013
TTATAATTATATTCTTACATATTTACAAAGTTTAAATCATTTAATTAATATGTGCATTCGCACATTCTGGCAGTTTCTGCCGAACAATCACATTTCTATCAAACGGCAGGAATCCAGGATGACAGTTATTTTTTAATCCGTCTGAAATCCTGCCTGTATAAGGAGGTACGGATGAAGAGAAAGACATTTATGTCAGAGTAGCTTGAGGCAGCCGGAATCAATGTGCAGAATGATGCCCATGCTAAAAGGGTTCTGGGCAGCAGGCAGGTCCTGGCCAGGATATTACAGGGAGCGGCAGAGGAGTACAGAGGGTATTCCGCGGAGGAGATTGGAGCATGGATAGGCCTGATATCCATATTGAGTGACCTGGTGCGGCCGGGAAGCGGCTCTGCGGACCGGATGATTTGTATGAACGCCCCTGCTTATGTTGGCAATGCCATGTCAGAATACCGGATAACGAAAACGGATGTCATGGGCAGGATACCGGAGCTGAAATCCAGCTATGATAAGCTGTCGGTAGTCATCATATGTCTGGATGGGAGGAACGCGGGTGATTCTAAGGGAAGCCTCCATGGCTTTTTAGGCACACTGCTGTCACCGGACATGTCGGTGGATGAAAAGAGAGGGATTCTGGAGCAGGACTATGGCATGAAGATGGAACAGGAACTGGAAGAGGAGTTGAGGCAGATGTGTAATTTGAGTGAAGCAATTGAGGAGAGAGGGTTTAGTAAGGGGTTTAGCCAGGGAATAAGCGAGGGAATTGAAGACTTTGCGGCATTGACGGAAAATCTGTTAAAGGAGTCCAGACTTGGGGATCTGCAGAGGGCTGTAAAGGATGAGGCGTTCCGCAGTCAGCTTTTTGAGGAATATAATATAAAATCAAGGTAGAAGCAGGACGGTTTGGTCTGCCAAAGGAGATATATGTCAAAGAAAACAATGAAAGCAGTAGTATACAAACACACAGGAACCATTGCGCTTGAGGAGCGGCCGTTACCAGGACTGCTGGATTCCAGGGATGCGGTCATAAAGGTGACATTGACCACAATCTGTTCCAGCGATATCCACATCCAGCACGGGGCAGTCCCAAGGGCGGTTCCGGGAACTATCCTTGGACACGAATTTGTGGGGATTGTGGACCAGGTGGGGAAGGATGTAAAACGGTTTAAGCCCGGAGACCGGGTTGCGGTTAATGTGGAAACATTTTGCGGGGAATGTTTTTTCTGCAAAAGGGGTTATGTGAATAACTGTACGGATGAGCACGGAGGCTGGGCCCTGGGATGCCGTATTGACGGAGGACAGGCTGAATACGTAAGGGTACCGTTTGCGGATAACGGCCTTACCCCTATTCCTGATAATGTGACGGATGAAGATGCCCTGTTTACCGGCGATATCCTGTCCACCGGGTACTGGGGAGCCTCCCTGGCTGAAATCAGACCGGCTGATACGGTTGCCGTGATTGGGGCGGGCCCCACAGGGCTGTGTACCCTTATGTGCGCAGGATTGTATGGTCCGGCCCGGGTGATTGCAATCGATGTTTCAGATGAGCGTCTTGAGCTTGCTAAAAAACAGGGACTGGCGGATGTCATACTTAACCCACTTAAGCAGGATGTGGTTCAGGAAGTGCTCCGGCTTACAGAGGGGCGGGGAGCGGATGCGGTCCTGGAGGCAGCCGGCGGCAAAGACACCTTTAAGACTGCCTGGAAGATTGCAAGGCCCAATGCGGTGGTTTGCGTGGTGGCTATGTATGAGGAGGCCCAGGTCATCCCTCTTCCGGATATGTATGGGAAAAACCTTGTTTTTAAGACAGGGGGAGTGGACGCTTCCTGCTGCGGGGAAATCATGGAACTGATCCGCGCCGGCAGGCTTAATACCAGCTGTCTGATTACACACCGCACCACGCTGGAACATATCATGGAAGCCTATGATATATTCAGTAATAAAAAGGACCATGTCATCAAATATGCGGTGAAGGTTGGGTGATGCGGCATATTTACAATATTTTTACACAGCCAATATAGTGATAGAAAATAACAGGTAAATGTTGTATGATAGAGAGAGCGGATTCATGATGGTCTGCTTTCTCTTTTTAAGAGTATTTTTAAACGGGAAATGAGGTGTTATCTTGCAGCAGGCAAATACAGACATGATAAAGGGCAGCATATTCAAATCCATACTATGGTTTTCCATTCCGCTGTTGATTGGCAATTTCTTTCAGCAGCTTTATAATACCGTGGATTCCTATGTGGTGGGGAATTTTGTGGATACCAATGCCCTGGCGGCCGTGGGGGCGTCCACGCCGGTGATTAACATGCTGGTTGGCTTTTTCATGGGCTTATCTGCGGGAGCGGGCGTGGTCATATCCCAGTATTTCGGCGGACGCCGGAAGGAAGATATGAGTAAGGCGGTCCATAGCTCCATTGCGCTTACGGCACTTCTCAGCGTAGTGTTTACCGTGGCCGGGATGCTTTTTACAAAGCCCCTTCTCAGGGCCATCGGGGTGCCGGAGGAGGTGCTGCCGCATTCCTCCCTGTATCTGACCATTTATTTTGCAGGGATGACATTCTCCCTGTTTTATAATATGGGGTCGGGTATCCTGCGCGCAGTGGGGGATTCCCGGCATCCCCTTATCTATCTGGCAGTTGCCAGCCTTGTGAATATTGCGCTGGACTTCCTGTTTGTGTGCGGGTTCCATATGGGGATAGCAGGTGTGGCCATTGCCACCATCATAGCCCAGGCCGTGAGCTCGGCCATGGTCATGTACAAGCTTATGCATACCCAGGAGGATTATAAACTGGAACTGCGCAAGATACATTTTCATAAAAAGATGGTTAAGAAAATCATCGCCTTCGGATTCCCCGCAGCCCTTCAGCAGAGTATTACATCTTTTTCCAATGTAATCGTGCAGTCCTACATCAACCGGTTTGGCGCAACTGCCATGGCTGGTTATTCTGCGGCCATCAGGATTGACGGGTTCCTCCAGCTGCCTCTGCAGAGTTTTAATATGGCCATTACCACGTTTGTGGGACAGAATATCGGGGCAAAGCAGTACCGGCGTGTGAAGAAGGGAATCTGGGCCGCATGGGTGATGAGTTCCCTGGTCATCCTGGTTGGTTCCGTGGGCATGTATTTCTTTGCGCCTTACCTGATTGGCGTATTCACGGACGATGTACAGGTGATTGCCAATGGAAGCGGTATGCTGCGCATCTTCTCCTATGCATATATTGTGCTGCCGGTGGTACAGATCCTGAACGGGGCCCTGCGCGGCGCCGGACTTTCCAAGATTCCCATGTATTACATGCTGGGATGCTTTGTTGTGCTGAGACAGATTTATCTTATGATAGCAGTTCCTTTGACCAACAACCTGTTTGTGGTAATGACCGGTTGGCCGGTTACATGGGTGATATGCGCCATTGGGATGCTGGCGTATTATCTGAAGGCGGACTGGCTGCCTGAGGAGGCAGCGGCAGCACAGAAAAAGGAAGTGAAATAGCGGGAGGCTTTGTTCAGCCCTCCCACATTTCTTTAATCGTGAGTTTCTTTAATCGTGAGTTTCTTTAATTCTGAGTTCCTTTAATCCTGCATACCTCTGATCCTGCACACCGCCCGCCCCTCGTGGGCGTCCAGGGTCAGGCTGGCCCCGCATTTCCTGACGTCATATACCTTTACAATCCGAAGCATTTCCGGCTCATCCGGGCACAGCCCTGCCAGTATCTCCGGGCAGCCTGCCAGCAGTTCCGGCTGATAAAGACGGGTCTTGCTGTTGTCATTGATGGCGCCGTAGTAGACATCTGCCTCCACCATGTCCTGGAACATGTGGCTGCCATAGGACAGTTCCGGGTGGTATCCTGCCTTATCATAGGCAACTTCGCAGATGGCGTTGAACTGGCTGATTTCCGAGTAAGCTACCGGGACACCCAATTCAGGTGACGAGGTGCCGATCCTGCCGGGGACCAGAAGCATTAACTTGTAATCCGTATCTTCAAAGCGTTGGTTTATCCTGCCGATTAACCGCGCCACATCCGGTTTTTTCGCATAGGTATATTCGTAATATTGCTGTGGATCCACCCAGACAATGTAATCAATCCGCTCTTCCTTGGAACGCCGCATGGACGTCCTTCGCACGTCAAACAGAAGTTCATGGTCCACGCCTTCCGGAATCCGCACCTGTTCGGAACGGACGGCCTGGAGGGGCCTGCATTGCAGCAGGTTCAGCTTCCATCCGCCCTGATCCGGGCAGGAAACGGCAAATTCCACATCCACAGGGCGTTCATACGCTGCTTCCAGCATTTTCATAAGGTCCCGCATCAGATGTATGAAATCCATGTCATCCACCAGTCCCTGGCAGTCTGCAAAGTATACCTTTCTGTAGATATGGCGTTCCGCCAGCATGTCTTCCGCCTCCGTATCCCTGCTTAAGACCATTTTTTTCTGCCTGTCTGGCAGAAACCCTATTATCTGTTCCAACGGCTTTGTGCAGAGCTGTTTGGCGGCAAAGTCCAGCACGTCCACCTTCCGCTGGGAGAATTTGTGCCGATCTGCCATGGTGGTGCGCAGATTGGCCTGTGCCCGGTCCAGGCATATGAGACGTGGGTAATCCCCTGGGGTCCGTTCCACTGCACGGGTACCGAGTCCGGCTACCATGCGCAGCATGCCTGCCTCAGGATTCAGATATTCCATCCACTTATATGGATTGTAAGAACAGCCCATTCCGGCTGCAGCCGGAAAATAGAAACTGCCGTACGCCTGCCCTGCCACCTGCTGGATCAGCAGCGCCATCTGTTCATCCACATCCAGCAGATGACGTTTCCTGCGGTATTCAATGGCCTGTTCATTCATTACGCTGGCATAGACACGGCGGATGGCGTCCTCCAGTTCCTCCAGCCGTTCCTTCTTTGTTCCCTGGTTCATACAGAAGATGGATTCGTATTTGCCGGAAAAGGCATTGCCATATCCGTCTTCCATGATACTGCTGGAACGTACAATAATAGGGGTGGTTCCATAATGGTCCAGCATGTCTGCCAGTTCTTTATGTATATCATCCGGAATCATGCCCTTCCTTAACCGGTTTGTCAGTTCTTCTGTTTCCTTAAAATGCTCCTTTTCCAGGGTATGCTGCGCCTTAAGCTCGGCACAGCGGTTCAGCACCAGGTACCGGTAGAATACATCCGTGCCGATAAAGAAGGAATTATGCGGTTCGATATGTCCGGAGTATTGGGGCATGTTCCCTTCAATCAGTTTTCTCGCCACAAGCAGGCCGCAGGCCTTGCCTCCTATGACCCCTCCGCCTATCTTGCGCTCCCAGACCTTACGGAAATCTTCATCTGTAAAATGTTTCAGTATCAGCCGTTCCATATGGCTTTCCGTGGTCATCAGCTGGTTGCAGATGCATTTGCGTTCCTCATTGGTCAAATGCTCTCTTTTTAATATATCAGGATAATCTGCCATTCTTTACCGCCTTTCCCCATATAGGATGTTCATCCGTATTTGATTTAATCATAGGGTATTTTTGGGTGAAAGGCAAGGGGAAAGGTAAATGTGCAGGAGGAGAAGGATGTTGGGCGGTGCAGGGGCAGATAGGGAGTTGTAAAGGCGTCTTTTTGGAAAAAAGGGAAGAGGGGGATGGCAGACAAGATTCCATATTGACAGGCATCCGGTTTGGACTTACAATATTAGTATACATATGTATACTAATATGCGCTGATACAAACAGGAACAGATTGCGGTACGGTTTTTATGATAGTATTAAAACATGGCGGCATCGAAGCTATAGGGATATTGAAGCTACGCAGCATAAAATGACAGGAATCCGGAGGACTTAACATGGAAAAGATTAACCTATCAGACGGTGAATGGAAATTAATGAACCTTTTATGGCAGAATCCGCCCAAAACAATCACCCATCTCACAAAGGAATTGGAACAGACAACCGGATGGGGGAGGAATGTTATCATCACCATGCTGAAGCGGCTGGAAGCCAAAGGGGCTGTCTGCCATGAGGAGGGGGAACGGGCCAAGCTCTTTTACCCCTGCGTTGAGAGGGACGGGGCGGTTATTGAGGAGACCAGGGGATTCTTGAACCGCATGTACCAGGGAAGCTTAAGCCTGCTGGTCAATGCCATGGTGAACTCCAGCGGATTATCAGATGAGGAGATTGAGGAATTGAAGGCAATTCTTGATAAGGCAGAGGAGGAGCGCCATGGCTGAGACATTAATTACTTCATCAGTCCTGATTCTGGGGATCATCCTTCTCCGCTTTCTTTTAAGGGGAAGGATCAGTCCCCAGCTTCAGTACGGCATATGGGGACTTGCGGCAATCCGGCTGGTGATGCCGTGGTTTTATCCTGTGCTGGGCTTTATGGGGAATATGACAAGCCCTTTCAGTGTGATGAATGCAGCGGAGACTGTCCGGGAACAGGCTGCTTTAAGGCCGGACCTTAAACCGCTGATCCATAATCTGGCTTCAGGGCAGGTGACACATTATACGGCTCCTGCCACCATGGCCCAACGGGCAGCGGGGATTGACTGGCAGATGATCATCCTGGTTTTGTGGGGTGCGGGCGGCATCCTTTTGTTTATATGGATGCTCTGGATTAATTTCCGTTTTTCATGGCGCCTTTACAGAAGCAGGGAACGTTATCACGGAGATACCTATGGGGTCACGGAGCTTCCGGTCTATTTGGTTGAGGATCTGGCTGTTCCCTGTTTCATGTCCTATCTGGGTGACCGGGCCATTTACCTTCCAAAGGACATGGAGGGAGACGGAACCCGCATGTCTCATGTGCTGGTCCATGAGGACTGTCATGCCCGCCGCCGCGACCATATCTGGGGAGGGCTGCGCTGTATCCTGCTTTGCTACTACTGGATTAACCCGCTGGTATGGGCGGCCGCGTTCTTATCCAAGCGTGACTGCGAGCTGTCCTGTGATGCGGATGCGGTCCGGCGTCTGGGGGAGGAGGAGCGGTTTTCCTATGGAAGGACATTGATTGACCTGACTGTCAAACCCAGGGCTGCGTCCGGATTCCTGAATATTTCTTCTGACATGTGGAATGGGAAAAAGGCTGTGAAGGAGCGTATTTCCATTTTGGCAAAACATCCGAAAACCACGGGAGTCATGGCGGCGCTGATCGTGCTTGCGCTTTCCTGGCTGGCGGTGTGCACTTATACAGGGAAAAAGCAGGATGACATAGGAGCCAGGGCAGGGCAGTGGGCCCAGGCTTTTTGTGACAGGGATGGAACGGCATTATATGGTATGTATGATCCGGGACATCCGGAAGGCTTTTATAAGATGGAACCGGTCATGTCACTGCAGGATGACCCGTATATCAGTTTCGGATGGTCCAGTCCTTGGCCCATGGACCATCTCTATCAGATTCATAATCAGGAAAATCAGACTGAGATTACCTACTATGCCATGACCTCTGACCCGCACCGGTGGGTATGGAAGGAGCGGATTACTTGGAAGAAGACAGGCGGTGTCTGGTATGTGGACCAGAGCCAGCTGACCCAATATGAAGAAATCCATTCTGCTGCTGGGTTTTATGAGGCATACAGCGGCGGGATTGCCGGGACACCCATGGATTACAGGCAGGAAGGGATGGCAGAGGCACTGAACCGGAATGCCCGGACAGATATGGTGTACCAGGACCTGCTGGACCCTGGACTGGCCATGGAAATGCTCCTGAATCTCCAGGGAGGGGAGGCCGCGGTTGTGAAAGACGGTGATGTGATGGTGGCTGTCTACACGTTCCCGGATAAAAGCCAGGCAGCTGTTTCCATGATTCAGCCCTTTGGGGCTGAGGGAATCTGGATACCGGAGGAGATATGGGAGGCGCCGGAGGGAATGGAGGACGGGGTGATACCGGAAGATGGAGGGACAGACGGGATAGGAGCGGGAGATGGAACCGGGGCAGCAGATGGAGCCGGGACAGCAGATGGAACCGGGACAGCAGATGGAACCAGGGCAGCGGATAGGGGGGCAGCAGACGGAACAGCAGCGGACGCGGACCGGCTTCCTGTAAAGACGGCGGGTCATCCGCAATCAGCCAAAGCCATCACGGCAGAAGATGTGATACGTCTGGCCGGAATCCGTGATACGGAAGATCTGGAAGCGCGGACCGCGGATTTTCCTGAACCGAATGAGGCGGACAGCAAGGAAGCGGGCGGTTTCCTTAACTGGTCTGAATACTACATGTTTTATTATAAGGGGGAACTGTACTCGCTGACTATCTCATATGACAGGGAGGACGGCAGCCTGGCGGATATTATCCTGATACGCCAGCCAACCTCAGAAATGCTGAATATTTACCGTACACCGGAAGATGTGAAGCATTATGGGATGACGCTGCCGGACGAAGAGGGCATCCGCCGCTTTTTAGATACCCATACAGCCATGACGGATTACATGACGTACCGGCTGCCCCGGGAACTGTCCAACCAGGAGTATACAGAGGCGCTGGGCAGCAGTACGGGGGGAAATGTATTTGCGACCTCAGACCCGGAAGACATAAAACGTCTGGACCATCTGGCTTCCCATATTGATTATGATACGGTTCCTAATTCATGGTGGGCTGCGGGCGCAGTGGAACGCTATACGGGCGGATGGCCGGACTGCAGGTTCAGTCAGGGCGGACTGTCAGGCATTGACCTTCCATGGAACCATTCCGTGTTTATCACGGAACCAGTCATGGTCATTGACTGTGAGGCCCCTGCCCTGCTGGTTCTGGTACAGCATGATTTATACACCCCTGCCTCACTGGAAGACGTGGAAGCTGAGTACGGACCTGTGCCGGAGAAGGACCGGACCTCCCGTATGTGGTATGTATTCTTTGCAAAGCCGGACAGCAGCGAGGTATATTCCATTTCACTGAATGCGGATTTATACGAGGATACGGATGTGCTGAAGCTGGCCAGAAGCGTTTATTTCACGGATAAAGCATGGACTGTCAAATAGCTGCTGCAGCCGCCGCTACAGCCGGAACCACATAGCCAGCCCTGACATGACGAATAATCCGATGACAATGGACACAGAGGCGGTAAAGCTGGATACAGCCGTGTCTCCCTTGCATTTTTCCGTATAGATAGGAGCCAGGGTGCTGACCGGGGCAAATACGGTCACGGCCAGCACCTGCCGCATTTCCAGGGAAAGGGGCGCAAAGTGGTAGATGGACAGGGAGAAAATGCAGGCAAATGCCAGCCGTCCCAGGATGACCCGCATGGCGTTCCGGAGGGCGGCGCTGCCATGGACAGGACGCAGCATCATCCCAATCATCAGCATGGCCAGAAAGCTGTTTGCCTGGTAAACCGGTTCCAGCAGGGCGTCCAGCCAGCCGGGAATCTGGATTCCAATGGAGGAGAAAACCAGCATCAGCATATAGGTGTCAAAGGGAATGGATCCCAGGAACCTTTTCCACACAGGCGTCTGCACGGAGCCATTGTCCCCGGTATCCAGATGCAGCAGGGTGGTTACCAGGGCATAGGAACCTCCGGTCATCATCACGGCATTGCCGGTATCGAACATGCAGGCAGCCACGGAGCCGGTCTGGCCGAAAAAATTCTGGATTAAGGGCAGGGTAAAACAGCCGATGTTGTATCCTGCTATATTAACCATGGTGAACATCCGGTCCTGGCGGTTCAGCTTACCTGTCAGGCAGTAGGCTGCCAGAAAGGGAAGGAGGCTGCACAGGAAGCCCATGGCAATCATGAGGTAAAGGGATGGTTCCTTTTCAAACCCGTAAAAAGAATGGATGACAGCGGCAGGGAGCGTGATATTGAGCACAAGCCTGCTGAATGTCTTCTGGTCATTGCTGCTTAAGATGTTCTTGTGCCTAAGCAGGCAGCCTGCCAGTATCAGTGCGCCGAAGGCGGCTGGTTTTATAAGGAAGCCCATGGATGTAAACCTCTTTTTCTATCAGATTTTATTTCCCTGCAAAAAGTCTGCTGTGGGTTAATTCTACTGCTGCCGGAGGGGCGGCGTCAACTGCTTTTTGTCTTGGGAGGTGTTTGGGAATTCATTCCCACCCTAAATCCTCATCATTCCCGACATGATACATCCTCCGGCCGCCCCGCATCCCAGCACTTCTTTTATCTGTGCCTCATCCAGATGGATGCCTCCGATTCCATAGACAGGGATGTCCGCCGCTTCACAGACCGCGCGCAGGAAGCCGGTCCCGCGCGCAGGCAGCCCTTTTTTGCAGTCCGTGGCATAGATATGCCCGGCAATGAGATAGGAGGCCCCAAGGGCCTCTGCCTCCAGGGCTTCCTCCACACTGTGGACAGAGACGCCTATTGTCTTAAAGCCATCCAGCAGGCCTGTGCCGGATGCCTCACGCAGCCGCCAAAGGGGGAGATGGATTTTATCCGCGCCCAGTTGGCGGGCTGTTTCCATGAAGCTGTGGGGAATGAAGGGAACCTGATATTCCCTGCATATCTTCATCACCTCTTTGGCCAGTTCACCATACTCAGCATCCGGTAAGTCCTTTTCCCTTAGTATCAGGGCAGCCGGATGAAAACAGCAGATCCGGCGGACCTGTTCCTCAAAGGGTCTGGAACAGAGGTTCCTGTTGGTGATTGCCAGGATGTGCCCTCTCAGTTCAGGGTCCATCATTAAATCCTCACACATAGATATAATCACTCATGACCGGCTGCAGATCCCGGGCAAGCAGGTCATGGAACACCTCATCCACGCTCCGCCCGTCCGATATCTCAAACTGGCCGTCCCCTTTCTCCTTGATTTCGTCCGAATGGCTGCCGATACCCGTGCTCACGCCTGCCGATATCTTGGTTGCGGCAATGGAAACCAGGTTGTCCCTTACCCGTGCGCACTCCCTGGTGGAGACAGTGATGCCTGCCCACGGCATCAGGAGGCGGTAAGCGCACACCACCTGAAGCAGCTGCGTTTCGTGTACATCCATGGGATTGATTCTGTCATTGTTGATGATTGGCCGGAGCCTTGGGCAGGAAAATGCAATCTCAGCATGGGGGTATTTCCTCTGCAGGAGCCAGGCATGGCAGCCGGCTGCGTATGCATCCCTGCGAAAATCCGCCAGCCCCAGCAGGGCCCCGAAGCCAACGCCCCGCATGCCGCCCATGAGGGCCCGTTCCTGGGTGTTGAGACGGTAAGGAAAACACCGTTTATGTCCGGACAGATGCAGGGTTTCGTACTTACCGGAATCATAGGTTTCCTGGAAAACCGTTATATAGTCAGCCCCGCATCCGTGCAGAAAGGCATATTCATCCGAATTCAGGGGATAGATTTCCAGCCCGATGACCTTAAAGTAGTTCCTTGCAATCTGGCAGGCCTCCCCAATGTAGGGGACTGTGGAATGGCTGCGGCTTTCGCCTGTAAGTATCAGGATTTCCTGCAGGCCGGTTGCTGCAATGGACTTCATTTCCTTCTCAATCTGTTCCGGGTCAAGCATGGCACGCCGGATCTTGTTCTTACAGTTAAACCCACAGTAAATACAGTAGTTTTCGCAGTAATTGGCAATATAGATGGGTGTGAACATTTGGACGGAGTTGCCAAAATGTTTTCTTGTCTCTGACTGGGCCTTCCTGGCAATCTCCTCAAGAAGCGGCTGCGCGGCAGGGGAGAGGAGGGCTGCAAAATCCTCAGGGCCGCGCATGTCATGGTTTAAGGCGGCCTTTACATCATCGGCCGTATAAGACGCCGGGTCATAGGACTCCATCATGGAAAGGACCTGGCGGTCAATGCCGGAATCAAGGACCTCCATGTCCGGAAGATAGGCCATGTGGTCGGTCCGCTCCATTTCCAGGTCCTGGCGTACCTGGGTGTTCAGTATGCTTTTATTAAACACATTGGTTTCATTCTTGTTATTGGACATAGTATCTGCCTTTCTGTGGTTTAGTCATGAAGGAATCCGGTCAGGGGGGAGGAGGCGCTGGCCTGCTTATCCAGGGTTCGTCCAAGCCCGGCCAGATAAGCCTGCCGCCCGGATTCAATTGCCAGCCTGAATGCATGGGCCATGGCAGGCACGTCCCCTGCGGTTGCAATGGCTGTGTTGGCCATGATGGCAGCCGCCCCCATTTCCATTGCCTCGCATGCCTGGGACGGGCGCCCGATTCCTGCGTCCACAATGATTGGAAGGTCAATCTCGTCAATAAGGATTTGGATGAAGTCCTTTGTGCACAGCCCCTTGTTGGTTCCGATGGGGGCGGCCAGGGGCATGATGCAGGCAGCGCCTGCATTGGCCAGGTCCCTGGCTGCGTTCAGGTCCGGGTACATATAGGGCATGACCACAAAGCCTTCCTTGGCAAGGATTTCTGTTGCCTTCACGGTCTCGGTATTGTCAGGCAGCAGGTATTTTGCGTCGCGGATGACCTCTATTTTCACAAAGTCCCCGCATCCCGCTGCCCTGGCCAGGCGTGCAATGCGCACAGCCTCATCTGCATTCCTGGCACCGGAGGTATTGGGAAGAAGGGTCACATGCCCCGGTATATAGTCCAGTATGTTTGCAGGCCCTCCTTCATTTGCCCTGCGCAGGGCCAGGGTGATGATTTGGGCATCTGCCTGCTCCACGGCAGCTCGGATCAAATCCAGGGAATACTTGCCTGAGCCCAGGATGAAACGGGAGGTGAAGGTATGCCCTCCCAGGATGAACGGGTCGTGGTCTGTCTGAGTGATTTTGTCTGTCATTGTCTGAAATCTCCTTTTTTATGTGTTTGATGGGGCTGCCGTGAGTTATCAGATACGCCCTACGGATCCTCCTCACCCAGAATCAGCCGTACAATCATGTTGGCCTGATGGGCTGCGCAGAGCATTACCCTGGGCGCCATGAGGCCGGCTCCGGATGCAGGATCCGAGATGCCGTCCCCGCAGAGGTAGAAGTTTTTTCCGGCCTTCCTGGTAATCACGGTATTGCTGCTGCCAAACCCGGCCATGCCGGATGCGGCCACCAGATATTTGCCGGGGAAATGGGTCAGTATGCCATTGGCCAGCATGGCCTTGGCCTGCGGGCAATCAAATGCCTCGCAGATAATGGTTTCCCCGCTGAACAGGGAAACCAGGTTATCCTCTGTCACTTTCACGCGGTCCGTGTAAATATCCAGGTAAGGATTTATTTCCCTTAATGCATCTGCCAGCGCATCTGTCTTGCAGGTTCCCAGATGCCTGGCCGTATACTGCTGCCGGTTCAGGTTGGTGATGTCCACCACGTCAAAATCCACGAGATGCAGGTGACCCACACCAATCCTTGCCAGCGCTGCCGCCACATGGGAGCCAAGCCCTCCAAGCCCTGCCACGGCGACCCGTGCCTTATCCAGCTTTTCCTGGACCTCTTGGGTATGCCGTTCCCGCAGGGCTTTTTGCAGCTGTTCCCTGGTCACTGTATCATCCATTGTCATCCTCCTCCTACAAAATTTACGATTTCCATCACATCGCTGTCCGTCAGACAGGTTGTGTCATAGCTGTCTTTTGGCAGAATGCCGCCGTTCAGCTCCACGGCAATGCAATCCAGCCGGTAATTGTGTTCCATAAGATATGTACTGACTGGCACTGCCTGCGTCAGTCCAACGGTGATACCATTGATGACTGCCATTGTTCCACCTCCTTTGCTGTGGGATTGTTGCATGATATGGGCATAAAAAAAGTTCACGAAGCAATACACCCGCGGTGGTGCACCCCTTCGTGAACATCTGCTCACTCTGTTTACCAATATGGATTTTAAGGCAGCCGGATATAAGGTATCTGGCTTTCAAGCAATAAAAAACGGGAATACCAAGGTATTCCCGCATAAAAGCTGCTTCATGGGTCCCTACGTTGGCATTATCCAAATCAGGTTCATGGGTCGAAGTTCACAACTTCCTCTCAGCCTATCAATAAGCTCCCCTGTTTATGGAAATCAGTATAAGATATGGAAGGGGATTTGTCAACAGGAAATTTGCGGTTTGCCTGTCCGTCGAATCTGCCTGTCCGTTACCTGTCCGCGATTTACCGTTGGGCGTTACCTGTTAAGGACACTGGCCCCGTTGGTGGCAATTACCTCCTTATACCAGTCAAAGGATTTTTTCCTTTTCCTGTTAAATGTACCGTTGCCATAGTCATCACAGTCCACGTAAACCATGCCGTACCGCTAGCTCATCTGGTTGGAGGAGTTGGACACAAGGTTGATACAGCCCCAGCATGTATATCCCATCAGTTCCACGCCGTCCCGGGTCACAGCGTCATACATGGTTTTGATATGCTCCTGCATGTAGTGGATACGGTAATCATCCTGTATGCTCCCGTCTGCTTCCGGCACATCCTGGGCGCCCAGACCATTTTCCAAATAGAAAATACAGTCCGCCATCATGTTAAACAGCTGGAATGTGTAGCTGTCCACCTGGACCAGGTTAGCTGCCTTAAAAAGGGCGATGATGGCCTTCAGCATACCGGCGCCGGCAATGGCGGGGATGACCGGAAGAAAGATGCCTGACAGGATATCCAGGAACCTGGTAAAAAGCTTCTGGTTGGTCTTTGGCGCATCAGCAGCAGGGGTTAGATTGGCCTGGGCACCAATCTCGTTATACAGGGAACCAACCTGGGGGCCGATAATGATCTGAAGCTGCTGGTTCTGCATCTGTGCCCCCAATACACCTTTCAGGGACTCGATTTCTTTTAACTGGATTAAATCATTATTATATAAATTAAGCCGCAGGCGGGTCATGCAGTGGGCTGCCCGGCTTATGTTGCTGTTTCCGCCGATAAGTTCAATTATCCTGGCGGCCAGTTCTTGATTGGACATAGGTCATTACTCCTTTTTAATGAATTTGTTGATGTACATGGTAAGGTGCAGGATATCCTCAGGCTGGATTTCCAAGTCATATTTTTCCTTGGTAAACCTGCGGATACGGTCACTGCAGTCATAAGCCCTTTTAAAATATCCTTTTGCATACCGGAGCATTTCATGGTACCGGCTGTCGCTGCTGGCGGCGGCAGCCTTCCTGTCATCCAGTACCAGGGACAGGGTCTGGAGATAGCTGAGCAGCTGGTTGTATTCCAGGGAGTTCTCATCCATTTCCGTACACAGGAAGTATTTGATGAAATTAATAAGGTCCTGTACAAACACGGAAATGTATGCAAAGTCATGGGTTACTTCCGGGGCTATAACGGCGTTATTGTTTAATATTGTCTTAATCATCATGGCTGCTGTACCTCCCTCCGGTAAAAATAGGCATAAAAAAAGCAATACAAACACACGCCTAAAGCATTGTGAAGGTATTGCCTATCATTAAATATAGTTACAAGCCCTGTTCAATTGACTACATTATACATACCATGAAATTCTAAGTCAATAGGTAATATTAGATTTGTTAAAAGTGTAAAAGAGTTAATTGGGAAATTGTGCATTTGTGACAAATGACCCATGAGGCATTAAGATATGGTCTGCTAAAGACAGTACGGGACAGATAGGAGCAGTACCCATACAAAACTATAAAGTCCTGCTCCTGCCTGAAGGGTTAACTAAGCTTACTTATCCTCTTTTCCGCATACGCAATGATTTGATACAGCATCCCGGACACAATACAAAGTATCACAATGGAGGTCACCACCATGGTCATGGCAAAGGTCTGTGACCCATAGGTAATCAGATAACCAAGTCCGGCCTTGGCGGACAGGAACTCCCCGATGATGACGCCCACCAGGCACAGGCCGATGTTCACCTTCATGTTGCTGATGAGCATGGGCAGGGAACCTGGAAGCAGGACCTTTACCAGCACATCCTTCCGGTTTCCGCCCAGGGAGTAGATCAGCTTGATTTTTTCCGTATCCATCTGGGTAAAGCCGGTGTAGAGTGTCAGGATGGATCCGAACACGGCCACGGACACGGCGGCCACGATGATGGTCTTCATATTGTTGCCCAGCCATACAATGAGCAGGGGGGCCAGGGCTGACTTGGGAAGGCTGTTTAAAAGTACCAGGAACGGCTCCAGCACCTGGGCAACGCTTTTGCTGGACCATAAAAGCAGGGCGCAGGCCAGGCCAAAAACCGTGCAAAGTGCAAAGCTTATAAGGGTTTCCAGCAGGGTGACGCCTGTGTGGAGGAACAGGCTGCCGTCCCGGGTCATGGTTACCAGGCACTTGGCAATCATGGTGGGGGAACTGAAGATGAAGCTGTCAATCCAGTGCATGTCGGCCGCCAGCTCCCAAAGCGCCAGAAGAAGCACTAAAAGCATGATGCGGCAGATGGTAACCTGCCGGTGGCGGCGCAGTTCCCCTTCAACAAAGGCCTGCTGGGCCACGGACATTTCACAGGTGCCGCAGTTTTTCCTGCCCTGTTCCTGTATGGTATAACAAGGACCGTTATGATTCATATGTCTTCAGCTCCTTCCATACGGTATTAAAATAATTGGAAAATTCCGGGCAGTTACGCCTGTCAAGGGAGCGGGTGCAGCCATCCGGGAAATCAATGGATAAAACTGACTTGACCCGTCCGGGACGTGCGGACAGCACAACAATACGGTCGGCCACACTGATGGCCTCAGACAGGTCGTGGGTCACCAGGATGGCCGTTTTGTGGGTCCTCCGTATGATGGAGCTGATATCATCGCACACAGACAATCTTGTCTGATAGTCCAGGGCGGAAAATGGCTCATCCAACAGCAGTATATCCGGTTTCAGGGCCAGGGTCCTGATCAATGCCGCCCTCTGGCGCATGCCCCCGGAAAGTTCGGAAGGCTTTGCATATTCAAAGCCGGCCAGGCCATAGGCGGACATCATATCCAGAAGTTCAAGCCTGGCAGGTTCGTCCAACCGTTTTTGTATTTCAAGTCCAAGGGAAATGTTGGAGAAAATGTTGCGCCATTCAAATAAATGGTCCTTCTGCAGCATATAGCCAATCGCGGAATGGGCTTTGGACAGGGGGGCGCCGTCAATGCTGATGGTCCCCTTTTCAGGCTGGGTCAGCCCGCTGAGCATGGTCAGCAGGGTGGATTTTCCACAGCCTGAAGGTCCCACAATAGCCACAAATTCCCCGGCAGACACATCAAATGATATATTGGAAAGGGCCAGCGTCTCACCATCCAATGAGTGGTAGGAGTAGCTGACCCCATTTACTTCCAGTTTGGGAATCATGAAAAAGCTCCTTTCAATTAGAAATCAATTCCTTGATTTATTATATGTTGACAACGGGAAACAGTTCGTGGGTTCTTGCCTGTACATGTGCGGCCGGGATAAATTAAGGACGGGGAACCGGACAGGGAAGGGGGGAAGGATAAAACAGGCAGTGTGCCGGCGGCTTCGTATGGAAGCTGCCGGCACACTGCCTGTT
>OLQS01001069.1_pt1 | contig 16965 bp, 8 predicted proteins | sample 1672291 | NCBI WGS metagenome assembly OLQS01 (sample SAMEA3136668, study PRJEB25190) | human gut metagenome | biome: human gut; feature: human-associated habitat; material: faeces | place: Austria | collected 2013
AACAGTTACGCATAACAGATTCTTCTGGAAAGTGCCCGTACATCCAGGCGATGAATAGAGAAGATATATAAGACTTTCCGGCACGTGGCGGCATACTGACAGCAAGACGGTAGATTATACTGGCAGAATATGATTCATACACACGCATGAACGCTTCTGCGACCTTTTTTAGGAACAGACGTTTAGAGAAAAACTTCGGATCATAGTACAAACAAAACGCCCAAAAGTCTTTCTTTGCTATTCGTTTGCGGAGTATGGTAGCAGCCTTTGCTTTACGAATCAATATTTGTCTTTTACTCTTCTTCTTTACCATCAATTATAGCCTGTAGTTGTTCGTCACTCAATCCTTCCAATTCATCACCAAGGTTCACATTTGCATCAACTTCTTTTTTGTCTCTCCATTTCTCCGGCTGCCGGTTCTTCAGCCAGAATATAGCGGCTGTCGTATCAGGTGGGTAATGCTCAATATATTCTTTTGAGTCTGTTATTCTTCCTTCGGATGTTGCATATTTTTTACTCCTTTTCTGGATTAAATCATTGTATCACATCAGTTTTAGGAAAGCAAGTACCTAAAAGAAATTTTTCTTCCCCTTACCCGCCCCGAAAACGCCTTGTAGGGCGTTTCTGGGGCGTTTACAGCCCTTTCTTAAATTCCTCCACCAACAGATCGCTCAAAGCCTGTGATGGGCGTATTTTGACCGTTATATGCCCCTCCGGTACGGTGTCCCACCATTTGCGGATCGTTTTCGGATCAAGTCCGGTGTCCCTATGACAATCGGCCTTGCGTCCCTCTGGATGCTCCTGCCGCCACGCATAGACTTGCGCTTTCTTTTCTTCTGCCCCTTTTCTTCTCCATGTGCCGCCAGGATAATCCACTTCCTGCACCGCCCTTGCTCTTTTCAAATGCTCTTTCTGTGATCTACCATTCCTCTTGTTGCGCTCGATGCGAACATCGGTCAGAGCTTCAATATCGGAAATCGTGAAATTGTAATACTCCTTGTCGTAGGCTTCCAGCGCACTCCGTATATCTTCCTCGGTCAATGCGTTCTCATGCTTCACCATCTGCAGATCATCAAAAGCCTCTTTCATATCCTGCCGGAGCTGCTGCTTCGACACACCGCATTTGTAAGCATAGATAGCAAGGCACATCAAAAAGAAATACCGATGCCCGCCCTTTATCTCTCCGATCTGCCGCAGCCACCAATGGTAGAGCGCATACGGATCATCACCATGCACCTTTCCGGCAATATCCCACTTCTTGCGTCCTTTCTCGCCTCTCACAACAACACGCTCATACCACTCCGGATATGCCTCCCTCGCCTCAGCTCGTGTCATTTTGGATGGGCTGAAAGGCTTATTGACATCCACCCTGTTTTCTGGCTTTGCGTAGGCGTTCAGATAATCCAGCGTTACCCGTTCTCCGGTACGGAAAGCGACCAGCTCCGTCCCATGCTTGTCATTGATGCTGCCCACCATGCGGAAGCTCTGATTGATGGATTGATACTGGATCGCCTTGACCTGCGAAGTGCTGCCATACTCCCATAGCCGGAAAGTGAGGTCATATTTCAGACTTTTAAGCTGAATTTTTATATTCGGGTATAGGTCAATCGGCTGCTGGAAAACATAGTAGATATGCAGCCCTGTCCCCGACAGAACAAGGAAAGTCGGCATCGGCAACCGGCGCACTCGCTCCGGATCGCCGCCAAAGCGCAGAAAGAGGTTGCGCAGCTCGGCAAGACCTACGCCATCCAGATCGAAGATCAGAGCATACATCCGCTGGGCGTTCTCCAGCCTGTTCTCCTTTCTGCGATATGCAAGACCGCTGCACAAAGTAAGGCTGTTCCCCTCGACAAACTCCATGTAATCCTGTTCCCATGTGTCGTTATACATCTTCCTGCGCCGGAGCTTCTTATCCTCGCTCTGTTCGTCCCGATACAGATACACAGCGTTCGGATGGGAAAAATCCGTGTGCCGTTCTCCGGAGTTCTCATTGTCCGGAAACAGCTCTTTATAAAACTCATAGCCTCCGACCTCCGGATATTGTGCGCTCAAATACTCGTAGCAGCCTCGATAATTCTCGGTCATATTACCACCTCACAAAAGAAAAAGTACCAAAAAGAAAATCCGCTGCGGCGGGGATCGCCTGCGGGCGGGAAGGGGGAAAAGGGGGAGCAAAAGAGCGGCGGCTACGCCGCCTTAAAGAGAAAGTCACCTCCCCCTTTTCCCCCTCGCTGCGGGGCATTGAAAGTGCCGCCACTATGGAAAACCCGATGGGTTTACCACAGTGGCTTGGAAAACCTCTAACGAGGTTTACCACACTTCCAACACCCCTCCGCTCACCCCCCTTTTCCCCTCCGACTTTCTCCCTTTCAGAGAGAAAAAATATAGGTTGGGAGTACCCTTACAGGGGGCTTAGATTATCAATACAGCAATTCCCTATTTTCAGTTGTTATTATAGCCTGTCCGAAAGAGATTTTCAAGCCCTCCGGACAGGCTTCTTTTACAGCTCCATGCCGCCCATTCCTCGCTGGTGCTGCTGTTGCTCCTGCTGCTGTCCAATCTCCGGATCGGGCAGCAGCTCCCTCGCCTTTTCAAGCAGAGGACGCAGACGCTCCGGCAAGTGTTCTTCCAAGAAGTCCAGCATCCGACCGATGCCGTCCGTCAGACGCTCGGTGAAGCTGCGTTCCTCCTGCAGCTCGGATTGCAGATAATAGTTTTCATCGCGCAGCCTCCGGTTTTCCTGTTCAAGCCTCTGCTGCCGCTGCGCTTCTTCCAGCCGCTTCTTCATGGACGGCACCTGTGACCGCAGACGGGTGTTTTCCTCCGTCAGCTCCTGTACCTTGTGCCGATCCGTCACGCTGCGCAGTGCCATTTTCTTTAGCTGCTCGACCTGATCCACCGTCACGCCCTTTACTGCCCCTGTGAGCGTCTTTTCCGGCTGAATATCATGCAGGGGTGCATTTACCCTGTCAGCCTCCTTTAAGAGCCGCACAGTGCCTTTCAGAGCGTCCCGCTGCCGTTCCAGCTCAGCAACCTCCCGCTCTACTGCCGCTGTCTGCTGCTGCACCGCTTCCAGCCTCGCAGCCGCTTCCTTGAACTGCGGCAAGTCCATGTGCGGTCTGTTCGTGCCGAGAGAGATAATTTCAAAATCGTGCCGCTGGGCGATCTCCGTCAGAGCTTCTTTCTCCCGTTCCATCCACGCCGCCCATTCGGTCTGCTTTCTGCCGACACCGACAAACCCCTGCTGCTTCAATGCCTGTTTCATAGATACCCTTGTAGAAAGTCCTCTTGACTGCTCCGTTGCCACAGGGATAAAATCGACATGGAGATGGGGCGTTGCCTCGTCCATGTGCAGCACCATATTGAACACCCGCAGATGGGGGTTGCGTTCTGCAAAAGACTCCGCAAAATCTTTCAGAGCTGCCGCCGCCCGTTCTCCGTCCGGCGTACCGCACCCACAGTCGCTCATGTTGCCGATCTGGAAGATCGCTTCATGGAACAGCTTTTCCTGTTTACTCTGCCGGATATGCTCATAGTAGTCCGGTATCTTATCTCTCGTTTTGGTTTTCTTTGCGTTGTAGGCTGCGAGAGCTTCATCAAAGACCATATGATAGACCTGCTTCAGATCCTCGTTGCAGAAAACAATGTTCTGCTCCGTCCGGCTCCGGTCTACATTCGCCGCTGAGAAGCTGCGGTTGTTGTGCCGGATGCTCCCTGCACCTGTCATACCCGAAATCGTAACTCCCATAAAATCGCCCCCTTTCCGCTTATTCTTCCGTCCTCTATTTTATCATAAATTTCCGCTAAAAACAACCTCTTTGTTACTTTCTGGTGAGAAAGTAACGCAAAAGCACTTTCACACCGCCACCCCATCGGTGCAGCGGTGTGAAAGTGCTTTGCGCCCCTAAAGGGGAGGGGTTGCCGGAGCTGCTTCACTGCCGGCTCGTGCCTGCTGCTCTGCCAGCTCCGGAGGGGCGCTGCCCCTGCCGTCTGCGGACGGCTCCCCGACCTTCATCCCACCGATAAACTGAAATTTAATACTCAATGACAATTTTCTTGCACTTCTCGCAGAGCCAAGCCTCCGCAGACGCTCCACCAAAAGGTCCACCGATTGACTTTTCATTGAGTTTGATTGACTTGCCCCCACCAATGTTGAGGGCCGCAATAACTCGTTCTTTTTCGCTCCAATAGACACCATCTCTGCATTGAATACAACCAAGTTGCATTTCTTCACCACAATACGGACATTTCATTTTAATCACCCCTACAAATTCCCGATTTGTCGTTCTGTTTAGTCCCCAAAGAACCTACTAAACCAGCTACGCTTTTGAACCGGTTCTGTCTCACGCTCCGGCTGATCGGCTCCGGACTTGCCGGAAAGAAGCTGCTGATGCATTGTCCCAGCATGGAGAGCCTGGGCCGCTGCCGCAGTCTGCTGTGCCGTCACCAACGCCGAGCTGACCTCCGCCAACCTTGCGTTCAGTTCCTCGATCTGCTTGTCCTTTACAGCAAGTTGCTCGCTTTTCCGGTCTAATTCTCCCTGCAGCATAGCGATCAAAGTGGTTTCGCAAGTTTCGCAACTTGCTTTCGCCTGTTGCGAAACTTGCTTTCGTTCAACACCTAAATAATGCTGATATATGGCGGTTTTTTGACTTTCGCTGATTGCGAAACTTCCTTTCGCATCTTTCGCAACATGGTTTCGCCTACACCATGCACGAACTGCCTGTTCCGACACGCCACATTCTATTGCAATTTCCGTTATTACACCCGCCAAATATCATCACCACTCTTTCATCCGGAGTTAATCTCAAAACAAATCGCTATGAGATCCCGTCCTTATCAATTTCAAAATCAAAGTCTGCCGAACAACTTTATAGACCAACAGCCAGTCCGGCTCGATGTGACATTCTCTCATGTCCTTATAATTTCTGGAATTAGTGAGAGCATGATCTCGATACGCCTCCGGCAACGGCTGCTCGTTACACAACAGCGTGATCACTTCCTCCAACTTCTTCGGATCGCAGCCTCTCTTGATCGCAAGCTTGTAATCAGGAGTGAATCCCCAGAAGTTCATACTTACCGGAGTCGTGTCGGGAGTAGCCGTCCATTCGCCATCATCACCGATATATTTCACTTCACCGTCCAGACGTTGAATCTTCGTACGTTCTACTACAGATGTCAACAATCCTTTAGCATCTGTACTACAGATACCACGAGATACCGTACCGCTTTCGCTCAATGTATTTCCTACACGAAAACCTACCATTGAATAAACGTTCTTTGAATTTTCAGGAAGAGCAGAAAGGAATTTGCCCATTACCTGGAAAGAATCACGACCATAGAAGTCATCGCAGTTGATCACTGCAAACGGTTCTTTAATCACATCAGCACCCATCATTACTGCATGGTTAGTACCCCAAGGTTTGGTACGGTCTGCCGGGCAAGTAAAGCCTTCCGGAAGATCGTCAATTGACTGAAATACCAGTTCGCAAGGAATGTGACCTTCGTATTTGGAAATAATTTTATCACGGAAATCTTGTTCAAAATCTTTGCGGATTACAAATACAAGTTTGCCAAATCCGGCATTGATAGCATCATAGATTGAGTAATCCATAATAGTTTCGCCATTAGGACCCAGTCCGTCTAATTGCTTCAAGCCTCCATAACGGCTACCCATACCGGCTGCCAATAAGAATAAAGTTGGTTTCATAAATTGTGTAATATTAAAAGGTTAGTGATGTCAACGGCATCAGATTTCGTTGCAAATTTACAAAAACTTTCTTTCTTTTGTCTTGAAACAAAAGAAAGAAACAAAGAAAAATTCAAGACTGACTTTTTTCTCCTACTCACACCCTTCACTACGCTAAAGGGCAGAAACTCGCTTCGCTCAAACAATCTGCCCTTTTTAACGCTTCGTTACGGGTGTTCGCTTAACGGAGAAAAAAGTAGGTCGGAAAACCTTTCGGCATGTAAACCCATGCAGAATCAAAAGTACATCAATGACAAATCAAGAAATCCGGTAATTCATTAACCTATGCAGCAAACACGCCGAAAGGGGATCGGCCTCGTTTTTCCGGCGTTAAGCGCAGGCGTTTTCTCCAGCGTTAAAAAGGGCAGACTGTTTGAGCGAAGCGAGTTTCTGCCCTTTAGCCGGAGAGAACACCGGAGTAGCCGGAAAAACGCAGCCTTGAATTTTCTTTGGTTCTTTCTTTGTTTCAAGACAAAGAAAGAACGTTAGAAGGGATAACCGATAGCAAAATGTATTCCCAGATTTTTCATAAAGGATCCTGTGACATTGTAATATCCGCTTCGTTCTGTATCGTAAGGCAGATGCAAAGGAATACCGAAATCAAGACGGAACACAAGAATATCCATATCATAACGAATACCGACACCGGTGCCCAAAGCGATCTGTTTCGGGAATGTTTTCAGTTCGAGTTGTGAATTGGGACGGGCCTCATCCTTGCGCATCAACCAGACGTTTCCTGCATCCAGGAAAGTGGCTCCCCAAATGCTCTTAAAGATACGGAAACGATATTCTACATTTGCCTCAAAACGGAAAGTACCCGTCTGGTCGAGGTAAGAGTAGCGGCTTTCTGCCGGATGGTATCCGCCCGGGCCGATGCTACGTACCGTAAAAGCGCGGATGCTGTTGGCACCACCCACATAGAATTGTTCGCTGTAAGGGGCTATCGTTGCATTACCGTAGGCGAAGAGAGCACCCAAAGCTACACGGGAAGCAATCTTATTATTCTTGTCCATATTCCACAAATGGCGAAATTCCGTATTCAGTTTCACAAACTGCGCGAAAGGGACGTTCAGCAAACGTTTGTCCTCTTTGCTGAAAGACTGACCGAAAGCACGGTAAATCACCGAGGTCAGGTTACCGGCAGAGGTTACAGTCGATTGCCACCAAATCGGATTTTTAATACCGCGTGCGGAAGCATTATCATAGGTATAGGTATATTCCATAGCAGGAATAAACTGGTCTTTCAAACTGATATATAATGCAGGATTAGCATCGGCAATTTCCCTGAACTCTTCCGATTGGTGTTGCAGGACGTTGAATGTCAGTTTGAAAGGGGTGATACTATGCCGGCTTGTACGTGTCGGTTGGAAATCGTAGGTAGCATTTCCGCCGAATGACAATAGTTTATAATACCTGGCACGGTTCAACTGGTCGATGTATAAACGGAATGTAGTGGTAGCTGGGAAGTCAAACTCCCTTTTCCCCCAATGCGGGAAAACCACGCGCGGGAAAGTCAGAGAAGTAGAAACTCCCATCTCCCAGCTGTTCATTAAAGAGCTTTTTTCTCCTCCGCCGGTTTGCCATTCATAAGAGCCTTTCAGCTTCACGTTCCAGCTCTCGCCACCTCCGAATACATTGTTCCGGGTGACGCCGAATGATGCCCCGGGACCGGTTTGGTCGTTACTTTTGGTTACGACATTCAATTCCAGTTCGGCGTCCAGCGGCTTAGCAAACGTGGCCTGCATGGTTACGTTCAGCGTATCACAAACGGCTGTCGTATCTTTCGGAGCATATTGTAAATCCAGATAACTGAAGATTCCCAACTGGCTAAGTTTCTCCTGCACCTGCTCCTGTCGATACTGACTGTAAAGACGAGTGCGATTGGAAGCCCGCATCTGTGCATTCCGCACAAACTGTTGATAGTTCAACCAACGATAAAGCATATTCGGACGTACCTGCAATTTCTTATAATAATGTATATTCAGATTCTTATACATCATGCTGTCATTGGGCGCCTCACCATTCTTGCCAAACAGGTAAACAGAAGCATCTCCTACATAGTAAGGACGTTGTGCCGCAGCGGGTAATCCCGGAACGGGAATCAGACGAAGGCTGATATGTCCACCGGGAACCAATGTTGTATCTGCCTGATAAGTCATATAATCGGGACGGAAGTAAAAATATCCCCGGTTACGCAACAGCGTACTGATACGGGTACGCTCTTCATCCAGATCGACCACGTTAAACTGCTCGCCGGGACTTATATAAGACATTCGACGTCCCCGTTCCATAATGCGCAACGTTTGGGGAGTGAAACGCTGATAATAAACCGTATCTATAAAATAAGGATTCTTCATGTCTACCGTATAAAGAATACTTGCTTTCAGGCTGTCTTTCTTATCGACCAATGTTTCATAAGTCACTTTCCCATTGAAGTAACCATAATCACGGAGCAAGTTTGTAGCCACCTTGATGCGGACCTCCGGATTGACAGTGGAAATAAATACCGGAGGGTTAGCAGCCAGACGGTTGAACATCCACTTTCCAAATCCTTTTTTATATTTCACAAAGTCATTGTACATCCACATCTTAAAAGGAATAGGCAGAAGCCCTCCCAACATCTTCGTACTGGGAGTTTTATCAAGGGCCGCCTCAATCTCTGTCAGAGCTGTCCCTCCTACCGATGTTGTCGATTTATTCTGTATGACAGTTTTTCCTCCTGTATAAAGTACCTCCCCTTCGGGCAGATGCTTTGTCACCGAACAACCCGAGAATAAGATGATACCCATCAGGCAACTTATTAATATGTTACTATATATACCTTTCATGTTTACTTCTTTTTCTTAAAGATGAACAGTTCGCTAAGTTTATCCAGCTTCTTGCGAAGTACCAGACCGACTCCGGTTTCCGTAATCTCGCCTTCGAGTACACTTTCGTAATTTTTATCGTAGAACAGACGGACATAACGGGTTCCGGTTCTATCCAAACGATATTCCAGAGAGATGTTATCGATGAAAGATTCCGCGTCATTCGTCGCATTCTCACCCGTAGAAACTTTACCTCCGATTACAATCTGGAAACGGTTATTGAAGAGACGTTGTGAATAACGGAAACTGTAATCCGTACGCTTACCACCCGTATCCGACAGATCGTGGTCTTCGATACCGACAGAAACACTGGCATTTTTCAGGTTTCCCATCAATGAGTTGATTTGGCTACTTAATACGGAGTTCAATGCAGAACCCATATTCAGTTTACCCAGTCCACCACCTCCGCCACCAATCGGTCCGGTGCCAAGGTAGGTTTTCATAACCATGATATATAGAGCCTGTTTACCTCTCTCTTCCGCGCCCATAGCCGTCAATTCATTTTGTATGGTTGCGTCTTCGGGGGCAGATACGTCAAAGGCGAAAGAAAGATTATCCAGTCGGTTCTTGACGACGATAGACACATCGAAATTAACCATACGTGTTCCACCATTCTCTCCTTCGGAGACAGAAGCGCGGATACGGTCGGTTGCTTTGAAGTTCAGCATCGGGTCCATAGGATTTCCCGTCCATTCCACATAGCTGCCGTTGTCGATAGCAAATTCTTTGGCAGCGATGACAGGCAAAGCATATTTCATCAAACCGCCGCTCAACGTATAGCGTCCGGTCAATGTCAGGTCACCCTGCGGAGTATATTTCATAGAGAGGTCACCTCCTCCCTCCAGTTCAACACGATTGTCATTGCTTGCGTCCAAATCGACTTTCAAACGAACGGACGGGTCGATGTGTACCATCATCACCATATCCAGCCCGCCTAAAGAAACAGTCGGCACTTCTTGCTGAACAACCGTAGTGGTGTCACTAAATGAAGTAAAGGTTACCAAACTTCCCAAACGGTCCTGCACAGTCAACGGTGAATCGGTCAATATATAAGAAACATCTGTATTGCCCAGCAAACTCATGTTTCCACGCATATTCAATCCGTCTAACGGCCCTTTCACCGTTGCCCGGAAATCAGCATATACTTTTCCGTAAACCAGACTTTCACGGGTACGTTTGGCATCCAGAAGCGTATAGTTCTGTGCCAGCAGATTCAGATTTGCCATCGGCCGGGACATATCTCTGAAATCGACAGATCCGTCAATCGTAAATGGATTCTTTCCTGTTGTATAAATAGCGAATTTATCAAATTCCAAACGATTATTCTTTATCTGCACCGGGCGGTTATCGAACCGGAAGTTAGCACCATACTGCCGGGAAAGGACAGTAACACTATCCAATATCAGTTCGCCATTAATCAAAGGTTGTTCGGTGCTACCGGTAATGTTCAGATTACCATCCATATCACCGGCTAATGTAACCATCTGATCGGGAATGAATACGTTCGCTACACGGAGCGGGAAGTGCTCCAGAGTGGCATTTACTTCCAGACTATCCTTCCCTGTCTGGGTTGGAACCAGCTTGCCATCCGCCACCATCACTTCCACTTTGTCATGATTCAGATAAGCGTTAAGATATTGTTTCCCTTGTTCGCCCGGCAACCAGGTAGCTCCTAATGTTACATCACCAATTCGTTGACGTTCATAAGTCAGCTCGTCAATAGATGATTCAACCGAGAGTTGAAGATCTTTTTCAGTCTGCACGTAGTGTGCTTCCGCAGAGAATAAACCGGTTATTTCCGGGAAGTAAGGCAGTACTTTGCTCAATTCGGCTAAACTGATTCTTCGGATTTCGACATCAATATTCTGTAAAGAAACAGTGTCCCCCCGCACCGAATGTACACGGAATCCCATTCCTTCATCGTCCCACATATCTACATTAGCGTATACACGCATATTCTTATGCACATAAATCCAGTTGTGATTCTCATTAAAATGGAATTTCTGGAAGGCGATAATCGGTTCTTCCGGGATTAATGTGAAAGCTAATCCATCGCCTTTTCCTTGCCCTTCAAACAAAGGACGCGCATTGACACCGAGCAGTACGCCCGTTTCTCCTTTTCCATTCTTAAAATCTACCAGCAGTTCCGCATCCCGGTCACGAATCTCTCCTGTCAGTGTAGTAGAGAAGGAGAATTGCGGATTCTTCGGTCCGTTAATAACACCGGCACGCAATTTCATGAGTGTGGTATCTTGTTTGACTGTAAAGAAAATCGTGTCCAGTTGCAAGGTGTCTACTTTCAAAGCATGAATAGCGGCTTTTCCATTAATTCCCCAATTAGGAGCTGCTCCGAATTTCACAGAAGCATCATGGTAAGCTATCTTTTTAGTAGCCAGAAAATATGCCAAAGGGTTTTCTTGTCCTGCAGAGAAAGAGAAAACTGCCGTCGGTAGCGCCTTACGCAGTTCAGCGTGATTCAATGCTTTCTCATCAATCTGCTTCATCAATACATCCACAAAGTGAGTAGATTGGCGAATTAAAGGATTAACGCCGGAACGTGCGCTCAAGTCGAGTTTCATATCTCCAGAAACGAAATGTGCCGAGACTAAATCCCGACGAGCTTCGGCAGCTAAATTAAAAGTAAGCGGACGCTTCATTGGCTGCGGCATGATTCCTAATTCATGTAAATCCAGTTGAGTGACATCAACCGTTATCTTACCATCAGGATAACTGTGCGCCAAATTATATTCCGCATCGGTTGTCATTTTCAATAAAGCATTGTCACTTGTCAGATGTGCGGTGACCAGTGCGCCTTTAAGGTCTCCTGTCAAATTAAGATTGGAGAGATGATATTTTGCATAATGAAGCTGATCTAATGAAAGATTCAGTTTGGCAAAAGAATGATAAGACATGACATCCAGTCCACGACCATTAGCCGCAGCCGAAAGAGACAGTTCGTAGATAGAATCTTTCGGAAGGAAGTTATGGAGTTGCAGATTGTCTATCTTCAGATCAGCTTTGTAAACTTCGGTAGATGTATTTAATGCTGCATTCACGTCCATAGCTCCTTTCCCCTCTTTCAGACGGAGGCCTGCTTTGTATTCAGGACCTTTGATATCAACTTTCGCCACCAGATTCATGCTGTCAGGGACTACAATCGTACCATTGGGAGCCTCTCCTGACAGAGCGGTCAGGAAGTTCAAATTTTGAGTTGTCATTTTCAGCCCAATGGTTCCGGTACGAGTCAGGCTGTCAGCCAGGTTTTCTATCATACCGCCGCCTTCTAAAGCAAAAGCACCCGGCAAGTCTACCGTAAAACGGGAAATCTGCATTTGTTTCAAGTTACCGTCCGTACCGGCACGAATGACAAGCGGACGAAATGGATAGGCTTCTTTAAAGCTATCAGGCAATCCTCCTGCAAATAACATAACATCTTCTTTGCCGATATAGGCATTGAGATTGGCGGACAAACGTCCTGTAGTCGGGATGTTGACAAGTTCCCAATAAGTATGGGCAGATAAATCGATTTCAGAATGAGGGGTTTTTAGTTTTAAACCGGGAACACTAATGATTGAATCGTTAGAGTATGCTCTACCTGTCAGTGAAACAACACTTAATCCGGAACGTTCATTCATTGTAAACTCACGAATGACCGCATTCATGTCCCTGCCTTTATACAACAGGGAATCCAAAGCGATGCGAACATCACGAACGGCAATATGGGAAGCATCAAAACCTTCTATTGGTTGCGCAGTTCCTGTATCATAACTGGCGGAAGTTCCCGACAACAGAAACTTCTTCAAACCATAAAACTGATTTTTCAAATCAGCCTGTGCATCATCAATAGCAGCCTCCCCGATATGAGCTGCCATCCGCATGGAATCAACAGGAAGTTGCATACTGAATGATACATTCTTTAATTTCAACTGATGAAGATCCACTTTCCAGTTTACAGGAGCAGAGGCTGTGGTATCTTTAGGAGTGGTGGTAGTATCATTCATCAGCAACTGCACATGGGTATCAGACAGTTCGGCCTGATTGATAATCGCTATTTCATTGGACAAGTCAACACCATGGCTTTGCAGGAAGAAACGTCCTAAAACGCCTTTAATCTTCATTCCTTCCATCAAATTGGCTGAATTAACGGCTACCCGGCTCAAAGTGACTTCATCCACTTCGACTTTTCCTTTTATTAACGGCCATGCCTGCACACGGACATTCAGGCTTTCCAAAGACAAAAGAGTATCCGGCTGTTGAATAACCTCTACGCCACGAACCAACAGATTAAGCGGGAAACGAAGGTCTATCCGTTCCACCTGAATCTGCATACCGGTTGCCTTAGAGGCGTATGCAGTAACCTCCCGACGCAAAAGATTCTGAACGGGAGGAACATAAAGCAATACCATTAGTATTACAAAGAGTATTATAGGAGTAAGCAGTATCCAGCTTACCCAGCGTATCCATTTTCGTTTCATGTAAAATGTGTCAGTGTAAATAAGGTGACACAAAGTAAACAAATTATTTTGAAAAAAGGTTTGGCTAATAGTAAGAAAGATACAGATACTAGCCAAGGAGTAGAAGAAAATAGCTTATCGGGTATTTTTCATCACTATCAAATAGCGCTCTGCCTCACTTATTATTTTATGGACAGCCTCTAATATATTAAGTGTTGTTTCTTCTATTTTTTCCGAGAATTTTTCTCCACGACAAGCTTCCAGCCATTTTAATGGAGTTATGGTTTCATCCGCTCCAATCATTGTAAAGAGAGGGAGGAGCTTATGCGCCATAGCAGCTATCCCGTCCACCTCTTTATCGTTCAGCGCTTGTTGCATCCGTTCGATATTCTTACCTGTTTCTTCAATAAAAGTCTGAATAATGGAGGATGCTGCTTCCGGATCGTCTTCAGAATAAGCAGTAAGTGCAGAGAAATTTATTCCGGCTGTTGCCATATCTTCTGTGATATGCGCTTCATCAGCGGAGAGTTGCCCTTCATTTACCGTCATCAATAATTCTTTTACTGTAAACGGTTTATGCAGACAACCGGCAAAGCCATGTTCATGTAAAGCTGCCTTATCCATTTCGCTACGGGCGGTCACAGCAATGACGGGGATTGTTTTTGCTTGTGGTATATTAGAAGCCCGCAATAATTTTACCAAATCAAAACCGTTAATAGCAGGCATTTGTATATCTGTCAGCAATACATCGAAGACGGAAGAGCGAAGCTGTTCGATCAACTGCTCCAGCTGTTCACAACATACCGCATCGATACCATGTTGTTTCAACATGGCAGCAGTCAGATTCAACTGAATCTTATCGTCATCGATCAAAAGAACACGGATGACTTTCATCGGAGGAATCGCGGCCGACTCCTCTGTTATATCCACATTTTCGCTTTCGGGAGATTCACTTTCCGCAATGGATTTACCTACCGGATAAAGAGGCAGAGTTACAGTAAAACAGCTTCCTTTTCCTAATGTGCTTTGCACGTCAATGGTTCCTTCAAGCAAGGTTACCAGTTTCTTCACAATAGAGAGTCCGAGTCCGAAACCTTCCTCTCCCTGCGCACCGGAAAGACGTGTAAACTCCTGAAAGATACGTTCACGATCTTCTGATGCCATTCCTTTTCCTGTATCGGCGATAGCAATGGTTAACTTAGAAGAATCATAACCGGCTGTCAGGCTAATCTCTCCTTTTTGAGTAAACTTTACGGCATTAGACAAAAGGTTGTTCACTATTTGCCGGAGTCGCAAAGGATCACTGATATATCTTCCGTTCAGTTCCGGGGCGACGTGACATTGCAAGGCTAAACCTTTGGCAGCGGTCAAAGGTTCGAAACTGACATAAATTTCGTCGAACAGCTGGGAAGGGTTAAAGGTTACACGGTTCACTTCCGCTTTATTGAGATCGAGCCGATGGAAATCGAGCAAGTCACTGACTAGTTTCAACAAATGTTCCGAAGAGCTTTTCATATTGTCGAGGTAGAAACGTTGCCGTTCATCTTCTGTCAGCCGGGACAGAAGTTCGGTATATCCCATGATTGACCCCAGCGGCGCCTTAAAGTCATGGGTAATGGCCAGCATTAATTTCTCACGGGCAACAAGCAAATCTTCCGCGCGTTTATTCGCCACCTCCAATTGCTGACGATAACGGTTGCTGCGAGAGATATCCCGCATAATCAATATCAGGAAAAAAGCAGATAATAGTACGGCACCAACCGCGATACCGCCGATGATACGCGCCGACCGCATTCTTACCTCCTGCTGAAGCTCGGCATCCTGACGGGCACGCAGGGTCATTTCTTCCTCATATTGTTTAATCAGACTATCCATTCGTGCCGTCAACTGTGTATTCATCCGCTGGTACTTCGTACTGGTACGCCGGATGGTTTTCTTCCGTTGCAACCGTTTTTCTTCGGTAGCCATGCGGATTTTCTGCTGAAGAGAATCTTTAGAAGTAGTCGGTTGAAGAATGGTATCAGTGGCTACTTCCAGCGATGTATTAACTAATACGGCACTGTCTTGTTTAGAAGGGGAAAACACTTCGGCGAGCCGTTTGAAGAATCCCTTCTTTTTAGGAGTAGTTATTAACGAGTCACGCTTGGTAATGACCCGATGTTGTACCCGTTGCTGGGTAATGACAGAATCTTGTTCGGAAATGATTTCTTCAATCTCCGAAGCAGAGAGAAGGCTGTCGTTTGCTTCACTTAACACCCGCAACATCTGAATCGTGTTTTGATCTTTCTCGTGGAGAAGGGTCAATAGACTATCAGTTCTTAAGTTCTGCTGATCGTCGGCTGCCGACAATGCTTCCATCTCACGATGTACAAACACCAGCGAGAAAAGGAGGATCGCCAGTAACAAAGTGTAACCGGCGGTTATTTTCAACTTTGTAAAACGGAAGGAAGCCATTGGGATAAAAGTTTTAAGTATTAAGTATTAAGTATTAGGTTTTGGGGTGGGGTTCGGGGAGTTTTGTCATGTAGTGGAAACGCCACCAGAGCATTAGTCCCGCACTCGTCAGACCAAAAGGAAATGCCATCCAGACACCTACTATCCCCCATCCCATTACAAAGCCGCAGAAATATCCTACGGGAAGCGAAATAACGAAATAGGCGATAAAGGAGATAACCATCATTAGTTTTACATCTGAAATTCCACGCAAAGCATTGGCGAAAGTGATTTGAAGCCCGTCGCCAAACTGATAGACAAGGAAAGGAAAAATTAAAGATGTCACCATAGCAACCACTTCCTGGCTGTCGGTAAACCAGCTTCCCAAGTAATTCCGGCAAAGGAAGACAATCAAGGAAAGCACGACACCCAATGTCATCATCAGATGAAAACCGGCATAGGCTGAACGGCGTACATTGACGATGTCATTCTGGCCTTTGAAATTGCTGACACGAACAGCAACAGCAGCCCCCATACCGTAATACATCATAAAGGTAAACTGCGAAATAGCCAACATCACCTGATGAGAAGCCAAAGCGATCGTACCTAGCCAACCGATCATGATAGCACTCAAACTAAAGGAGGCTGTCTCCATTCCCATCTGGAAAGCAATCGGCCATCCTAGTCCATTCAAGCGTCCAAATACTGCACGTGACCATCCCAAACGGAAAAAGCCAATCTTATAACGGACGAAACGCGGACTACGCATAAAGATGATTATAAATACAATCACCATCACAATACGCGAAAACAACGTACTAATACCTGCTCCCAACAAACCTAATTCGGGCAATCCGAGTTTACCGTAAATCAGGATATAGTTTCCTATGATATTCAAGACATTTCCTCCAAGCAATATCCACATGGCGGTTTGGGTATCCGTTATTCCGTCTGTGAATTGCTTGAATCCATTGAAAAGCATGACAAACACTAATGAAGCAAGCAAAACAAGGTAATACGGTTTAATCAGAGGAATCAATTCTTCCGGCTGTCCAGGCCGGAAGGAGTCCGGTGAGAGAACCGAAGGGCTCTAAATCGGGACAGCCGCCTGCACGAACCCACTCGTCCAGATATGTGACGATCGCCTTGCCGTCGATAATCCAGTAATACTCTTTATAATCATAGGCGGTCCGAATAAGGTCCATGCGAATCGTATTAAGATGAGAACTGCGTACGGCAGTGAGTCTCTTTCCATACATCATTTCCATCAGGGACAGGCCCAGCGGCCCGGTCAGCCTCTTTAAGACGGAAGCACGGAAAAGAGCCGTACCTTGTTCGTACGACTCCAGTAATTCCACAGAGATTCCGGCCTTTTCGGCCAGCTCCTGTTCCGTTAAATGATTTTCAATTCGCTGTTCTCTGATCAATGCTCCGGTTTTGACTAGATTCATGACTGGATCCC
>OLQS01001079.1_pt1 | contig 16872 bp, 15 predicted proteins | sample 1672291 | NCBI WGS metagenome assembly OLQS01 (sample SAMEA3136668, study PRJEB25190) | human gut metagenome | biome: human gut; feature: human-associated habitat; material: faeces | place: Austria | collected 2013
CCTTAATGTCACCACGACTACCTTCACAACCATAGTGCCATGCCTGTTCCAGCTCTTCCGCACTCTTCACCAATGACTGCCCTTTACCCGATGAAGACATCAACGGTTTGACCACACAAGGAAAACCTATTTCTTCGGCAGCCTCTTTCAATTCTTCCAAAGACTTGGCATAAAAATACTTGGCAGTCTTTAATCCGAGTTCCTTAGCGGCCAAATCACGTATGGCCTTACGATTCATGGTATAATTCACAGCTTTCGCGCTAGGTACTACCTGAATGCCTTCCTTCTCCAAATGATAAAGCCTTTCAGTACGAATAGCCTCAATTTCAGGAACAATAATATCAGGCTTATGCTTAGCCACAACTGCATCCAATGCATCACCGTCCAGCATACTGAATACTTCAAACTCGTCTGCTACTTGCATCGCAGGTGCCCCTGCATACGAATCACAAGCTACTACATACTGTCCTTTACGTTTCGCTGCAATGACGAATTCTTTTCCCAGTTCGCCGGAGCCCAGCAATAAAATCTTCTTTGTCATAACTATCTATCTCTTTATTTTGAATTTCCCGTAAACAGCAAGCAGAGAGGAGTGTGTCAGAACCCAACCGCCTGTCCAATCGTCAGCTGCAGGGGCAGGATTTGCCTGCCCGAAGACACAAAGCAAACTGTTTTCGGGCGAACGGACATCGTCCCTACGAATCAAACGACAGCATTATCCACGTTTTGACACACCCCCTTCCGCTTGCAAAGATAATGTATTTTTAAACTACTGATATATCAAACAGCCAATAAATGGTGTATTTGAAAGAAAAAACCGAAGCCGGCAGACAAAGCTATAAACCACAGCACGATAAAGATAATCCGGGTAACAGTAGACATGGGTTGCCAACCACCGAAATGACGCATCAGGATATGTATCAATCCGATGATAGGAATACCAATAACCAATATGCCGGAAACAGCCAAACCGATAGTAACTGTAGGAGATGCTCCGGCAGCATTCCAATCCACTGCCGGCAACACTTCGTAAAGAACAGCAGGTGTGGCAGCAATCAATCCGGTTGCCACCATTAACATGGCAAAGCATACCACAAATATCACAAAGACTATAGGAGCGCAGCAGATAGCCAAAACAATCAATATAAATTTGATTAATGCACCTGCCACACCGACAATTCCCTCACCTATCCGCTGCAACGCACTGTGAGGCTTGCCCGAATGAACGTATTCATTTACTTTCTCAAAGTTATCTGTAACCGTCCTTCCTATATTCTCTACATTGATTTTCGCTCCACGCATTGCCAATTTTTCAGGTACGGTTCGAGCCAAAGGAATGACAATCCAGGCGATAATATATGCTATGACAAAACCTTTCAGAGAGATTCCCAATATCAAGAAGATTATTCGTACCCATGTGGGATCCCAACCAAAGTAAGCAGCCAAACCGGATGCCACACCTCCCAATACTTTATTGTCCGAATCACGGAACAACCGGCGAGGTCCTTTTGCAGTCTGCGAATAAGTGCTTCCATCCTTCGATGTTTCCCCTCCACCGTCAGCCTCATCACCCAAGTCTTCGGGCTTACCCATCTGAGCAATGATTTCCTCTACATCTTCTATCGTAATCACCTGTTTCCCATCTCTTAAACGGTCAGTAAACAGTTCAGAGATACGCAATTCCATATCATGCACTATTTCTTCCGCTCCTTCTTCGCGGCAAAAATGTATCCGCAAGTTACTTAAATAAGTATCCAGCAATTTATATGCATCTTCATCTATATGATAAACGGTGCCACCTAAATTTACAGTCAGAGTCTTTTTCATTGTATCCTGTTTTTAATTGTTTCTTAAATGGTTTACTGTATCCGAAAGTTCATCCCACGCATTTTCCAATCCGCTGAGAAAAGTTTCTCCTTGTGGCGTAAGCCGATAATATTTACGCGGAGGCCCCTGAGTCGATTCCACCCATTCGTAAGAAAGCAGCTCATCGTTTTTCAACCGGGTAAGCAACGGATAAAGCGTTCCCTCTACCACGATGAGCCGGGCTTCTTTCAATTTCAGAATAATATCCGAAGCATAGAGCGGCTCCTTGTGCAACAGCAATAGGATGCAATATTCAAGCATTCCTTTGCGCATCTGAGATTTTACATTATCAACATTCATATCCTATAGTACTTTGTTTGACACAAATATATGTATTATATAAGTACCTTGTATTACATAGTACTTTTATTTTGCGTATTTTAACTGAAAAATCAAAGAAAAGGAAAAGGAAGAAACAAGATTAGGAAGGAAAGACTTATATTTGCTCCTCGTTAAACCTATAAAAGTACAAAGAGTATGTTTACGATACGGAAAGCAACTACAGAAGATATTCCATTGATTCACAAGATGGCGCAGGAAGTATTTCCTGCTACCTACGCAGACATTCTTTCCCCCGACCAACTTGACTACATGATGGAATGGATGTATTCCATTACAAACCTACATAAACAGATGGAAGAAGAAGGTCATATTTACTATATTGCCTTTAAAGGAGACATACCTGCCGGCTACGTTTCCATTCAACCCGAAGGAGAAGATTTATTCCATCTGCAGAAGATTTATGTACTCCCTTCTTTTCAAGGCAAACATTTGGGAAAGTTATTGTTCGAGCAGGCTGTAAAAGCAATTAAGGAGATTCATCCCACACCGTGCGAAATGCACCTGAATGTAAACCGTAATAATAAAGCGCTCCGATTTTACGAATACATGGGGATGAAGAAAGTAGACGAAGGAGATTTTGCTATCGGTAACGGATATTATATGAACGATTATATAATGGGACTCACTATCTGAGTCCCTCATTTCACTACTTTACGCTTCATATCACGGATGATATCTTTATCTTCCGGACTTACCCGAAAAGATTCTGTTATTTTTTGGAGCGCTTTGTTGTAAGTAAAGTCATCCAAACGATTTTCTTTCAGCAACAGCATCGTTTCTTTTGGAAATTTCACATAACAGACAGAAAGTGCCCAAGCCACTGCCATCTTCACATAATACCCTTCGTGGTCGATACGATTCATCCATTGCAATACGTTCTGTATATAGTCCGCATCAATGTAATGCGCCATCGCCATAACGACCCCGAAACGAATTTCATATTCTTTATCCGACTGCATCCATCCTTCCAGAAACTGCCATACACGCTCCTTATTCCTGTCAACAAACCGTTGCTTACCCGCAAAGTCAAAGGTATCACATACAGACCAGCTATTGATAAGGGATACGAACCCAGAAACCAATGAAAGATATTCTTCCACATCTTTTATTTTCAGGCATCCAATCACCATGCCTTGAAGCATGCGTTCTTCCATATAAAAAGTATCGGCCGATTGCAGATAAGCCTGCCAATCATCCTTGGCTATTTGAGCCGCCAATTGCCGAAGGGCCGGGACACGGACACCCAATACATTTTCAATGCCCGGATGGAGGGACTCGGTAAACTTTTTATTACCTTCTCCCGCCAATCGCAACAAATTCTCTTTTATGGTTAACCCGTTGATACAATATTCATTCATCATAACGATTTATTCAGATTATAACAAACTTCCTTCCAGCCTTAATAAAAATTCCTTTTTGTCCACTCCGGCCGCATATCCTACCATTTTTCCGTCCGTACCTATCACACGATGACAGGGAACCACTACCAATAATGGATTTCTGTTATTGGCCATACCTACGGCACGCACAGCTTTAGGGTTGCCAATGGCTACAGCAATCTGTTTATAGCTGCGTGTCTCTCCATAAGGAATATCACGGAGAGCCTGCCACACCTGCTTTTGAAAATCAGTCCCCTTAAGTGACAAAGGTAAATCAAAAACTTTACGTTTGCCATCCAGGTATTCAACGAATTGCTTATACGTCCTCCGAATCAATTCCGACTCACGTTTCTCACCTTTATTCTCGGAATAATGTCCCACATTGATGGCAATAACAGCATCGTTCTCCTCACAAATGGTGAGAAGTCCCAATACAGTTTGATACTGATAATAATTCATAATGATTTACCTTTATATAAATGCAAAATTATTCATCCCAAACCAAATAAGCCGAAATCAGCCAGTGGTTCAGTTTATCCCCATCTACTTCCTGAGCTTCGGGAATACTAATCTTAAAAGTATGTTTGCCGGCTTTCAAATCGCCAAGCATCACTTCTTCCGGTACTACATCCGAACCCGGGCACCAGTTGGAGCGCGATAAATCCGATGAGCCCAATGGTTCTCCTATTTCTTTTTCTTCATAACCATTCTCACCTATATAAGAGGAAAGCCGCTTAATCAGCCACACTCCTGTCCCCGGATTGAAACGACGGAAAGAGGCACAATCATCCCGCCATGGAATAAAATCGAGCACATTCTCGCCATCTACCGAAACAATATTGCGTTTCTTCACAAATTCATCTCCACCGCTATGACCGCCATGACCGGTTACAATATATTTCAAACGGACATTCTTTGCATGACGAGGCAGTTCAAAATCCATTGCCACATCTTTACGGGCAAATATATCGGGATAAGTCTGACCGATATAATAAACAGTGTTTATCAAAGGCTGTACATGGCGCTTGGGTAACGCATCGCAACTTATCTTACTCTCTTTTACCTCGATATCCAGACCGACAACATATCCTTCGGCTGTCCATGTATCAATAAAGATACCGATATAGGCTTCCTTCTCCAAAGCAGGATAAAGGTCGGTAATGTCTTGTTCCCAAACCACATTCTCCGCCCATTCGGAAATATAAACCGGCTTGCGTTTGGCTCCTATCTCATTGTCTTTTTTACTATAAAAGCCTACTCCAAACGGAGTCATAAAGCGCATCAGCTCTAACGTAGGCACATAGTCCTTACCCGGAACAATGCCAATCATATTTTCATATTTCAGACTGTCTACCGGCGGAAAAGCTGCCTTTCCTTGCGCAATGCTCATCAAGTTGACAAACGACTCTTTGGGCAATGCGAAACAAGAACCGGACTTATCCCAACGATCGCCATTGGAAGCCAAAGTAAGACGAAGTTTCACACGTACATTCCGCTTATAATCAGGCAAAGATATCTTTTTAAGAATAATACGCCCATTCACCAAACGGATAACGCCATCTGCACTTGCCGGAGTGTAATTGGCAAATGAATCCGGACGGAAACAGATGTTCGTTTTATCAAAGATTTGAATTTGGGTGTCTCCCAAGGCAGGCAACTCCTTATGCTTAGCCGCATTAGCCGGCATAATAAAAGAGGTAACCAATGCAAGAGACGCAATAAAAGTCAGTAGATTATTTCTTCTCATATAGTTGTATCAGGTTGATTAATAATATCCATTCCAAATAGGGAGTGTGCCAGAATGTTGATAATGCTATCATTTGCCAATAGGGGCAAGATTTGCTCGCCCGAAAACAGTCTGCTCTGTGTATTCGGACAGGCAAACCCTGCCCCTACAGTTAACGATTTGGCAGGTTGGTTTAGTTTTGACACGCTCCCTTACCTACCAGGCATCATTATACCGGAAACTTACTCCGAATCATCAACAGTTTATTGATGCTGTTCGCGCAATAAGTCATTCACCGTCTTCACCGGATTAAAAGTACCCAAAGGAACCTCTACAAAGACAGTACTCCAATCACTCATTGCACCATTCCAAAGTCCCGGAAGCTCCAATGCTTTCAAGTCCTTGCCATTTTTTGACTTATACGAAATGAATCCGGTTGCCTTATCTACATAATTCACCAAATCAAATTTACGGCCTTTATAATCACGTACGGCACAAACCAAATCTACCGGATTAAAGTGAGTACCCTTTTCAAACATGGCTTTCTTTTCAGCATCATTCATATCAATCTGAGAACTTTCCAAAATCTGCAAAGATACTGTTCCGTCGGGGTTATATGCAAGGAACGGACCTCCACCGGGTTCTCCCACATTCTTCACCATACCGCAAACACGCATTGGTCTATTCAGTTTCTTACGCAAATAGATAACCAGCTCCGCATCTTCCAAATCTTTAATCTCATTATTGCGACAGCATAACTTCTGCTGAACGAAACGAATGATTTCTTCCAATTGTTCATGATTATATTTGCCGCCATCCAACAATTCCAAATATTCAAACGCTTGCTTTTGAAGAGTCACCAATACCCCGGCAATCAATTTCTTGTAAGCAACGGTTTCGTCCTTCAAGCGGTCGGGCACCACATTATCAATATTCTTAATAAATACAATATCCGCATCCAAGTCGTTCAAGTTTTCAATCAAAGCACCGTGACCACCGGGACGGAACAGCAACTTACCGTTATCACGGAACGGCTTGTTCTCCATATCAGCTGCTATTGTATCGGTACTCGGTTTCTGCTCCGAGAACGAAACGTTAAATTCCACCCCGTATTTTTGAGCATAAGTTGCTACCTTTTCATCCACCAACCGTTTAAACAGTTCACGATGCTCGGTAGAAACCGTGAAATGCACGTTTACTTTTCCGGTCTTTCCGGCTGCATACAGGGCTCCTTCCACCAAATGTTCTTCCAATGGAGTGCGTACACCATCGGCATAACGATGAAATTTCAACAAACCTTTCGGCAAAGCACCATAGTTCAGTCCGACAGCTTCCAACAAGTTTGCTACCACCGGCTTATAATTCTTTTCAGCAATCAATGCATCAATATTCTTGCCGGTATTGTCCAAACAAGCGGCATTCAAGTCATTATAAAAAGCGAAACCATGAATATGGTCGAAAAACTTCTTTTCAAAATCTGTTTTGGGAGCCTCATAATCCGCACCCAGGAATTCAAACAAATTCTTAAACATGCGACTGGCTGCCCCGGATGCCGGTACAAACTTCACAATTGTTTTTTCACCCTGTTTATATGTATCCCATGCTTCCAGATATTCTTTCATTTCACTCTCTGCAGGAGCCATAATTCCCTTATCGATAGAAGCGGCAGCGTCCAGTTTCAAGAAAGGGAAGCCTTTTTCAAAGCAAGCCAATTGTTCAATTATCTGTTGCTCTGAAATACCTTTTTTCGCTAATAAATCTTTATCTTCCGGTGTTAACATAAGTATATGAATTTAAATGGTTTAATTACCCGTTATCTATTTTAATTATTCATTAATGCCCAAAAATACAAAAAAATGCCGTAAAGCCATCCAAAAAAGAAAGAAAAAAACTACCTTTACGCCGAAAGAAAAGATTTCACGTGTTATGGAAGAAAAAACGTTTTTCACAGCCAAAGAGCGTGAACAACTGTTCACTCTTTACAAACGGTTACTCCATCTATCGGGAGACACCTTACAAAAAAACGACTGTCGCAAGCTCAAAACGCATCTTATCAAGGCAGTTGCCGAAGGTAGTATGCCACGAAATAACTTTGGAATGAACCCCATCATCAAAGATATGCAAACCGCTGTCATTGTTGCAGAAGAAATCGGAATGAAGCGAGCTTCTATCTTGGGAATCATGTTACATGAATCGGTAAAAAACCATTTGTGCAGTTTGGCATCCGTACAGGCAGAATATGGAGAAGATGTGGCAGGAATCATTCGCGGACTGGTTAAAATCAATGAGTTATATGCCAAGAGTCCAACTATCGAATCAGAGAATTTCCGCAATTTGCTTCTTTCTTTTGCCGAAGACATGCGCGTTATCCTGATTATGATTGCCGATCGCGTCAACCTGATGCGCCAAATAAAGGACTCGGAGAACGAGGAAGCCCGCCAGCAGGTTTCCAATGAAGCGGCCTACCTTTATGCGCCACTTGCACACAAGTTGGGATTATACAAATTAAAGTCCGAATTGGAAGACTTGTCGCTGAAATACACAGAACATGATGTTTATTATCATATAAAAGATAAGCTGAATGCCACAAAAGCATCACGAGACAAATATATCGCCGCCTTTATCGAGCCGATTCAGAAGAAACTGGAACAAGCCGGACTAAAGTTTCACATGAAAGGACGCACTAAATCCATCCACTCCATCTATCAAAAGATGAAGAAGCAGAAATGTCCTTTCGAAGGAGTATATGATTTATTTGCCATCCGCATCATCATCGACTCTCCTATCGAAAAAGAAAAACAAGAATGCTGGCAAGTGTATTCTATCGTAACCGATATGTATATGCCCAACCCTAAACGATTGCGTGACTGGCTTTCTGTTCCCAAAAGTAACGGATACGAATCCTTGCATACCACTGTTATGGGACCTGAAGGAAAATGGGTAGAAGTACAGATACGGACAGAACGCATGGACGATATTGCCGAAAGAGGACTTGCCGCCCATTGGCGTTACAAAGGAGTGAAAGGCGAAACCGGATTGGACGAATGGCTGACAACGATCCGTGAAACATTGGAAAACGCAGACAGTGACTTGGACGTGATGGACCAATTCAAGCTGGAACTCTATGAAGATGAAGTATTTGTCTTTACTCCGAAAGGTGACTTATATAAACTCGCAAAGGGAGCTACCGTGCTCGACTTTGCCTTTACCATCCATAGCAAGTTGGGATGCAAATGCATTGGTGCCAAAGTAAACGGCAAAAATGCACAGCTACGACAAATTCTGAATAGTGGAGATCAAGTGGAAATCATGACATCCAATACTCAGACTCCCAAACGAGACTGGTTGAATATTGTGACCACCTCCAAGGCACGTACTAAAATACGTCAGGCATTAAAGGAAATCGAGGCCCGGCAAGTACAGTTTGCCAAAGAAACCATTGAGCGCAAGTTCAAAAACCGCAAATTGGAATATGATGAAGCAACCATGATGCGCCTCATCAAGAAACTGGGTTATAAAACAGTTACAGAATTCTATCAGGATATTGCCGACGAAAAGCTGGACGCCAATAATATATTGGACAAGTATGTGGAGATGAAAAAGAAAGAAACGGAAGCACAGCAAGATATCACCTATCGCAGTGCCGAAACATATAGTATTCAAACTCCTGCCGATGACAAAACGTTCAAAGATGACGTATTGGTGATAGACCAAAACCTAAAAGGACTGGATTTTAAACTAGCCAAATGTTGTAATCCGATTTACGGAGATGATGTTTTTGGTTTCGTTACTATCAACGGAGGCATTAAAATTCACCGTACCGACTGCCCCAATGCCAAAGAGATGAGAGCACGTTTTGCTTATCGTATAGTAAAAGCGCGATGGGCAGGCAAGAGTCAGGGCAAACAATATCCGATAACCCTGCGCATCGTCGGCCACGACGACATAGGTATTGTAACCAATATTACCTCCATTATTAATAAAGAGAACAGCATCACTTTACGTTCTATCAGCATCAACTCACACGACGGATTATTTTCGGGCATGATGACAGTAATGGTGGATGATACCTCCAAATTGGAATTATTGGTAAAGAAAATAAAGACTGTAAAAGGAGTCAAACAAGTCAATCGAGGCTGACAAACGTGTTTGTATAACGAATCTAAAACAATGGACGAATTACAGAAAAGAATAAAAAGTTTTGCCTATGCCTTTACAGGCATAGGCAGTTTCCTGCGTAAAGAACATAACGCTTGGATTCATTGCATAGCCATTATAATCGTAACCATAACCGGATTTATCATTGGCATCAGTCGAATGGAATGGGTTGCGGTACTTCTGTGTTTCGGACTGGTATTAGCCGCCGAAGCTTTTAATACAGCCATCGAACGATTGGTTAATCTGGTATCTCCCGATTATCATCCCATAGCCGGAGATGTAAAAGATATAGCTGCCGGAGCCGTTTTGATATGTGCCGTTACAGCGGCGCTTGTGGGAGCAATAATCTTCATCCCCTATTTTTAAAGGTGTTAATTAAACATTTATTTCACTAACTTTTTTCTACCTTTTATATAGAAATCACTAAATTAGCAGCGATTATTTTAATAATAAAAATTATGAAGAAGATTTTAGTTTCAACTCTATTGTTGGTTATCAGTTTAGTTTCTTATGCAGCAATACAAAGTGGAGAGGCAGAAATTACTTTTGAAAACACATCACATAATTTCGGTACATTCTCTGAATCAAGTCCGAAAGTAACATGTACATTCAAATTTAAAAATACAGGAGATGGTCCATTGGTTATCCATCAGGCAATTGCATCATGTGGATGTACTGTTCCTCAGTATCCCAAGGAACCTATTAAACCGGGAGAGAGTGGACAAATCACAGTCATTTACAATGGTGCCGGCAAATTTCCGGGACACTTTAAGAAATCCATCACTATCCGCAGTAATGGGAAAAATGAAATGACACGTCTTTATATAGAAGGTGATATGCTTCCCAAAGATGCAAAACAATAAGAGACTTCCCTTTCAAGAACTCCCTAAACAGCTCTCAAAAGTTATTTAGGGAGTTCTTTTTTATCGGTGCACCTTATAATATAAGAAAAAAAGGACATTTTTCCTAAATAATAAGACACTCTTTATTCCCTAAAAATGACGTACTTTGCAACAAAATCAAAAAAATGAGAAAAGGAAACTTATTATTACTTCTCTTAATAGTGTGCTTTACTTCATGCGAAATGCTTGAATCTCACCCTTATGATGCACATATTACAGGCGAACGAGGTATAAACGCAAAAAACTGTGAGCGTATAGAAGAAGCTATGAAAGGCAAGAAAACTTTTCGTTTTGCTATGATTAGCGACACGCAGCGATGGTATGACGAGACAGAAAAAGTGGTAGAGAAAATCAATGAACGCGGAGATATCGACTTTGTTCTTCATGGTGGAGACCAATCAGACTTCGGTGCTACAAAAGAATTTCTTTGGATGCGTGATATTATGAAAGGATTCCAAATGCCTTTTGTCTGTGTTTTGGGAAACCACGATTGCCTCGGCACGGGAGAAGATGTCTATAAAGCAATCTACGGCAATCCCAACTTTGCCTTTACAGCCGGAAATGTTCGTTTCATCTGCCTCAATACCAATGCAATGGAATATGACTATTCACAACCTGTACCCGATTTTGGATTCATGGAAGATGAATTGACCAACCTTCCCGAAGGTATTGAGAAAACTGTTTTCCTGATGCATGTAAAACCGTACGAGTTTATCTTCAACAACAACGTAGCCAGAGTATTTCAGGAATATGTAAAGCAGTTCCCCAATGTACAGTTTTGCCTTTATGGACACGAACATCAACTGACAGTAGACGATTTATTCGGAGACGGAATTCTCTACTATCAATGTCCTAACATCGGAAAACGAACATATTTGGTATTTACTATTAAAGAGGGAACTCATGAATATGATTATGAAGCAGTTGAATTTTAAGATTGTCCTATTATTCCTAACAATATATGTCTGTCCCCACAGGACACTTGCACAAAAAGATACATTATTATATAGAACATTAATCCAAGACAGTATCCTTATTCCACAAAAAAGTCAAACAACAATAGAAGAGGAAGAGGGTATCTTCACGGAAGTTCCCAAGCATTATCGTAAATACGATAAACGTGTCCACCGCTATCGCAGTGCGTGGGAAGCCTTGATTCCCACACACACAAAGATACAATATGCCGGAGGTATGGGATTACTTTCATGGGGTATCGGATGGGATTATGGAAAACGCGGACAATGGGAAACCGACCTTTTATTAGGTTTTATCCCTCGCTATTCTTCTCGTCATTTCAAAATGACAATGACATTAAAACAGAATTTTATTCCTTGGAGTGTCTACTTGGGAAAGGACTTTTCATTAGAACCGTTGACCTGCGGACTTTATTTTAATACCGTATTCAGCGATGACTTTTGGACGGAAGAACCTGACCGCTATCCACATGGATATTATGGTTTTTCCAATCGTATCCGTACCCATATATTCTTAGGACAGCGCATCCGTTTTGATGTACCCGAGAAGTATCGCAAATTCTCGAAAAGCATTACTGCTTTTTATGAAATCAGCTCATGCGACTTTTATTTAGTGAGTGCATTTACCAATAGTTATCTTACTCCCTTAGATTACCTTCGGTTATCATTTGGACTGAAATTTCAGATATTCTAATAAGATTATAGGCATGTTTCTCTAATTTTTCATTATTTTTGGGCATTTATTGTGATAAATTTCAAAAATAATAAAATAGAGAAACATGAAACAAGAACAAGAAAAGCCGGTCGGATTGCCCGAAAATGCTTTCCGTCCATTGAAACCGGGAGAAAAGTATCACCCCATCATGTCACCCGACAGACAGTACCCGGAAGTGAATGCATGGTCTGTCACCTGGGGTATTTTAATGGCTATATTATTCTCAGCAGCAGCTGCTTATCTGGGGTTAAAAGTAGGTCAGGTATTTGAAGCAGCCATACCTATTGCCATTATTGCCGTCGGTGTGTCAGGTGCAGCCAAACGAAAAAATGCACTGGGTGAAAATGTAATTATCCAATCTATCGGTGCCTGCTCAGGAGTTATCGTAGCCGGTGCCATCTTTACCCTTCCTGCCCTTTATATCTTACAAGATAAATATCCAGAGATGACTGTCAACTTCTTCCAAATGTTTGTCAGCTCATTACTAGGAGGTATTTTAGGTATTTTATTTCTGATTCCTTTCCGCAAATATTTTGTAAATGACAAACACGGCGAATACCCTTTTCCCGAAGCAACAGCCAGTACTCAAGTACTTATCTCGGGTGAAAAAGGCGGCAGTCAGGCAAAACCACTTTTATTTGCCGGGCTGATTGGTGGACTTTATGACTTCATTGTAGCTACCTTTGGCTGGTGGAACGAGAATTTCACAACCCGCGTTTGCGACTGGGGTGAAATGATGGCAGACAAGGCAAAAATAGTGCTTAAAATCAATACAGGTGCAGCCGTTCTCGGTTTGGGCTATATTGTCGGTCTAAAATATGCAGCCATCATCTGTGCCGGTTCATTGGTCGTATGGCTGGTTATCGTCCCGGGAATGTCGATATTGTTCGGAGACCAAGTACTGAACGCTTGGAATCCGGCTTTGACACAAACCGTCAGCGAAATGTCTCCCGAACTTATCTTTAAAGAATACGCCAAAAGTATCGGTATCGGTGGTATTGCCATGGCAGGTGTCATCGGTATCGTGCGCTCATGGGGTATCATCAAAAGTGCAGTGGGATTAGCATCCAAAGAAATGGGAGGCAAGAAAGTAGAGACCAATGTTATCCGCACACAAAAGGATCTTTCAATGAAGATTATCGCTTTCGGCTCTATCTTTACCATCCTGCTGATTTCCGTCTTTTTCTTTTTCGATGTGATGCACGGAAACGTATTGCATAGCATTGTCGCCATTTTATTGGTTGCAGGTATTGCTTTCCTGTTTACTACCGTTGCTGCCAATGCCATCGCTATTGTCGGAACCAACCCTGTATCGGGAATGACACTGATGACTTTGATTCTGGCATCTGTTGTAATGGTAGCGGTCGGTCTGAAAGGTGCGACCGGTATGGTAGCCGCCTTAGTAATGGGAGGGGTTGTTTGTACCGCACTTTCTATGGCAGGCGGATTTATTACCGACCTGAAAATCGGCTATTGGCTGGGAAGTACGCCCGCCAAACAAGAAACATGGAAGTTCCTCGGAACTCTGGTTTCTGCTGCTACCGTAGGTGGGGTAATTATGATTCTGAATAAGACTTACGGTTTTTCAAGCGGTGCTTTAGCGGCTCCTCAAGCTAATGCAATGGCAGCTGTCATCGACCCGCTGATGAACGGAGTAGGCGCACCCTGGTTGCTCTATGGTGTCGGTGCTGTATTGGCACTTGTGCTCACTTACTTCAAAGTTCCCGCATTAGCTTTCGCGCTCGGCATGTTTATTCCTTTAGAGCTTAACTTGCCGTTGCTGGTGGGTGGAGCCGTCAACTGGTATGTGACTTCCCGCAGCAAAGACGAAGCCGTCAACACGGAACGAGGCGAGAAAGGTACATTGTTGGCATCGGGCTTCATTGCAGGCGGTGCATTGATGGGAGTAGTCAGCGCAGCAATGCGTTTTGGCGGCATCAATCTGGTCAACGAGGAATGGTTAAACAATCCGTGGAGCGAAATAGCTTCATTAGGTGCTTACATACTACTGATTATCTGGCTGGTAAAGGCAAGTATGCATATCAAGAAATAAAACAGCAGGTATATATACTTAGGCCCATGTATGAGGGTATGCCATGTCACTTTGGCATACCCTCATTAACTAATTGCCTTCAAAACTAACAAATATGAAAAACTTAAATACAATGAAGCGACTGTTCATGATGAGCTTGCTTGCAGTCTCTACTGTTTTGTCCGCACAACAATCGACAGAATTAAAATTATGGCCCAACGGTGCTCCTAATACAAACGGTATCACTACCGACGAGCAAGAACCAGAAAAGAACCGTATCTCAAATGTCACAGTCCCTACCCTCACTATTTATCCGGCTACCCAACCAAACGGTCTGGCAATCATCATGTGTCCCGGTGGCGGATACACTCGTCTGGCAATGGATCATGAAGGACATGACATGGCACAATGGTTCAATACACAAGGTATTACTTATGCAGTATTAAAATATCGCATGCCCAATGGACACAGCGATATTCCTTTAAGTGACGCTCACCAAGCAATTCGCCTGATGCGCGAGCATGCCAAAGAATGGAACTTTACCAAACTGGGAATCATGGGAGCATCTGCCGGCGGACATCTGGCAAGCACTGCAGCCACACACTATACAGCCGAAACACGCCCTGATTTTCAAATTCTTCTCTACCCTGTAGTCAGTATGAATCCGACCCTTACCCATAAAGGTTCGCATGACAATCTATTGGGCAAAAATCCTTCCAAAGAATCAGAAGCACTCTACTCCAACGAACTGCAAGTAAAAGCAGATACTCCCCCCGCTTTCATTATACACAGTAGCAATGATGAAGCCGTGCCGGTAGCTAACAGTATAAACTATTATATGGAACTAATTAAGAACAAGATTCCCGCCTCACTTCACACCTATCCCATCGGTGGACACGGCTGGGGGTTTCATGACAGTTTCCCATACAAACGCCAATGGACCGAAGAACTGGAACAATGGCTCAAAGAAGAAATACAATAAAAAAACAGGGTGTGTCGAAAATTGACAGTATCATCAACTTGATCTGTTATTCTACGCTTTGACACACCCTATTTTCAGTCCTTTAAAAACAAATGTTTATCTCTTATTTTCTTGCTCCCAACTGTGCATCTAAATAGAACAAACCGGCTTCACCACCCAATTTGATTTTATCAACAATCCCTTGTACTGTGGCTTCTTCTTCTACTTGCTCACGAACAAATCCCCACAGGAAGTCCTGAGAAGCTTTGTCTTTTTCATCAGCAGCAACATCTACCAACTTGTCAATCAACTCAGAAACATGACATTCATGCTTATAAACATGTTCAAAGACAGCCAATGGTGATTCCCACTCTTGGGGAACAGTATCAATAGCACCCACTTTTGCCACACCACCACGTTTAAAGACGTACTGAGCCAACATATCGGCATGATCATTTTCTTCACGAGATTGAGCTTTCATCCATGCAGCAAAACCCTCATATCCTTTTGCTGCAAAAAAATAAGACATAGAAAGATAAAGGTTAGCTGACCACATCTCAGCCACAATCTGCGCATTAATAGCATCTTGTAATTTCTGCGAAATCATAATCTTAGTTTTTTAGTTAGTCATTTATCATAAATTATAGTGGCAAATATAAAATTAAATTTAATACTTTATACCGATACAAGAGTTTTTTTCTTATTTTTTTTGAATAACGCCACTTAAAGCTTTGTCATTCAAAAGAAAAGATTTATCTTTGCACCCGCTAATACGAGATATTAGCATAAATTCAAATCATTAATTATAAAAACGTTATTTAGAAAATGGCAACTAAAATCAGATTGCAAAGAAACGGACGCAAAAGCTATGCGTTTTACTCAATCGTTATCGCTGACGTAAGAGCTCCACGTGATGGTAAATTTACTGAAAAAATCGGTACTTACAATCCTAATACCGACCCTGCCACAGTAGATTTGAATTTTGAGCGCGCACTTCATTGGGTAATGTGTGGTGCACAACCTACTGACACAGTACGCAACATCCTTTCTAAAGAAGGTGTTTACATGAAGAAACACTTATTGGGCGGTGTTGCTAAAGGTGCATTCACCGAAGCAGAAGCTGAAGCTAAATTCGAAGCTTGGAAAAACAACAAACAGTCAGGTTTGGCTACTTTGAAAGCTAAACAAGACGAAGCTAAGAAAGCTGAAGCTAAAGCACGTCTGGAAGCAGAAAAGAAAATCAACGAAGTGAAAGCAAAAGCACTCGCTGAAAAGAAAGCTGCTGAAGCTGCTGAAAAAGCTGCTGCTGAAGCACCTGCAGAAGAAGCTGCCGCAGCTCCGGCTGAAGAAGCTCCTGCAACAGAAGCTGCTGCTGAATAATTTTCAGCAGATTCCGAACAAGAAATTAGGAAAAAGCAATAAATCCTCTCCGGTCCGCCGGAGGGGATTTATTGCTTTATGCTATAAAACATATCAAATTATTTATTCCGTTCAGAATAAAATGCCTTTCTTTGCATCAGCATAGTTCAGCACAGTATTACTTATTTTTCGAATATGAAACGAACTGATAAAAAGGCAACATTCGGACAACAGGCAAGCAAGGTTACGCAACTAGCGGACGCACTTAGCCAGGCGATTTCCAGGAAAGAATTTCTTGAAGGAGATTCTTTGCCTTCCATCAATCAGTTAAGTGCAGAATATGGAGTATCACGCGATACCGTTTTCAAGGCCTTTCTTGATTTGCGCGAACGGGGACTGATCGATTCCACTTCCGGAAACTTCTCCTTCACCAGTTCATACTGATGTTGGGAAGCTCT
>OLQS01001096.1_pt1 | contig 16640 bp, 9 predicted proteins | sample 1672291 | NCBI WGS metagenome assembly OLQS01 (sample SAMEA3136668, study PRJEB25190) | human gut metagenome | biome: human gut; feature: human-associated habitat; material: faeces | place: Austria | collected 2013
GCCGCATCGCCTGCGAGGGCACCATCGTCAAGAAGTGGGAGAACCCCCAGCCCACGATGGGCGTGGAGTACCGGTTCGGGTAGGAACCGCACGTCCTGACGGAATCGTTTGCAAGATATTCGCGACCCTGATGATCGAAAGATCGTCGGGGTCGTTTTCATGCCGCCGTGCAAGCGCGCCTCGGCCTCATGCCTTCCCGTGCGGCCAGCGGCCGGCTTACGCGACGGTATCGAACCGATGGCGAACGGCAACGCTTCTCGCCGTAGGGGCTTGCGGAGGCTTAGAGTGGAGCCGTATTCGAACGCATCGAAAGGAGCTCCATCATATGAGTACGCTCATCGTGCTCGGTTACCCGAGCGAAGCGGAAGCGAAGTCCGCCTACCAGAAGATCCTCGATCTCGACAAGAACCTCATCGTCAGCCTGCAGTCCGTCGCAGTCGTGGCGCGGCGCGCCGACGGCAAGTACGACGTGGTGACGCCCGGCTCCAAGGTGGGAACCTCCGCGGTGTGGGGTCTGTTCTGGGGCGTGCTGTTCGGTCTGTTGTTCTTCGTGCCCATCGTCGGCGCGGCGCTGGGCGCGGGCATCGGCGCGTTGACGGGCGCCATCGTCAAGCACGGCGTGGACAAGGACTTCCAGGATCGCGTGCGCAACCTGCTGAGCACCGACGACAGCGCCGCCGTGTTCATGGTGGTCGACGAGATGACCACCGACAAGTTCATCGATGCCATCCGCCCGTTCGGCGGCGACGTGCTGCAGACCTCGCTGTCCATCAAGGACGAGGAAGAGCTCAAGCACGAGCTTTTCAAGAACTAGCTTCCGTCCGCCCGAAGGCATCGCCCCGGGTCGGTCCAGAGGCCCTTCCATCCTGTGAGAGCGAGGATGGAAGGGCCTTCGGTCGCATGCGGGACGCTTCGCGAGTTTTCCGGGCGTTTCCAAGCCTTCTCGCAAGCGTTTGACCAAGCGAAAGATGGCCGTTCGGCGCTTTTTCGTTGCGACGGCACGCGAACGGGGGATAATTACCCGGATGCATTGTTGCGACGAGAGAAAAGGGGAGCGCACTATGGCGGATGACAACAGGCTCGGAGAGAAGATCGTCACCCTGCGGACCGCCCACCATCTGTCGAGCCGGGATCTGGCGGATCGTTGCGGATGCGACGTCTCGGTCATCGAGGGCTTGGAGCGCGGCGAGCTGCCGGCATCTCTCGCGCCGCTCATCAAGATCACCCGAGCGTTGGGCGTGCGTCTTGGCACGCTCATGGACGACGACGAGAATCTGGGCCCCGCGTACATCGACCGCGATCAGATGGAGGAGGTCGAGCGCACGAAGAGCCTCGAAACGACCTCGGGCGGCGACTTGAGCTACTTCAGCCTTGCAGCCGGGCGCCCTTCGCGTCACATGGATCCGTTCGTCATCACGGTGGATCCCTCCGGCGAAGCCGATCACGAGCTGGTGGGGCACGAAGGAGAGGAGTGGCTCTACGGCATGGAGGGCTGCATCGAGATCGAGTACGGCAAGGAGCTGTACGTGCTGCATCCCGGCGAGAGCATCTACTACGACTCCATCGTGCCTCATCAGGTGCGTGCCCATGACGGCCAGAAGGCGAAGTTCCTGGCCGTCGTGTACACGCCGATCTAGGGGAGGGAACATGACGACCGAAGCCATCCCCGCCCCCGTCCCGGGCGATCCAGACTACCCGCTGCACTCCGAGAAGACCATCGGTCGCTACTTCCGCGATCAGGTGGCTGTAGATCCCGATCACGAGTTCGTCGTGTATCCCGACCGCGCGTTGCGTTGGACGTACAAGGAGTTCGACGAGCGCACCGACAACCTGGCGCGCGGCTTGCTCGCCATCGGCATGCGCCCAGGCGACCACCTCGGCGTGTGGGCGCGCAACATCCCCGACTGGCTGACGTTCATGTACGCCACGGCCAAGATCGGCGTGGTCATGGTCACGGTGAACCCCGTGTACAAGAGCCACGAGCTTGACTACGTGCTGAAGCAGTCAGACATGAAGGCGCTGTGCGTCATCGACGCCTATCGCGACGTGGACTATCTGAAGATCATCCGAGATCTCGTGCCCGAGACGCTCACGCAGCAGCGCGGCTACCTGGAGTCCGAGAACTACCCCTTCCTCAAGAACATCATCTACATGGGTCCCGAAAAGCATCGCGGCTGCTATAGCGTGCCGGAGCTCGTGCTGCTGGGAAGCCATGTGCCCGAAGAGGCGTTGGCAGAGGCGGAAACCCATTTCGACAACAACGACGTGGTGATGATGCAGTACACGTCCGGCACCACGGGCTTCCCGAAGGGCGTCATGCTCACGCACCGCAACATCCTGAACAACGGCTTCTACATCGGCGAAGGCCAGAAGCTCGGACCCGACGACCGCGTGACGCTGCCCGTTCCGTTCTTCCACTGCTTCGGTTGCGTGCTGGGCGTCATGGCGAACCTTACGCACCGCTCCACCATGATCATCGTGGAGGAGTTCGACGCGGGGCTCGTGCTGCAGGCCGTACATAAGGAGCGCGCCACCAGCGTCTACGGCGTGCCCACCATGTTCATCGCCGAACTCAACCACCCCGACTTCGATACGTTCGATCTGTCCAGCCTGCGCACGGGCATCATGGCCGGCAGCCCTTGCCCGCCCGAGACCATGCGCGAGGTCATGGACCGCATGTACATGAAGGAGATCACCATCTGCTACGGCCTCACCGAGACGAGCCCCGTGTTCACGCAGACCAGCGCCGACGACGACATCGAGCACAAGTGCGAGACGGTGGGGCGCAAGCATCCTCCGGTGGACGTGCGCGTGATCGACCCCGCCGACGGCCGCATCTGCGGACCTGGTGAGCCTGGCGAGCTGTGCTGCAAGGGCTACAACGTGATGAAGGGCTACTACAAGATGCCCGAGGAGACGGCGCGTGCCATCGACGCGGACGGCTACCTGCATTCGGGCGACCTCGGCACGGTGGACGAGGACGGCTACTACCGCGTTACCGGGCGCATCAAGGACATGATCATCCGCGGAGGCGAGAACGTGTACCCCTTGGAGGTGGAGAACTTCCTCTTGACCATGCCCGGCGTGCTGGACGCCCAGGTGGTGGGCATTCCTGATCCGAAGCTGGGCGAGCTCGTGGGCGCGTTCGTCCGCGTGCGCCCCGGTTACGAGGATATGACCGAGGACGATGTGCGCGCCTTCGCCATTCCGCGCATCGCTCGCTACAAGGTGCCCAAGCGCGTGTTCTTCGTGGACGATTTCCCTATGACCCCGTCTATGAAGGTGCAGAAGTTCAAGCTGCGCGAAATGGCCGAAGAGCTGGTGCGAGCAGGCAAGTAGCAAGCCGTTCTTTTCAGGGGAGGGCGCGTATTCCGGTGCGGCCCTCCCGAATGAGGCAGGGGGACGGGGCTGACGACTCGCTTTGCGGCCAAACGAGTCGTCAGCTCCATCTCCCAGTCCCACTTTCGCCTCGTTCTCGATATTCGCCCCGCTTTCGCCGGCAATTCGGCCACCGTCTCCGTCACCGTATGTTATTATTCTCGTCGCATATTTGCGGGCGTGTTCCCGCAACCTACGTAATGGCTGGCGAGAAACGGAAACGAACATGAAACGCACCCACCGTGCCTTGTCGGCGGCGCTTGCCGTCGTCTTGGCGTCTTCGTTGTGCACCATCCCGGCATACGCCGTCGAAAGCGATGCGGAACCCGCCCCTCCCGGACGGGTCCAGGCGGACGAGACGGCGCCGAATCAAAGCCCCGAAGCCGATCACGGGCCTGGAAGCGAGGTTCCGGACGCATCCGGCACCGCCGAGGCTTCCGGATCCGAATCTCAAACCCGAACCGAAAACACAACGGAGCCTACGACTTCGCCCCTGCAAGCTGAAAACGCTTCGCGCAGCGCCGTTGCCCCGCCGGCAGGCGAGCTGCGCGTGACGCTGACCGAGGGCCGTCCGGCGGCGACGGCCGGCACCGTCTACGAGGTAGCCCTCGCCGATTCCGACGGCGTGCAGGTCGGCGCGCAGCAGCTGAACCTTTCCCTTGAAGGCGACTCCTGGTCGGTCGCGCGATTCGACGGTCTGGCCGACGGTTCCTACACGCTGAGCGTGCGCGCGCCCGGCATCGCGCCGTACTCCCAGAAGATCGACGTCAAGGGCGATTCCTCCGCCGTTGAGCTGTACGTGGGCGACCTGGCCGCCGACCCGCAGGCTCCGGCGCGCATCGGCGTGCTCGTGCCCGGCGATGTCAACGGCGACGGCACGGTCGACGATGCGGACGCCTCCGCCATCATCGACGACATAGAGGCGGGCGCGGCAAGCCCCGCCTGCGACGCGAACGGCGACGGCACGGTGTCGCTCGCGGATCTCGAGACGGCCGTGTCCAGCTTCGATCGCGTCGCGGTGGAGGCCACCGTGGCGCGCTCGCTGCCCCCCGCGGCGGTCGAGGCGGCGCCGGGCGAGGGCACCGAGGTGGCGTCCGGCAGCCTCGACGAGGTGGTAGGCGCGGACGCGAAGCCCGTCTCGCTCAGGGCCTCGGAGGCCATTTCCGACGAGCATCCGGTGGAGGTGTCCTTCGACCTGGCGAAAGATTCCGAACAGGCCCCGCAGCTGGGCGGCATGGTGATCAACGTGCCGCCCAGCGGCGACCATGCTCCCGAGGCGGGCCGCCTCTTGGTCGAGCTGACGGACGGCACCGTCCGCGAGATCGGCATCTCCCGAGCCGAGGCTCGCGCGGCCTTCTTCCGCTCCAGCGCGCCCACGGCCGTGATCGACGAGAACGGCACGGTGGTGGTGGACTTCGGCGGCCAGATCGCTGTCAAGAAGGTCACGCTCGTCATCACCAAAACGCAGGGCGGCACGAACCTCGCCGAGGTGTCCAAGGTGGAGTTCCTCAACAACATGGAGGAGCGCATCCCCGAACCCGAGCTGAACATTCCCGGCGAGCTTTCCGCCGTCGCGGGCAGCAAGCAGTTCTCCGTTTCATGGAAGGCGGAGACCAACGTGACGGGCTACGAGCTCTCCATCAGCGCGAACGGCAGGGAAGAGGTCAAGCGCACCACGGGCACCTCGCTTTCCGTCACGCAGTTCGACGAGCAGAAGATCAAGAACGGCACCGTGTTCACCCTCAAGGTTCGCTCCACGAACGGCGCCTGGCGCAGCGACTGGTCCGGCAGCGTCCAGGTCACGCCGAAGGCCGAGAAGGTTCCCGACGCGCCCGAGGGCCTGAGCTTAAAGGGCACGTACCGCGGCTTCTCCGCCAGCTGGAAGAACATGGAGGACACCGACTCCTACAACCTGCTCTACCGCGAGAAGGACGACGAGAACGGAGCCTACACGGAGGTGCGCGGTTTGACGAAGGCGTCGTGCACGGTGGACGGCTTGAAGGACGGCACCGAGTACCAGGTGCGCGTCGTCGGCGTCAACGAGATCGGCGAGAGCTCCCCGTCGGTTCCCGGCATCGTGGCCACGGCGAACGTCAACCCGGCGCAGCTGCCGGCTTACCGCCTGGTGAACACGAAGGATGCCGACGGCGACTACCTGAACCACATCGTCTCGGCCACGTACAGCGCTCACGACGGCAAGGCGTCTATGGTCGACAGCCCGCTGGACGACGCGTCCGGCGTGGCGAGGAGCGCCTACGGCCTGTTCGACGATGACTACACCTCGTATTTGCATGTGAAGGATTGGGACTACGGCGGCCATTATCCGGCGTTCAACAAGGGCGTCGAAGTGACGTTCGACCAGCCTCAGACGCTCGGCATGGTTTCGTTCGCCGACGTTCAGGACGGCGTTCCTTACGGCAGGGTCAGCGTCTCTTACGTCGACGACGCCGGCGCTTGGCAGACCGTCCAGGCGAACGTGCAGATGCGCACGGGCGAGAACGGGCGCAAGTACGTGCTGGCGAAGCTGCCTCAGCCCGTGACCTCGTCCAAGGTGAGGATCGGCATGGGCCATTCCTGGTCCTCGGGCAACGTCGTGGTCGCCGAGATGCGCTTCCATGCCTACGACAGCCTGGAGAACGACATCATGGCGCTGTACGCCGACGACCTGCACCTCGAGCTGAAAGACGACGTGACCTCCGCGGCGGTGGACGAGCTGCAGCAGCGCCTGGACACGCCCGACCCGGCAAGCGGCGAGTTCAACCCGTACCGCGTGGAGCTGCAGGTGGAGCTTGACAACGCCCGCAAGCTGCTGGCAACCCAGGGCCTCGAGGGCACGGTGCGCGTGCACAACGGCATCTCCTCGGCGCGCGACAACCGCAGCCTGGGCATCAGCGGCCTGAACGCCTGGCAGCCCTTGGGCGCCGTGGTGGCCGAGGGCGATCAGATCGTGGTGTACGCGGGCGCGAAGGGAGCGGTCACCGGCAAGGAGGCGCCGCTGCGCCTCGTGGTGTCGCAGCAGCATCCGGAGTCCAGCAACGTGTCCAAGACCATCGCCACGCTCAAGGTGGGCCGCAACGAGATAACGATCCCCAGCCTGTCGTCGCTCGACGTCGAGCACGGCGGCCAGCTGTACGTGGAGTACACGGGCGATAACGATGCCGCCGATTGGGGCGTGCGCGTCAGCGGGGCCCAGGCGGTGCCCGTGCTGGACCTGTACCAGGTGGACGACCCGGCCGAGCGCCTCGCGCGCACCACGGCCTACGTCCAGGCGCTGGAGGCCTACGTTCCGGCCTTGGAAGAGAGCCACGACAAGCTGCACGGAGCTGACGGGAGCGCCGCCGTTCGCTACGGCTACGATCCCAAGAACTGCATCCTGAACGCCACCGACGTCATGCTCGATCAGATGATGTACTCGGTTCCGGCCCAGCAGATGCTGGCCGGAGCGGGTTCCGGCACCGCCGACGAGCGCGCGGCCCGGCTGCTCGCCTCGTTCGACGCCATGGACCAGATGATGGAGCTGTTCTACCAGCACAAGGGCCTGGCCGGCTCCTTCGATGCGGGAACCGACGCGGCCGTGGTCAAGAGCAACCTGCTGCCCTCGCAGCATCTCAACATCCGCTACACGCGCATGTTCGCGGGCGCGTTCATGTACGCGGCGGGCAACCACATCGGCATCGAGTGGGATTCGGTCCCGGGGCTCGGCAAGGGCTCGCCGGTCGTGGTCGACGGCGACGGCGAGAAGGCTTCCGGGTCGTACTTCGGATGGGGCATCGCGCACGAGATCGGGCACAACATCAACCAGGCCCAGTACGCCTACCCCGAGGTGACGAACAACTACTTCGCGCAGCTGTCGCAGACCGACGGCACGAGCGCTTCGGCCCGGTTCAGCTACGACGAGGTGTACGATCGCGTGACCTCGGGCGACGAGGGCCGCACCGGCAGCGTGTTCACGCAGCTGGCCATGTACTGGCAGCTGCGCCTGGCTTACGACGCCGGCGGCGCGTACCAGCTGTACGACACGTACCAGCAGGCCTTCGACAACCGCTTCTTCGCGCGCGTGGACAGCTACGCCCGCGCTCCGAAGACGGCGCCCGCGCCCGAGGGGACCGAGCTCGTCCTGGGCGGCGGCGAGAAGCAGAACATCATCCGCCTGGCCAGCGCCGCTGCCGAGCGCGACCTGACCGACTTCTTCCAGCGCTGGGGCTTCACGGCCGACGAGGCCACGAAGGCCTACGTCAGCCAGTTCCCGGCCGAGACCCGCGCGCTGAGCTACGCCAACGACGACGCCCGGGCTTACGCCCGCTCCCACGAGGAAGCGGGCGCGGTCCTGGACAAGGACGTCGCACAGGCGGCGGCGGAGGCGAACGGCAGCGAGGTGGCGCTCTCCCTCGGCGCCGACGCGTCGGCGGGCGATTCCGTGCTGGGCTACGAGATCGCGCGCCTCACCACGGTCGACGGCGCGCAGCAGCGCCAGGTCGTGGGCTTCGCGCAGGCTGCGGCGGACGGTACGGCCTCGTACGTCGACAACGCCTCCTCGCTGGGCAACCGCGTGGTGTCCTACGAGGTGACGGTCGTCGACAAGTTCTTGAATCGCTCGAAGGCGCTCGTGCTCGATCCGATCAAGCTCACGGGCAACGGCCTGCAGGACAAGAGCGGCTGGACCGTGTCCACGAACATGTCCTCCGCGCAGGACTCGGTTCCGCCGGCCACCGATGACGATCCCGACGCCCCCGCGCCGAAGCCCGCGTCCGAGCTGATGGTCGACGGCAAGGCCGACACGGTGTACACGGGCGCGTCGGACGGCGAAGACCCCGTCATCACGCTCGACATGGGCAAGCCCACCGAGGTCACCTCGCTGCGCTATACGCTGGGCGCCGGCGCCGAGGGCTCGGCCATCGGGGACTACCGCATCGAGACCAGCCTCGACGGCGAGAACTACACCCTCATCAAGGAGGGCGCGCTGTCGCTTGACAAGGACGGCAGGGCATCGCTGTACTTCGACAACGGCAAAGATCCCTGGATCTGCACCTACGACGCGCGCTACCTGCGCATCACGGCCGTCGGCCAGGCGGGCAGGCAGCTGTCGGTGGCCGAGCTCGACGTGTTCGGGCCCTCGGGCGACGACGTGTTCTTCCTCGACGCGAACGGCGGCGCGGCAGGCATCCTGAAGAGCGACTTCGTGTACCAGAAGGCCGACGAGAACCTGGACAAGCAGTTCATTCCGAAGGGCTCGCTCGTGTTCACCGGCTCGTACAAGGGCAACCCGGCGTACAACGTGGTGGTGCTCTACGACGAGAACGGCAACGTGGTGGGCGGCGTGAACGCCGACGGCAGCACGGTTGCCAGCCAGATCATCATGGCGCCTGAGCCCGGCGACGCCATGCTGGGCGACGTGTCCGAAGGAAGCTGGGTCTACTGGATCGAGCCCGGCGACCTTGCGAGCATGAAGCTGCCCAAGCAGGTGCGCGCCGAGCTGTACCGCGTGGACAACGCGTTGACGAACGAGGGACAGCGCCTGGTGAGCGACTCGCTTCCGGGCGATGTTCCCGACAATCTGCCCGACGTCGAGCTCGGCGGCAACGCGACCGTCGCAGCCGATTAGCCTGAAGCCGAGAGGAACGGTTGAAGATATGTTTGCGAAGATGAAGAAGATGACGGCATGCGCGTTGGCGGCATGCGCGCTCTGCCTGGCCCTTGCCCCGGGAATCGCCTGGGCGGGGGAGGCGCCTGGCGTGGTCCTGGACGAGGGCGCCTCGAACGGTTCGGTCGACGTGAGCCTGGTCGTCCCCAAGGGAGGCGACGAGGTTCGGGCGCTCAAGCTGTCGTTGACGGTGAAGGGCGAGGGCGGCGAGGCGCTGGAGGCCGGGTTCGGCTTCTCGAAGGCGGTCGAGGGCGCCGCGGTGGCGCAGGTGCGCTTCAAGCCGGTGGACGGTGGCCAGCGCGTGAACCTCTACGTGGCCGTCAAGGACGGGAACCTGTTCTCGGGCGACCGTCTCGATCTGGGAACCCTCGCGTTGTCGTCTTCGAGCGATTCCGTTGCGGAAGTGTCCGTGAGCAGCCTCGAGGTCGTAAGCTCCTCGCATGTGGAGATGGACGAGAAGCAGCTGGGCATGGAGCTGCCGGCTCCGTTGTCCGTCAAGGTCGCTTCCGGCTCTTCGGTCGGGCCCGATGAGCCGGGCGACCCCGGCGGCACGCCGGGCGGGAGCCCTGACGACGGTTCGGGCGACGGGTCTGGCGGCAACCCCGGGGACGGCTCGGAAGGCTCCGGGCAGAATCCGGGCGAAAACTCCGGTGAAGGGACCGGCGGATCGAACGCCAAGCCGAGCCCCGAGAAGCTTCCGAGCGGCACGAACGTAAGCCCCGGGGCTCCCTCCGGCTCGGATAAAGCGCTGGTGACAACCGGCGACGGCTTGTTCCCCCTCGTGGCGGGTTGCGTAGCTGTCGCCCTCGTCGCCGGAGCCGTTGTGTTGGTCGTAGCGCTGCGCTCCCGTCGTCGCTAGCGCTTTCTACGTGCTCTTGCGAAGGCAGCGATGCCGCTGATCAAAGCCATGGCGCCGATCGTGCCTCCGATGGCCAGGGCGAAGCCGGGCATACGGTGCGCGGTTTCCGACGAGGTCGAGCCCGCGGAGGTCGCCGCCGAATCGCGGCTTGTCGAAGAATCGGCGAAGGCCTTTCCCGGCATCGATTCCTTGCTTGCAGCATCGCTTTCCCCTGCGCGCCCGGCTTGCTCGTCGGGCGCGTTTTCTTGCGTCCCGTCGCCGTCCTGCGTCCCGGCGGCCGGCTCCTCGTTGCGCGGCAGCGGCAGGATCGAGACCGTTGAGACAGGGTCGCCGCCGGCGGGGAAGCCGTCTTTCTTCGGCCGTTCTTCGCTCGCCTCGTTCCGCTCGCTTTCCCCTTGGCCCACGCCTCCGCGGTTCCCTCCGCTGTCGCCGCCGTTCACGTCGGGCGGGTTCACGACGGTCGGCGGCTCCTTCTGCGGTTCTTGGGGTTTCTCGGGCTCTGCAGGGTTTTCGGGCTCGACCGGGTCGACCGGCTCGACGGGTTCGGGAAGCCACTCCTCGGCGTATTCGAACAGCGCCGGCTCGAACTCGATGGCGGTTCGCACGCCGTCCTCGAGGACCACCGCGGTCGCGCGGAGGTAGAAGTCGCGATAGTCGACGGTCTCGGACGAGTAGCTGACCGTGCAGTACAGGATGCTGGGATCGGCGTAGTTGTCGTCGTACACGGGTTGGACGCTGTCGAGGCCCCAGGCGTACTCCTGCCAGTCCGCGTCCCATTCGAAGGTGCCCCAGGCTTCCCAGGAGTCCGGGTCGTCCGCATAGGCGCGGTCGACCCGAAGCGTCTGCAATGCGGGATGCCCGGTTTCCTCGTCGCTGTGGTACGGATCCACCGGCAGGGCTGGCAGGTACAGCAAAGCCGACATGCCGTGATCGGGGATGATGCGGATGATCTGGCCGAACGGCTTGTCGACGTGGTCGATGGCGCCCGGGCCCCCGCCTACGGAGCCGCCGCCCGCCATCATGCGCGCGTCGCCTTCGCGGACGTCGGCGTGCGCCGCGCCGCTCGGCAGGGTCGGCGACAGCGCCAGCGCGATCGCGGTCGCGCACGCGAGCGCGCGCACGACGGGTTTTCTGCTACCATGCTCCATGCAGGCTCCTCGTCCCTTGGAAAGGCGGTTCATGCCGCATCGTCTCCCGTATCGCTTCGCGGTCTGCGCCGCGGTCGCATTCCTGTTGGCGGGATGCGTGTTCGCGATCGCGTACCACTATGATAACAAATACCTGTTCGGGCCGCCCTACGGCTCCGACGGCGTTATCGAGGTGTCCGATGACGATCTCGACCGTCTCGTCCCGCTCGTGGACGGTTGGATGCTCTCCGTGGACGGGGCGCCGCGGACCGAAACCTTCATCGGCCAGTACTCCAACTTCTCCTATGCTCCCGGCGGCACGTCGGCTTTCGGCTCCGCCGTGTACGAGCTGACGCTTAGCTATGTCGGCGCGCAACGAGAACGCGCCCTCGTGCTGCTGGTTCCCGAGGTGTACGGTGATTTCACGTTGTACGTAAACGGGGTCGTTGCTGCGGCCGGCGGAGACGGGGCGCAGGTCGGCATCGTGGCGGACCGCGACACGCGTCTGCGCCTTGAGGTGCGCAACGACGAGCACTACTACAGTGGGCTGGTCTACCCGCCCGTGCTGGGCACCGCGCAGCAGATGGCGAACGCCTCGTTCGCGAACGCGCTGTCCGCCTGCGTGCTGGTGCTGGGGCCGCTGGCTGCGGCGCTGTTCGCGTTCGCGGTGCGCCGCAAGCGCGACGGCGATGCGCTTGCGCGCGACTTCGGCGTGCTGTGCGCCGCCTTCGCCGTGGCGGGCGCGCATGGCCTGGTCTGGCATCTGGGCGCAGTAGGAGCCTGGTGGTATGCCGTAGAGGACGCGGCCTGGACGTGCGTGCTCGTCTCAGCCGTGTCGGTAGCCGCCCGAGCTGCGGGTTCGGCGTGGACGCGCGATGCCCGCCCCCTCGTTCGCCGGACGGCCCGCGCGCTGTGGGCGCTGCCGGTCGTCACGCTGGCCTGGGCGCTGTCCATCCCGGCGCTGCCGAGCGGCATCGAGGCGTACGGCCTGTACCAGACCGCCGTGCGCGTCGGTTGCTGGGCGCTGTTCGCCGTGTGCGCCGCCGTCGGGCTGCGCGATCGCACCGACGAGGCGCGCTTCGTGCTGTGCGGCTGCGCGGTGCTGGGCGCCGCGCTCGTGGCGAACCTTCTCGACAACAACGCGTACGAGCCTATGTACGGCCTGTGGCAGAGCGAGTACGCGGGGCTGCTGCTCGTGGGCGTGTTCGCCTGGGTGCTGGTGGAGCGGGTGCGCCGCCTGCGCCTCGCCGCCGAGCAGGTGCGCGATCTGGAGGTGCAGGTGCGTGCGGCCGAGGCGGGGCTGCGCCATCTGCGGTCGGGCGAAGAGGCTACGAGGGCGGCGCGCCACGACCTGCGTCATCATGCGGCCGCGCTGAGCCGCCTGATCGACGCGGGGGAGCAGGAGCGCTGTAGAGCGTATCTGGTCGAGCTGTCCGGCCAGCAGGAGGCCGAAGCCCCTCTGCGCTACGCCGACAACTTGGTGGCGAACGCGGTCATGGCAGCGTATTTGGCTCCGGCCCAGGCGGCGGGGATCGAGGTGCGCTGCGAGGCGCGCGTGCCCGCGGAGCTTCCCCTGCGCGACACCGAGCTGTCCGTGCTGCTGTCGAACCTGTTGTCGAACGCCGTCGAGGCGTGCGAGCGCGTGCGAGCCGAGGGCGCCGGCCGGCCTTTCGTCTCGCTTTCCATGCGCGCGCAGGACGGACGGTTGGCCGTGCGATGCGAGAACGCGGCCGTCCCCGGCGCGTCGTTCTCGCGCACGTCCAAGGCCGACGCGTCCCGCCACGGTCTGGGCCTGCCCGCCATGCGCCAGATCGTCGAACGCCACGGCGGCGCGCTCTACGCCGACGTCGAGGGCGGAGTCGCCGTCGTGCGCATCGTCATTCGCTTGGACGGCTGAGCGACGCATCATCGGCCGAAAAACACGTTTTCCAGCCGATTTCCGTGTCTTTCGGCCGATGATGCGCATGTGCTCGCAAGGTTTCGGCTCCCGTCGCGCAAGGGGCGCCCGCCGAGGCGCGGAAAATGTGGTGAACTTGCGCGCTGCCTGGTGAGCGGCCTAGGCAAAGCGTTGCCGATATGGTATAAATACACGGCACGACAAAGAAGCAAGCGCGTTTTCGCGCACCATACTTTCGACACACGAGAAAGTGGGCTTGTTCCCGCTTTCTTTGTTTGTAAGGGCTCGCCGCTCCGCGGCGTGAGAGCATGGGGCGGCGAAGCGAAACCAAACGGGAAGGAGGAGGCGCGTGCTCAGCAAGAAGGAACAGCAGCTGCTCGACGCGTTAGCTCCCCGGGCGGAGCAGGAGGGCGTCGAGATCGTCACGGTGGAGGTCGCGGGCGCGAAGAAGGCCCCGACGATTCGCGTGTACATAGACACGCCCGACGGCGTGAGCTTCGACGAGCTGTCCTCCGCGCAGGCGTGGATCAACGACCTCATGGACGAGCTCGACCCGTTCCCCGGGGCGTACACGCTGGAAGTGTCGTCGCCCGGCATCGACCGGCCGCTGCGCACCGCGGAGCACTTCGCGCGGTTCGTCGGCGATACGGCGGTGCTCAAGACGCAGCCCGTGGACGGTCGCGGCAGCTGGACCGGCGCCATCGCATCGGTGGAGGGCGACGTGGTCGTGCTCGACGTGGACGGCGCCGAGGCGCGCATCCCTATGGACACCATCAAACGCGCCCATCTGAAGGGCACGATCGATTTCGGCTCGCAGACGAGCATCTGAGGAAAGGAAGCGAAGACGTGGCAAGTTCAGAACTGATTGAGGCGTTGCAGGCGCTGGCGCATGAGCGCAAGATCGACGAGTTCTACCTCATCGAACGCCTCGAGGCATCGCTCGCCAAGAGCTACCAGCACATCCTCGATCTCGAGTGGGACGCCCGCGTGACCATCGACCGCCAGACGGGCCACATCTACGTGTACGAGCTGGTGCCGGTGGGCGAGCCCGACGAGGAGACCGGCGAGTACAGCGAGTTCGAGGAGCGCGACGTCACCCCCGACGATGTCAGCCGCATCGCCGCGCAGAACGCCAAGGGCGTCATCGCGTCCATCGTGCGCGAAGCCGGCCGTCAGTCCATCTACGAAGAGTTCTCGGACCGCGTGGGCGACCTCGTGACGGGCACGGTGCTGCAGGGCACGCCGGACTTCACCATCATCAAGATTCGCGACGGCGTGGAGGCCGAGCTGCCCCATTACGACGTGAAGCGCAACCCCAACGAGCGCAACGAGCGTCCGAGCAACGAGCACTACCGCCACAACCAGCGCCTCAAGGTGCTCATCATCGAAGTGCGCGACCCGAACTCCGACGCGCCGAAGATGCGCGGCGAGCAGGCGCGCCCGGCCATCGTGGTGTCGCGCACGCATCCGGACCTCATCCGCCGCCTGTTCGAGATCGAGGTGCCGGAGATCTACGACGGCATGGTGGAGATCAAGTCCATCGCCCGCGAGCCCGGCGCCCGCTCCAAGATCGCCGTGGCGTCGCGCGAGGCGAACCTCGATCCCGTGGGCGCCTGCGTTGGCGTGCGCGGTTCCCGCATCCAGAACATCGTGCAGGAACTCCACGGCGAACGCATCGACATTGTGGTCTGGAGCCCCGAAATTTCGACCTATGCCCGCAACGCGCTGGCTCCGGCCGTGATTTCCCGCATTGTGGTCGATGAGGCCGAAAACCTCCTCGAAGTCACCGTGCCTGACGATCAGCTCACCAGCGCCATCGGCCGCAAGGGGCAGAACGTCAAGCTCGCCGCCAAGCTGCTTGGCTGGAAAATCGATATTTTCACTGAAACCCGCTACAACGAAACCAACGCCATCGGCCGCGGGCTCGAGCAGGTCGCCAGTGTGGCCGAAGTCTCCGTGGACAGCCTCGTGAGCGCCGGATTCACCACGCTGGAACAGCTCCAGGATGCGACCGATGAAGAACTGTCCGAAAAGCTCAGCCTCTCGGACAGCCGTATCGGCGATTTGCGTGCGGCTATCAACTTCCTCTCTCCCGTAGTGGGCGAATCGGCTGACAAGGCCGATGCCGATGCGGACAAGGCCGACGAAGCGGCGGCCGGGGAAGACGAATAGCATGGACCGGGGGCATGTGCCCACCCGGATGTGCGCCATATGCAGAAGGCGCATGCCCAAACAGGAGCTCGTGCGCCACGTTCTGTCCCCGCAGGGGGGGGAATTTCTGGTCGATGAGAGCCAAACCCAGCCCGGACGCGGCTGGTATGTATGCTCGGAAACGGCCTGCCGGGAAAAATTCCGGCGGTTCCGCACAGGCGGGCGGAAGCGTAAGGGAGATTAGTGCATGACTGAAGACAAGACCAAGGTGAAAGACCTTGCGACAGAACTTGGCGTACCGACCAAGAATCTTTTGCAGGCGTTGCGTGAGCTGGATATTCCGGCGAAAAGCACTTCCAGCAACATTGCTGCGGAGGACATCGATCGCGTGAAGAACCATCTGAAAGACTCCGCCACGTCCGAACAGGGCGACCGCCGCGAAGTACAGCCCGGCGTCATTGTCCGTCGCCGCCGCCAGTCCACCGAGGACGTTGCGGCCGAAGGCGAAGAAGCGCCCCGCACGGAACGCAGGGCCCCGCGTGAAAACCACACGCCCACGGCCCGCATTGTCAGCGTGCCCGGCGCGTCCGAGGCACAGGACGCCGCGCCCGTCCCCTCTGCGGAACCCGAAGCGCCGGCCGCTCCGGAAGTTTCCGTGCAGGAACCGGTGAAGGAAGGCGCCGAGGAAAAGCCCGCTCCGGTTGTCGAAGCCGACAAGGCCGACGACCAGAAGCCGCGCCAGCCGCGCGACAACCGGCAGAAAAAGCGCTCCGGGCTGCGTGAAGCCGCCCCGGTCGCCAAGGTGATCAGCCGTCCTCAGGACATCGCCGCCGCAAAGGCCGCTGAGGAAGCCGCTGCAAAGGCCGCCGCCGAAGCAGCCGCCGCTGCCGCGAAGGCTGCCGCCGAAGCCGCTGCCGCCGCAAAGAAAACTGAAGAAGCCGAAAAGCCCCGCAAGGCGCAACCCGCCGCCTCCGCGCGGCCCGAAGGCTCCTCCGCGCCTTCGCTGCTGCCTCCGGTCTCCGAAGGCAACCGTTCCAGCTCTTCCGATGGCGAGGACGACGATCGCCGCGACCGTCGCAAGCCACGCCGTCCCCAGGAACCGGCCACGCCGCAGGTCCGTGTTATTTCCCGCCCCGACCCCGCGGCCGTAGCCGCCGCACGTACGCAGCAGGCCGCCCAATCCGACGGGCGCGACAACCGCAATGCCGGACGCGACGGTCAGGCACGGGACGGACGCCCCGGACAGCCGCGTGATGGGCGCCCCGGACAGGGGCGTGACGACAACCGCCCGGCCCGCACCGGCTATCAGGGCCCGCGCCCTGCCGGCGGCGGAGCTCCCGGAAACTTCACTCCCGGTGCCACGCCCGGCGGCCCGCTCCCGGACCGTGACGGCCAGAGCAAGAAAAAACGCAACAAGACCGCCCGCCGTACCGTCGATTTTCAGGACACCGCGAACAACGGGCGCCGCCGCAGCGATGATATGGATGATGTGCCGCGCAGAGGCGGACGCAGACGGCCCAAGGCCAGCCGCGTTGTTTCTCAGGCCACCCAGCCCCTCAAGGCCGTCAAGCGCAAGATCCGCATCGA
>OLQS01001115.1_pt1 | contig 16489 bp, 17 predicted proteins | sample 1672291 | NCBI WGS metagenome assembly OLQS01 (sample SAMEA3136668, study PRJEB25190) | human gut metagenome | biome: human gut; feature: human-associated habitat; material: faeces | place: Austria | collected 2013
TGCGAAATGACGTTAAAAAGGGCATTCGAAAAATAGATACCTATTCAAGACAAACCACTATTTAACAGATTGTTAATCCTTAAACCCCCCATTCGATCGGGGGTTCGAAACTAGGTTCGATTCTTTATTTTCACCATTCAAAACAATACAAAGTACAATGAAACAGACAGTTAGCGTCAAAGAGTTAAAAAGTGGAGGTTACACACGTTTTCCGAGGTTATTTATCGACCTATTACTGCAAGATTACTATCCGAAGAACAAGACACGCCTTAAGATCGGCGTGTTCATATACATTTTCGGTAAACTAGCCAACAAGCCTTACAACTATCGATACGCCGGCGGCAAGCGGGTATCTATCTACGAGGGGCAGTGCATCATCCATATCACGACCATGGCCAGGGCATTGGGATGTTCCTTATACGCGGCGAGGAAAGCGCTGAACGAGCTGGCCGAGGAAAACATGATCCATAAGATCAAGGCAGGAAACGGCCTCGCCGTCAAGGTACCCTTCTACAAGTCCCTCTTCATCAAGGAGGAGAAGATACAGAAAGATAACGACAAACAAGAACAGGAGTAAAGCATGGCAAACACGAGCAAAAACAAGAGCGACCGCCCGGCGACACTGCCCGACGGCCTCGCCCTCCCGCAGGAGCAGGAGATCGAGAAAGCGATCTTATCGGGGCTTATGGCCTCCCACCGGCATATGCCCACGCTGGCGGCGCAACTGCTGCCGGAGATGTTCACGCTACCGCAAGTGGCGCTGGCCTTCGAGGCGTACCTGAACATCTACAACCGGGGGGAGAGCGCCGACGCCCTCTCCGTGGAGAAGGAGCTGCGGAGGATAGCGCCCGATAAGGAGACGCTGGCCACCGACCTGTACCAGCTGGCGCTGGGCGGACGGTATCTGGAAACCGGCGACGAGTACATGCTTACCCACGCACGCCACCTGCGGGAGGCCTACGTGGCGAGGCAGTTCATACTGAGCTGCTACGACTCGGCCTTGAAAGCCTCACGGCCGGATCGTGACACGGAGGCCTTGCTGAAGGAGATGGACTCGCACGTGGGCCGGCTGATGGAACGGCTCTCGCACGCCACGAACAGCGTAGGCATGAAGGAAGCCACCCTGCTGGCCAAGGAGCGCATGCTGGAGATACAACGCAGGGTGACGGAAGGACGCACGCCGGGCATACATACCGGCCTGGAGGGATTGGACCGGATGACGGGCGGCATGATGCCGGGCACGCTCAACGTGATCGCCGCACGCCCCCGGGTAGGCAAGACGGCCTTCGCCCTCTTCATGGCGCTGAACGCGGCGAGGAACGGGCACCCGGTCTGCCTCTACAGCCTAGAGATGTCGAAGGAGCAGCTGGTGTTCAGGCTGCTGGGATGCATAGCGGACATAGAGCCCTCCAAGATCCTGAAAGGTACCCTCTCCGCCCCCGAGATGAAGAGGATACAAAGGGCCTCCGACGAGCTGGAGCGACTGCCGATATGGATCGACGAGCGCACGGACCTGAGCGTGGCCGACCTGCGTTACCAGATCTCGCTCCGGCGGAAGCAGGGGCGATGCGAGATGGTGATCGTGGACTACCTCCAACTGATGCTCTCGCCTTCCGAGGACCGCAAGAGCACGAACGACCAGATATCGGCCATCACACGGCAACTGAAGCTGATCGCCAAGGAGAACGACATCCCCGTCGTGCTGCTGAGCCAGCTGAACCGGAATTGCGAGGCGAGACCCACGCTGAAGAACATGCTGTCCGACCTGCGTGACTCCGGCTCCATCGAGCAAGACGCCGATACGGTATTCTTCCTCCGCCGCCTCTCCGTGATGAACATCGACGAGGACCCGGAGACCCGTCTCTCCACCGAGGGCCGGGGTACCCTCTCGATCGCCAAGAACCGGCACGGGGAGTCCGGGGAGGTGCGTTTCTGCCACAACAAGGGGGTTACCCGGTTCACCGACGACCGCACGCCGGTGCCGAACGACCGCAGACCGGCGAAAGCGGAGCTGGATAAAGACCTGTTCGGATGATCACGCATGACACTTTACTGCGGGTACGGGAAACCGCCCGCATTGACGAGGTAGCGGCCGGGTACCTCACGCTACGGCGCTCCGGCAAGGACCTCGTGGCGCTCTGCCCTTTCCACGACGAGCGTCACCCCTCGTTCCGGATCAGCCCGGCGCTCAATATCGGGAAATGCTTCAGTTGCGGCGAGGCGGCGGACCCCATACGCCTCGTGCGCCACATGGAGGGATGTGGCTTCGAGGAGGCCGTACGGCTGCTGGCCCGCAAGTATGGCATCGAGGTGGAGGAGGAACGGGGCACGGAAGAGGCCGGACGGCACGAGGCACGACAGGCGATCTTACGCGGCAACGAGGCCTTCGCCCGCTCCCTCCTTCCCTACGATCCCGCCGAGGGGATAACGGGCGAGGACGAGAACGGCGAGGAAGACCTCAGGGCGCTCCGTGAGACCTTTTCCCACTTCGGGGTAGGTATCTGCCCGCCCGACGCCCCCGAGGGCTTCAGGCGCTTCCGGAGGCGGCTTGTCTTCCCGGTAAGGATCACCGGGGGGCAGATAGCGGGCTTCGCCGGGCGGTACCGGGGAACGGAGGGGGCGGGAACGGCCAAATACGTCAACTCCGATGACAGCGAGGCGTACCACAAGGGACGTATCCTCTACGGGCTGTACGAGGCGGTGAGGGCCGTCCGCGCCGAGGGCGACGTGCTGCTATGCGAGGGTTACAAGGACGTGATCGCCTTCCACGCCGCCGGTATCCGTCACGCCGCCGGGCTTTGCGGCACGGCGCTCACCGAGGATCACGTGCGGATGATACGGAGGCTGACGGGGCACGTCACGCTCGCCCTCGACCCGGACCCGGCGGGACAGGCCGCCACCCTCCGCTCCGCCCGTCTCTTGCTGGCACGGGGATGCGAGGTGGGCCTCCTTCCCCTGCCCGGTGGCATGGACCCGGACGAGGTGTTCCGCCGGCAAGGGGCCGAGGCGCTGCGCAGGCTCGTGCGGACAGAGGCGGTGGATTACCTGAGCCACCGCATCCGGGAGGCGGCGGGGCGGAAAGGCGGGCCCGACGCCGGGGGGATACGGGACGTGCTCGGGGAGATCCGTCTCGTAGGCTCTCCGCTGGCCGTGTACCGGCGGATGGAGGAGCTCTCCAAGGCTACGGGTATCCCCCTCGACGTATTGCGTGAGGAGTTGTCCGCCTCTCCCGGCGAGCCTGTCCGGACAGGGCCGGCGGAAGTGGCGACGGGCCTCCCTCCCGCACGCCTCCGTGAAAGGGCCTTGCTGCGTTTCTGCCTCGCCAACCACGACCGGATGTTCTATGCCGGGGATGGTAGCGGTATCTCCCTTCCGGCATGGGTCGCCTCCGAGTTGTCCGCCGGCGGGATGCCCCTGACGGAACCCGCCCATCTCGACCTGCTGGCTCTCCTCTCGGGAGGCGGCCATCCGGACGGGATCACGGACGAGTCTCTCTCCGCCCTCATCCTCTCCCTCCGTTCCTCCTACCCGGAGGAGGGACCGCCGGAAAGGCTCCCCGACGAACTTTTGCCCGACGAGGCCGAACGCCAGCTCTTCCTCTACGCCGAGCCTTTCATACACGACCGGCTACAACGCACGGCCGCACGCCTCCGCTCCGCTACCTCGACCGATGAGCGGGCGACATGCCTGAAGGAACTGAGGGATTGTTTCGCCTTGAGCGACCGGATCGGGAGGGCGCTGGGAAGCCAGAGCGTGAGGCGGGTGGAGGGCTGACCCGCCAACCATCAGCCGCCCACAAAAAAACACTACTGTGCTTGGCACCGAACACTATTGCGTTGGGAAGCCAACACAGTAGTATCCGAAGCCAAACACAGTAGTGTTCGGACCGGAAACACGATAGTCCTTTTATTTCATGCTATCCAACCAACGCTTGCCGGATGGCGTGTACATCCAAACGATAAACACCACAAGTATCAATAGCATTACCCCGAAAAGAAATGTCAATGGATTCATAGCTCTTTATTATTTCAAGATTTTATTACCACAGAAAGCTAACCCGACAGAGAACAAGATCCCTACCATGAACATTCCAATCATACTTATCTCTATCTTTTCCGATTGGAATAACATAGCTATTCCACCCAGCACCAATGCCGTGAACGTCAGTTTTGACAAATCGTAAAAATATTTGCCCAACGTCTCACGCTGGCACTTCGCCCGTTCACGGGACTCACCTCTCACGTCTCGCCGCTTGTCTTTCTCTTTCATGCCGTAAATTTTTCATGTCAATCGAATTTTGATTGGGCAAACATACGCTTATTTCGTTAGAAAACCAAGCGTTATTCACTCAAAATCCACCTCTTTACCCCCATTCACCCGACCTCGCCCCCCTTCGTCCCCGTTGACCGGAATCCCACCGGCGGCATGTCGTACCTTTACAACGTAATCAAAAAAACACCAGACATTATGCCGATCAAGTACCGATTAGTCTTACGAAAAGACATGACCAAGGGAGCCGCCGCCGGCTCCAAGTTGTATTACGCCGTGAACAAGTCCACCGGCACCTGCGATTTCGAGGAGCTGTGCGACCAGATCGCCGACCGCAGCACCGCCTCCCGGGGCGACGTGCACGTCGTGGTAGACGGCCTTCTCTACATCCTCAAGCAACGCCTCCAGAAAGGGGAAACCGTCCAGCTGGGCGATCTCGGCCACTTCCAAGCCGTGATCGGCAGCAAGGGCACCAAGCTGGAGGCCGACTTCAACGCCTCCCTTATCAAACGTCCCCGGATCGTCTTCCGTCCGAGCGTGACGCTAAAGAGCGTCACCGGCCTCGCCAAGTTCGAGAAGATCGTGCCCGACGCACCCGCCCCGGGAGGAGGCGACAGCGAATCCCCCGACGAGATCTGACTCAGGGCTCCCCTAGATGAGAAACGATGCACTCCCGCTGACGGGGCGATAAGATCCGTTGGCGGGGATGCCATCCGCACTCCTCCAGCCGCTCCATCAACTTTCCGCTGACACGTATCCACCGGGACAGCTTATCCGAGGCTTTCTTCTTCGACAATAAGGGAAAATAACTCATCGCTATATCACAAAAATAATAGGCGCCGACACCGGTCTCCCGCTTTTCCATACTGATGCTGTTTATTTATTAACTTATTCAAAGATAGTAATTTAAGATTAATTTTCCAAGAAAAATCAAACCATAATTCATAGTATATATCATGAAACAAGCCTATATCTCCACCCACCTTGCCGACGCCCAGTCCGCCGGCGACCGCTTCCACCTAAACCCCGTCATCCTCCTTGCCCAAGCCGCCCTAGAAAGCGGCTGGGGCACCTCCCGCCTAGCCCGGGAGGCCAACAACCATTTCGGCATCACCGGCTACGGGGCGAGCAACGCCTTCTGGCACGGGGGCCGCGTCACCGCCCGATACAAGCGGGGCGAGTTGCTGTTCCGCCGCTACGACTCGGCACGCAACTCCTACCTCGACTTCGCCCGCCTCCTCGTCTGCTCCTACCCGCAGGCCGCCGCCATGAGCCGTTTCCCCGCCGACTACGCCAAGGCCATCGCCTACAGCCCCTACATCAGCGAGCTGAACGGCGACAACCGGGAGCGCTACCGGGAGACGCTGGTACAGCTCTGCCACGAGATCGAACCGATTTACTCATCCCTAAAAAACAACAATTGATATGAATAAGATACGACAAATACTAGCCTTCGTCCGTAGCCTGCTGGATTTCTTGCTAAACCTAGGATCTCACACGCCCCAAAAACAACCGCCCCATGACACGACCGACACTCCCACGGAGCCCACGCCCCCCTTTCCCCCACTTCCGCCTGCTCGCCTTGGCCAGCCTCTTCCTGCTGGCGGCACTCTCCCTCCTGCTAGACATGCGGGAGGCGGCGTTGGCGGCTATCGGGGCGATACTCTCGCTCTCGTCCACCCCTCGCCCGGCCCCTTGAACCTGCTGGGCTGGGGGCTGATACTCTCGGCGGCGCTGAGCTCGCTGGGAAAGATATGGCCCCCTTAGGTGAGAAAAAAACGGCAGAATCAAACTCTTATTGAAAATTATAAGTACTTTTGTAAAAAAAGCGAATGCACTTGTTGATCTACATAGATATCGCCCTATTCATTTTCATCGCCTTTTTCATAGGCTATGACCTATTTTTTACGTTGGCGTCCTTTTTTCGGAGGAGGCACCGGAAGCACCGGAGCATACGGCTCCAGAAGTTCGCCGTCATCTTCGCCGCCTATAAGGAAGACCAAGTCATACAGGAATCCGTGGAGCGCATCCTCCTGCAAGACTATCCGGCGGACAAATACCGGGTGATCGTGGTATCGGACCATATGCGGGAGGAAACGAACCAAGCGCTCGCCAAGCTCCCGATCGAGCTCCTCACGCCGGATTTCAAGCATAGCATGAAACATAAGTCCATCACCTACGCCTTGGAATACCTGAAAGAGGGAATCGATAAAGTCGTCATCCTCGATGCCGACAACCTCACGGATACGGATTTCCTGACCCGGGTCAACGATATCACGCAAGACAACATCGCCCTGCAAGCGCACCGTACCCTCAAGAACGACAATACGCCGATAGCGGTATGGGACGGTATCTCCGAGGAGATCAACAACACCATCTTCCGCAAGGGGCGGGTCAATGTCGGGATCTCCTCCTCCTTGATAGGCTCCGGCATGGTATTCGACTTCGGATGGCTGAAATCCCACATGCCCCAATGCGGCACTTTCGCCGAGGACAAGGAGCTGGAGATCTATCTCGCCACGGAAAATATCTTTGTCGATTACGCCGAGGACATCCTCGTGTACGACGAGAAGACCTCACGCCAAGAGGTCATGGCACGGCAAAGATCCCGCTGGTTCCACGCCCAACTGCTGGCATTCTCTTTGATCATACGGCATCTCGACCTCCGTACCCTCAACTGGAATTATATGGACAAGGCGGTCCAATGGTTCCCGCTCCCGAGAATATTAAAACTGATCATCCCGTCCCTCCTCGCCTTGGCATGGAGCCTCACGGTTTTCCCGCTTGCCCTGAAATGGTATGGGCTAATACTGGTCAGCATCTTGACGTATACGCTGGCTATCCCCCGGAAGATGCATACCCGGAAGCTCTACAGGAACCTGTCGAGGCTCCCTTTTCTCTTTTGCGTCTTGATAAAAGGATATATAGCCTCCTTGCGCCGGGTGAAGGAGAAGGACACCAGCTTCCAGAGTACTCCTCATGACATAACGATAAAAAATAAAGAAAATAATGGCTAAAAAAGTATCCATCATCACCATCAATTACAATGGGAAGGATGATACCGTAGACCTAATCGAGTCGTTCGGTCGGTACGAGACCTATCCTTATGAGATTATCATCATCGATAATGGCTCGAAAAATCACGGCGAACACCGCGTACTCAGTAAATATAGCCCCAAGCCGATAGTGATTCGCAGCGACAAGAACCTCGGGTTCGCCGGCGGGAACAACCTAGGGATTTCATACGCCGACGGTGATTATATCCTGTTTCTCAACAACGACACGATCATCAACCAACCGATACTGGAGAACCTAGCAAGGGCTCTCGACAACAATCCGCAAATAGGATGTGTCTCCCCCAAGATAGCGTGCTGGCCTGAGAAGAAGCAGCTACAGTACGCAGGCTCCACCCCGATGAGCCCGGTTACCCTCCGCAACGAGAATATCGGATTCGGTCAAACCGACACGAGACAATTCAATAAATCCCGCTATACGGCATTCGCCCACGGTGCGGCCATGATGATCCGGACCACGGATATCAAGAAGTTCGGGATGATGCCTGAATTTTATTTTCTCTATTACGAGGAGCTGGACTGGTGCGTGCAAATAAGGCGGGCCGGGCTGAAAATCTGGTACGAGGCTACCTCCACCGTCTATCATAAGGAGAGCATGAGCGTAGGGAAACAAAGTCCGCTTCAGGTCTATTATCATACCCGCAACCGCCTTTTATTTGCCAAACGATCGATCGATAAAAGGGATGAAAGGATTTACTCATACATCTACCAAACCCTAGTGGCTTTCCCGAAACGCCTCTCGATCTATCTCGTAAAAGGGAAATTCCGGCTGATCGGGGCGCTAGGCAAGGGATTAATAAACGGATTAATCGCAATCAACAAGGATATGAATTATGGAAAAGAGCTGTCAAGTCATTGAGATCCTCTTCTGGATCGGGATCGGGATCGTTTTCTATACCTATCTGGGGTATGGGATCGTATTATACCTTATGGTAAAGATCAAGGAGCTGTTCGTTAAACCCCGGCTCCCCCGCCTTCCCGAGACACTACCGGAGGCCACGTTGCTGATAGCCGCCTACAACGAGGAGGCGATCGTGGCGAGCAAGATGGTGAATTGCAGACAACTGGATTATCCGGCGGATAAGCTGAGACTGGTCTGGATCACCGATGGAAGCAATGACAACACGAATGAAAGACTGAAAGAGTACCCGGAGGTCACCGTACTGTACCAACCGCGGCGACAAGGAAAGACCGCCGCCTTGAACCGGGCCCTCCCCTACGTCAATACTCCCTACGTCATCTTCACCGACGCCAACACGATGCTGAACAAGGGCGCCATCAAGGAGATCATACGCCAGTTCAGCGACCCACGGGTAGGCTGCGTGGCCGGAGAGAAACGGGTAGAGATACAAGCCGAGCAAGGAGCCACCGCCGGAGAAGGCATATACTGGAAATACGAGTCCGCCCTCAAGCGACTGGACTACCGCCTATACTCCGCCGTCGGAGCGGCAGGCGAGCTCTTCGCCATCCGTACCTCCCTCTTCGAGCAGATGCCCCCGGATACCCTGCTGGACGATTTCATCCTCTCCCTGCGCATAGCGATGAGAGGCTACAAGATCGCCTACAGCAAAGAGGCGTACGCCCTCGAGAGCGCCTCCCTGAACATGCGGGAGGAGGAGAAACGTAAAGTACGCATATCGGCCGGAGGATTGCAATCGGTATGGCGGCTACGGGGATTATTGAATATCTTCCGGTACGGGATACTGAGCTTCCAATACATCAGCCACCGGGTACTGCGCTGGACGCTGACGCCGATCATCCTCTTCGCCCTCCTGCCCCTCAACCTGCTCCTAGCCTGTACCGGGCATACCCTTTACACGGTCATCCTTGCCCTGCAACTAGCGTTTTACCTGCTGGGATACTTGGGGTATAAAATGGAAAAACGGAACATCCGGAACAAGCTATTATTCATCCCTTATTACTTTTTATTCATGAATATCAATGTCATACGAGGGTATAGCTATCTCGCTAAGCATAAAGGCACAGGCGCTTGGGAAAAAGCCAAACGAGGCGCAGGATAAAAAAATAAAAAAATAGATGGATAAATAGTAGTTATATGTCGACTTTAATTAATACTTTTGCGCTATTGATACTATTTGAATATCAAGAAAACTAGAACACAATTTAGATACAATGGATAAATTGGCCTCAGAGTATAAAGTTCTTATCGTAGATGATGTCCCTACAAACGTCATGCTAGTACAAGCCATACTGAAGAAAGAGGGATATACGCTTTTGACTTGCGACAGCGGGACAAAAGCACTACGCATAGCTAACGAGAAACACCCAAATCTGATATTACTCGATATCATGATGCCTGAGATGGACGGATATGAGGTCCTCCAGCATCTGAAAAGCAATCCCGAGACTACGGATATACCCGTGATTATCATGTCCGCCCTAAGCGATATGCAAAGTATCGTGAAAGGTTACCAATTGGGCGCCACCGAATACGTCACAAAGCCTTTCCAACGTGAGGAGCTGGTGAAGAGGGTGGCCCACCGCTACGAGCTTTACAGCATCAAACGCATCAAGGCCGAGCTGGAGAACACGATCGAGTCTAGGGATACGCTATACTCCGTTATCGCCCATGACCTGCGTTCCCCGCTAGGCTCGTTGAAAATGATGAATAACGCCATCTTGATGATGGTGGACAAGGAGCGGGTAGGCGACGAGGTGTACGAGATGATCCAGATGATGAACAAGACCTCCGAGGAGATCTTCCTCTTGCTGGACAACCTGCTGAAATGGGCCAAGAACCGCTTGAACAAGCAGCACGTATATAAGCAACAGACCGACATAAACAGCATCATCGATAGTACCGCCGAGATGTATGTCCCGATGGCGGCGCAAAAAGGCGTGAAGATTATCCTAGAAAATCTGGATAAAGAGCTGGTAGGCTTGGTTGATATCGATATGCTCAAGACGATTATCCGTAACTTGATCTCTAACGCCATGAAGTTTAGTTTCGAGGGAGGCACGATCACCTTATCCTCACGCTCCGAGGGGGATTTCGTAACCGTTAGCGTGAAAGATACCGGCAAGGGCATCAAGAAAGAGGATCAAGACAAGCTCTTGAAACAAGACTCGCATTTCACGACCTACGGGACGAAGAACGAGAAAGGCTCCGGTCTGGGATTGATGCTTTGCAAGGACTTCGTGGAGCTTCATGGAGGAAAGCTTTGGTTCGAGTCCGAGGGCGAGGGCAAAGGAACGACCTTCCTGTTCTCGATGAAGGCGCTGAACCAAGAGGCATAGCCGATCGACGTACCGCCTGTCTCTACCGATCGTAGACAAGTGTCGTACAAACAAACTAAATATTTCGTATATTTGCATCCCGGATTAATATCCGGGATTTTTTTGTGTGCCGAGGTGACATTAGGTACATTATTATTTATCGTATAAACATTATTATCGTATGTATACCGTAATTAAACGTATGGAGATCTCCGCTTCCCATAGCTTGAGATTGTCCTACCCCAGCAAATGTGAGAATCTACATGGTCACAATTGGATGATCACGGTTTATTGCCGCTCCAAGGAATTAAACGCCGATGGCATGGTGGTCGATTTCAGTCATATCAAGAGATCGGTGAAATCCCTGTTGGACCACCAGAACTTAAACGATATCTTGCCTTTCAACCCGACGGCGGAGAACATAGCCTTTTGGGTATACGAGCAGATCCCATCTTGTTTCAAGGTAGAGGTAAAAGAGTCTGAGGGTAACACGGCGATCTATGAGGAAGATTAACGAAATATTCTACAGCTTGCAAGGCGAGGGGTTCCATACGGGGACTCCCGCCGTATTCGTCCGCTTCTCCGGTTGCAACCTGAGATGTAGCTTCTGCGACACCCGCCACGAGGAGGGCGTAATGATGACGGACGAGGAGATCGTGGAGAAGGTATCTTCCTTTCCCGCACGGATAGTGATCCTGACGGGAGGAGAACCTAGTCTGTGGATCGACAAGGCGCTTATATCCCGCTTACGTGAGGCGGGGAAACAGATCTGTATCGAGACGAACGGCACACGCCCCTTGCCCGACGGCATCGACTGGGTGACTTGCTCGCCCAAGGAGAACGCCCCGGTGGTATTGGAAAGGATCGACGAGATAAAGGTGGTTTATACCGGGCAAGACCTGTCCGCATACGCCGAAATCCCCGCACGGTACCATTTCCTGCAACCCTGCTCCTGCCAAAATACGAAAGAGGTAGTGGATTACATCCTCCGGCATCCCCGGTGGAGGCTAAGCCTGCAAACCCATAAACTGATCGATATCCAATAGATAGGGTGAGACGGGGTATCTCCCCCGTCTCTACTACTATAGATAACGGACTTCTTTACCTCTCACGGCGTCATTCACCACTCCATCGCCATAGGCCAACTTGCCATTCACGAAAGTCTTCCATACGCCATGGTGGAACGTATAGCCCTCGAAAGGAGACCAACCGCATTTGTACAAGATATTCTCCTTCGATACCGTCCAAGTCCTCTCCGGATCGATCAATACGATATCGGCGTAGTATCCGGGACGGATGTATCCCCTCCTATCGATACGGAACAGCTCCGCCGGCATATGCGCCATCTTCTCGACCACCTTCTCGTACGTGAAACGGCCTTCCATCGCCAGCTCCAACATCGTGATCAAGGAGTGCTGGATAAGCGGTCCTCCGGAAGCCGCCTTCAAGCAAGAGCCTTGCTTCTCCTCCGGTAGATGCGGGGCATGGTCGGTAGCCACGATATCGATCGTATTGTTATTGACCGCCTCACGCAGCGCCGCGCGATCCTCGATCGTCTTGATAGAAGGATTCCACTTGATACGATTACCGAATTGGGCGTAGTCGCCGTCATGAAACCACAGATGGTGCACGCAGACCTCGCCGGTTATCTTTTTCTCGCTCAAGGGAAGATGGTTACTGAGCAACGATAATTCCTTCTCCGTGGAGAGATGCAGGATATGCAAACGGGAATCCAAGCGGGTAGCCAGTTCAACCGCCTCGGCCGAGCATTGGTAGCAGGCCTCCTCGCTACGGATCTTGCTATGGAAAGAGATATCCAGATCCTCGCCATGCAGGTTCGTGTAATACTGGATATTACGCCGGATCACCTCCTCTTTCTCCGCATGGATGGCGATCAGCATACCGGCCTCGCCGAAGATACGCTCCAACGAGTCTTTCTTGTCCACCAGCATATTTCCCGTAGACGAGCCGAGGAAGAGTTTCAGTCCCGGCACACGGCTACGATCCAGCCTGCGGATCTCGTCCATATTATCGTTTGTCCCACCGAAGAAGAAGGAGTAATTCGCACGGGAGACCTCGGCGGCACGGTTGAATTTCCATTCCAGATCGGCGATCGTCGTGGTCTGTGGCTTCGTGTTCGGCATGTCCATGAAGGTCGTCACGCCACCGGCCACGGCCGCACGGCTCTCGGTCCCGATATCCCCCTTATGGGTAAGCCCGGGGTCCCGGAAATGCACCTGATCATCGATGACGCCCGGTATCAACCATTTCCCCGTAGCGTCGATCACTTGGTTCGCCTCGGCACGCACGTTCCCGGGAACCTCTCCCTCGAACACCGCCGCGATCTTATCCCCCTCCACCAACACCGAGCCGATAAAAGAACGGCCCTCGTTGATGATTCTCGGATTTTGGATTACTATTTTATTCATCTTTCTTATTCTATTATAAATTGTCAAACTCTGTTTTCATTAGGCATGGCTCGCATGTTTCCTCGGATACTTCCTGAAGAAACTCCACCATTTCAATTGAAGGACGCCGAATAAAGCCTCCCCGAATATCGAAGAGTTCATCTTGGAGACACCCAAGGCACGGTTGATAAAGATGATCGGCACCTCCACGAGCTTGAAGCCGCACTTATAAGCCGTAAACTTCATCTCCACCTGAAAGGCGTATCCCTTGAAATGGACACGGTCCAGATCGATCGTCTCCAGCACCTCACGGCGGTAACATTTAAAGCCCGCCGTCGTATCCTGTATCTTCATACCCGTGACGATACGGACATACACCGAGGCGAAATAAGACATCAACACACGGCCCAACGGCCAGTTCACCACATTCACCCCGTTGCAATACCTCGACCCGATGGCTACGTCGGCACCCTGCGCGGTACAAGCGGCGTATAGCTTCGGCAGGTCATTGGGATTATGACTGAAATCGGCGTCCATCTCGAAAATAAAATCATATTTATGCTCGATAGCCCATTTAAAACCCCGGATATAAGCGGTACCCAATCCCAGCTTCCCTTTACGCTCCACGATAAAAAGACGCTCCGGGAACTCCTTCTGCAAGCCCTTCACGATAGCCGCCGTCCCATCCGGAGAGCCATCATCGATCACCAAGATATGAAACACTTTCTCCAGCCCGAACACGGCACGAATGATATTCTCAATATTCTCCTTCTCGTTGTATGTAGGAATAATGACGATACTGTCTGACATATACTTTAATCAATTAATTTTTTAGCTCATTATATATACGACTGTAAACCATTTGTAAATTACTCTCCAAAGTTACATATTTTTTCTGTGTAAATCTATCATCCAGTTAGCCCATTCGTCTGTTCCATGATAAGCAAATGTATTTTGGCTTTTCACCCAACTTCTCCGATTTCCCCCTAAATGCCTAATACTCAAATTAAGCTGATTTATTCTTCCACTTTTATTCGATTATTCCAGCGTTTTTCCGTAAGTTTGTCTTCATTAATTTCTAACGCTTGTAAAATTAAGTACTATGAATATACAGCAACTCGAATATATCCTAGCGGTGGATACTTATCGTCATTTCGCAAAGGCAGCAGAGCATTGTAGGGTGACACAACCGACATTGAGTATGATGATCCAAAAGCTGGAAGACGAACTAGGTATTAAATTGTTCGATCGAAACCTACAACCCGTTCGCCCCACACCTGCCGGACGTAAGGTTATTGAGCAAGCGAGAAATGTCCTCTATCAGGCTTCTCTTATCAAAGATATCGTGAACGAGGAGGAACAGTCATTGAAAGGTACGTTCCGCTTAGCGGTGCTACCGACTATCGCCCCTTATTTACTACCTCGCTTTTTCCAGCAATTATCGGAAAAGCATACGGATCTTGACATCCGTATGCTGGAAATGAAAACCGCTCCCACTATGGCCGCCCTGCAAAACGGGGAAATCGACGCCGCTATCATAGCGAACCAACCCACTGAATCCAATTTACAAGGAGATATATTATATTATGAGCAATTCTTCGGATACGTGGCTCACAACGAATCTATATTCAAAAAGGATTTGATCCGTACCGCCGATATCAACGACGAGCGGTTGTGGCTGTTGGACGAGGGACATTGCTTCCGTGACCAGCTGATGCGTTTCTGCCAGATGGAGAAGGTAAAGGTTCGCCAAGCCGCTTACCGTTTAGGTAGCCTAGAGACATTTATGCGTATGGTGGAAAGCGGTAACGGTATTACGTTCATCCCGGAATTGGCTACCCTGCAGTTAAGTAAAGAGCAGAAAGAATTGGTACGTCCGTTCGCCATTCCCAAGCCGACACGGGAGATCGTCTTTGTCACCCGTAAAGATTTTATCCGGCATACCGTAGCGGGTATTTTAATAGAGAGCATCAAGAAAGCGGTACCTAAAGAAATGTTGACTTTGCAGCCCGGACAAAAGGTTGTGTGATTTTTTTGATAAATCCCATAGGGTATTTCTTTCCTGGGCGATCATATAAGTACAAAGTGATTATTTACCATTAAAACAATACAAATATGAAAGCGCTCTGTAAACAAACTATGGGATTTATCCTGATGATACTGTTGGCTTGCGGTGTAACCTCTATAAAGGCACAGGATAGCGCAGACGATGAGTTTATCACTGTCAGCGGTGTACTAAAAGACAAGCAAACACGAAAAAAACTGGAATACGTAAATATCTCTATTCCGGGAACCAACGTGGGAACGATCACCAATAATGACGGTGAGTTCTCTATCAAAGTGAAAAACGGCCTCCATGCCAGACAAGTAGAAGTATCGCATATCGGATATTTGAATGGCTTGATCCCCGTAAACGATAAGGACATATTAGAATGTACGGTATTACTCGAACCGAACATGAATACGCTCAGCGAAGTCATTATCCGGGCCGGAGATCCTCGATATATCGTAGAGGAAGCGATTGAGAAAGTAAATAAGAATTACATTACCACGGGTAGCATGCTTACCGGGTTCTACCGGGAGACCGCACAAAAAGGCCGTCGCTATATCAATATATCGGAAGCGGTTATCGATGTTTACAAAACTCCCTATAAGGACAGGAACGTGGAACGGGATCGGGTACAGATCTATAAAGGACGTAAATTATTGAGCGAGAAGGCTAGCGACACATTAGCCGTGAAATTATTGGGAGGCCCTAACCTATCCGTTTACGTGGATGTGGTGAAGAATCCGGATTTATTGCTCGACCCGAATATCTTACCTTATTACGCCTTCCGTATGGAAGAAAGCGTGATGTTAAACGACCGACCGCATTACGTAATCAGTTTCCAACCTCAAGCGATCTTGCCTTACGCTTTATATTACGGCAAATTATATATCGATAAGGAACGGCTTTCCTTCAGCCGTGCGGAATTCGCCCTCAGCATGGATGACCGGAATAAGGCTACCGAGGCCATCCTCCGCAAAAAGCCTTTTGGCTTGCGATTTAAACCCGTGGAGGTAGCTTTCCTCGTAACTTACAAAGAACGTGACGGCATGAGCTATCTGAGTTATATCCGCAATGAGGTTCGCTTTAAATGCGACTGGAAACGAAAACTCTTCTCTACCAACTACACGATCGTATCCGAGATGGTCGTTACCGATGGTAAAGAACAAAATAACTCCATCCCCTACCGGATGTCTTTTAAAGCGGATCAGTCTCTATCCGACAAGGTATCGGACTTCGCCGACGAGAACTTCTGGGGAGCTTACAACATTATCGAGCCTACCGAGTCTTTGGAGAATGCGGTATATAAATTAAAGAAGCAACATAAAAATTGACCGTGTAAATATACTATCGACAATGATATGGACAAATCATTATCTTTGTCCATTATCAATTATCTGTTGAAACCAAATTATTATGGATTTGTTCGTACTCAAAAAGATCAAGGAAGGGGA
>OLQS01001121.1_pt1 | contig 16377 bp, 16 predicted proteins | sample 1672291 | NCBI WGS metagenome assembly OLQS01 (sample SAMEA3136668, study PRJEB25190) | human gut metagenome | biome: human gut; feature: human-associated habitat; material: faeces | place: Austria | collected 2013
CAAAAAACTTATACAGAAAAACCAGTCAATCTGAAATTCTGACATACTATATATAAGAAAGTTAGTGCGAATCGGAAGCAACGCAAGAATCCCGGGAGATTCGCACTGCGAAGATAAAGAATATTGTTCTTACTTTTCTAAAAAAATAGAAATGGTAAAGATTGCAATACCTAATTTTTGCATAAACTTTCTAAATAAAACAGTAAAATCGCTATCAATTTTATACGATTTTGCTGTCGCATCCCTCGCGGATGCGTGGATTAAAATAATGGATCAATACTCCTCGAATTAAGAAGAAATCAGTCGCATCCCTCGCGGATGCGTGGATTAAAATGGCAAGAAAGAGAAAAGAAACTGGAGGAGAAAGGTCGCATCCCTCGCGGATGCGTGGATTAAAATCCGATTGGGCACATAGCAAATAAACCACTTAAAGTCGCATCTTATATAGATGCGCGGATTAAAATATGAAAAACTCTACAAGGAACTTATCAACAAACTAGCCGCATCCTACATGGGTGTGTGGATTAAATGTGAAAGCAGCAGAATATGAAGAAAAGAAAGGAAGAATAAAATGGATGGAATTATCATAAGAAAAGCAATACTTCATGTATTAGACAATGGAAACAGAGGAATTGTCCTCTCAAATTCTCTTTTAAACTTACGAGATGAGCAAATGGATTTTATTCATAATCTCATTGGTAAGATTCATGGAAATGACAATTCGAAGCATGGAAAGTTTAACCCGGAGACCAGCTTCATATACAAATTAATACAGGATATGAATGAAGAACAGGAAGAAAGTTTTATCGACACATCGCAGGAAATTGCAAAATTACTATTTAGCTGTATCAGCAACGCAGAGGATGTTCCTTCCGGAGATCTCTTGGTTTTAACCTATCGGTTTGAAGGCGGAAAATACCTTGCATTATTAAAATTAAATTATAAAAGCAGCTATACGCAGCTCATTAATCAGTCTGAAGATGGAGTTGTTACTTCGCTGATTCGAAATACCACATTATTACCTTCTGCCAGTACACGCCCGACAGAAGCTGCAATCATTAAATTGTCAGATCTGTCAATTCGTCTAGTAGAAAAGAAATATAATGTAGATGGAACTAAAGTAAATTATTTTTCTGAAAGTTTTCTTGGCTGCAATACGGAACTTGCATCTAAAAAGAAATTAAATCTGTTAGATCGAATCATTCGTAGCGTAACTACTAAATATTATGACGGTATCACAAGTCAGATGGATGCTAAATCAGCTCTGTTAAAAGATTACATGGAAGATAAAGAAATCGACATTGAAGGAGTAGGAGCCAAGCTGTTCGGTCATTCTCCGGAAATGAAATCAGAATATGATGAAAAAATAGAATCTTATGATATGCAAAATGACTACATCAAGATTGAAAATGATACAACTGTTAAAAAGCTGGAGAAAATGGTTATCGTAACAGACTTAGGTATTGAAATCAGTATACCGACAGAGATTTATAACCGCATGGCTGATGTGGAAATAAAGGAAAGTGAATCGGAAGGTTCGCAGGTAATCATTAAAAATATCTCATCTATGCATCTTAAATAGTGATGTTGCTATAATCTAAGAAATCCTACGGATTTATCCGTAAGAGGATGGCGAATCGAAAAGGCAAAAAAGAAGCAGAAGGAGAATAGTTATGAACAAATTAGAACAAATCAAAAAGAAAATTTTTATGTCTATGAAAATAATGGATACAAGCAGTCAATTACCCACCGCTTAGATCTCTAAAGAGATCTTGAAGCGGGGGCTTGCAAGAGCCATTTGACTAGCCTTAGTGATTTTAGTAAGTCTGTGCCGGTACGCCGGAGGCAGATACTGCCAGATGAACTACGTTATGAGTGTCATGATACCGCCCTGTGAACCCTAGCAGGGACTGGTATCCGGGCAACTGATCATGGTGTGGGAAGCCATACAGACCCGAGAGTTCAAGCCTCATGACATTGGCGAAGGGACCTTACGCAGACATGCGGCAGGGACGGTTTCGTTCCCTGTATTATGTAAACACGAAAGGAGACTCTTATGAGCGTACTTGTAATCGGGCGCAACGGAAGGGCTTTGATGCCCACCACGTCAAGAAAAGCCCGGATATTACTGAAAAAGGAAACAGCTTCTGTTGTATGCAGGCATCCGTTTACCATCCAGCTGTTGTATAAGACTGGATGTGCAACACAGGAAGGATGCATTGGTATTGATACTGGCTCACAGCATATCGGTGTTGGAGTTACCTGCGGGGACAGAGTGATCCTTAAGGAGGAACATGAGCTTCGTTCATCCATGGAGAAGCGTTCCCTGTTAGTAACAAGAGCAGCCATGCGGCATGGACGCAGATACCGTAAAGTACGGTACCGTAAGCCGAAATGGAGACAGCATACGAAACGCATGTATTTTGAAAAACCGAACCGCAGGGGACAGCATTGGAGAAAGGTAAAAACAACGACACAGTCCCCAAGACCAAAAGGATGGCTGCCGCCGTCCCTGCAGTCGAAGTGTGACCATCATTTCCGTATCATTGACCGGTATCTGAAATACCTTCCGGATTCCATCACAAGAAATCTGGTGATTGAAGCAGGACGGTTTGATATGGCCCGGATGAATGACCCGATGATCCATGGAGAGATGTACCAGCGTGGTCCGATGTATGATGCAGAAAACCGGAGAGCATATATCTTCGCAAGGGATAACTACCAATGCGCCTGCTGTAAGGCAAAAGCAGGGACTACCCGTAAGACAGATGGAACAACGGTAAAGCTTGTCGCACATCATATCCTGTTCCGCAGCCGAGGGGCAACAGATAATCCTAAATACATGGTCAGTGTATGTGACCACTGCCATACAACAAAAGCACATCAGCCTGGCGGGATACTGTATTCCTGGATGGAAAACAATAAAAAGGTTACCCGTGGATTGAGGGATGCTACTTTTATGAACATCCTAAGACAACGATTGTTTGCCAGATATCCACAGGCGGCATTTACCTATGGGAATATCACAGCAGCTGACCGGAAGCAGTTACGTCTTCCGAAAAGCCATGCGAATGATGCAGTGGCCATTTCTCTGTTTGGAAAAGAGGTTTCCGCTGTCAGGGATACCTGCCAGACCGTACATTATAAACAGGTACGGAAATCTAAACGCTCCCTGCATGAAGCAATCCCAAGAAAGGGAAGGAAACATCCGAATACCAAAGCAGTCCGTAATAAGAAAAACACAACACAGGTGAATGGATTTAAGTTATGGGATAGTGTACTTGCTGATGGAAAGAAACTGTTTATCTGCAGTTTTACTGGAACAAGTGCCTACTTAATTGATAAAAATGGCTGTTATGTATCACAGCCCGGAAAAACATATAAACAGTGGCCATTATCAAAACTGAAACGGTTACATCCTAATGGTAACTGGCTGAGGGCATAAATGACGATTCATCTCTCCGCCTGTAGAACGCCACTGAAAAACTGATTTTGCATACAATATATAGTGGTTTTAATTTGATAAATATACTTTATTTTGTATCAATTTATACATAAAAAGGACTTTTTCAGTGGCGTCCCTGTAGAGGCGGGAGACTTCTCGCTAATTAAGTTAAAGGAGTTAAAGAGTCGCAAGATTACCAACTTGCACAAGCTTATAATCAAGGTTTACGAGATGCTATGGTCATTTTTGAGACAGAATTGAAAGAAAAATAATACTAAAAAATCCCTCGCTTGTTTAAACGAGGGATTTTTCTATTAGCTTCCATAGAAAACCATAGCATTAGCTGTAAATTCTCGTATGAGTATGATAAAATATTATTCGTACATAGAAAGCATTGCTTCTTTCCATATCTCTGCCGGATATGTCCCGCCATATAATCCTTCTATATCCTTATGATTATCTTTTCCAATCCAAACAGAGATTGTATAATCATCTGTAAATCCACAAAACCAACCGTCTTTTGAACTATTCGTTGTACCAGTCTTACCATATGCTTTAATATCTGAATAGTTATACCACTGTATATCCTTTCCAGTTCCCTCTACTAAAACTTTCGACAAGATATCTTTCATTTCATCTGCCGCTTCAGGCCTATATACTTGTTTTTCTGCTGGCTGCTTGTATATTTCTTTTCCCTCATCATCTTTTATAGAAAGAATGCATGTATTTGATAAATATTGTCCATGCATAGCAAGAGAGCGATAGGCAGCCGCCATTTCAGATGTTGTTGTTCCATAAGTTAATCCACCAAGTGCAGAGCTCAAACTGATATCTGTAGATGTAATATTAGAAAAAGACATTTCTTTTAAATAAGACATTCCATTTTGTATCCCTATCTGGTTAAAAAGATACATTGCACATCCATTTAAGCTATGTGATACTGCATAATTTAAAGGATATGATATTGCTTTTTGTTTATCAATTAATTCTGGAGCTTTATATGCCTCCGGCACATCTATATCTTTCAACATAGAGTCTGCTGTATAACCATATTCTAATGCAGGGGTATATACCACAAGTGGTTTTATCGTACTGCCAGGTTGTCTTGGCTCCTGCCATGCCCGGTTTAATGAATAGATAGCATTTTTTTCCCGCCCACCAATAATGGAGATCACTTTTCCTGTCTGGTTATCAATAACAGTAACCGCTCCCTGTAAATTATATTCCCCGTTATTTTTCGTTTTATCAAATGAGAGGGTACCATTTACAATCTGTTGTATTTCTCTTTGTTTTTTTAAATTAATAGATGTCTTTATCTTATAGCCACCCGTTTTCAGTCTTGTGTGCCATTTTTGATATACTTTTTGGTACTTTTCTTTATAAGTTTCATAATCAGATTTGGAAGAAAAACTATACTCGAAATTAAATCCTTCTTTTTTCATAAGATATTCTACAGCACAGTGAACGGTATATGTTGTTGGATAATTGTATATTTTATTCTTTTTCTGTGATTGAACCTTTATCTTTTCCTGTATGGCTTTTTTACATTTCTTATCTGATATCTGCCCAATATCTCTCATTGCCCGTAAAATCTTGTTTCTTCTCACAAGGGCTGTAGCAGGATTTTTAAATGGGTCATATGTTTCTGGACGGTTCGGGATCGCACATAAATAGGCAATTTCTGACAAAGTTAAATTTTTTACCTCTTTCCCAAGATATATTTTTGCAGCATCATGAATTCCATAAATTCCATTTGCAAAACAACAATTATTTATATAATATTCCATAATACGTCTCTTGCTATAACGGTATGTCAGACTGTACGAAAGAATCAATTCTTTTATTTTCCTTTCAAATGTTTTTTCGTTAGATAACCATGTATTCCGTACAAGTTGCTGCGTGATAGTTGATCCTCCTCCGGATATCTTTCTATATCGAACTATATTTATCATTCCTCGAAAAATTCCTTTCATATCATAGCCATCATTTTTCCAGAAATCTCTATCTTCAACAGCAATAAACGCATTTACGACATTTTTAGGAATATCCTCGTATTTTAAATAAGTAGAAGACTTTCCTTCTGATAATTTTGCAATCCTCGTCCCATCATCAGAATAAATATAGGTAGTTTTATTTGGGGTAAAATCGCTTTTCATGCTGTCATCAACTATTTTTTCTGCCTGCTTAGAATATTCAGAGATTGTAATGCCTGTTTTTGCTTTAAAAAATATCTCTAGAAAAAATCCTGAAGCAGCTATCATTATGATAAATAATAGGAATATTATGACAAAAAAACGAATCAATTTCCTTCTTTTTCTTTTTTTTATTCTTCTCATGTGATTACCTCCGTACTTGATCACTATTAGTATGATATTTTACGTAGTTATTTTGTTTAATCGCTAATCTTTCATACTAATATCAAAATCTAAAAATATCAAAATCTAAAAAAATCGAAAAGGAGAGAAAAGTGGAAATTGAAGAGGAACAAATGTTTAAAAATGTCAAGGATAAAGTTCTGGTAAGACTCGAAGAGAGCATAAAAAGAACGGAAGATTATAAAAAATGGGATAAGTTTTTGTTGCGATACATCGGAAATATAGAAAATATTATGCATAAAAAAGATTTTAATTGTCTGCTTCAGGTTATCAAAAAAGAATATATTACAGAAATAAAAAGGCGATTTTTTAATGGTCCTACGGAATTTCCTTATATATCCTATAAAGATCTGGATATAGAAACAGTGCAGTTAAAAGAAAAGGAAATTAAAGAGGCTTATTTTGGAAAGATAAAAAGTTCTAATATCGTCAGGATATACCGTTCTTTAACAGAAGTTGAATCCCTATCAAATCAGATTGAAAGAAATCTGATGATAGAAAAATTGGTCTTTCTGAAAACTGGCAGAGTTCTTGCAATATCTTTGTGATAAGACAGGTCAATTACCCACCGCTTAGATTTCTAAAGAAATCTTGAAGCGGGAGCTTGCAAAAACTTAGTTGACTAGCCTAAGTGTTTCGAGCACTACGTTACGGGAGAATGCGTAGCCTTACTATGCATTTCCTGTGACTGGATATGTACATACGATGATAATAACCCATGCACAAACCTCAGACCGACAAAGTCGCTAGGGGGTCCGGGAATCGGTAAAAGCATGGCTATCGGAGATTTGGAATAAAAGCGGGGCTTATGTCCCGCTTTCTCTATAATGAACGGGTCAGGAATTCCAATACTTAGAACGTTTCTCATATTTACGTTTATGCTCATCCGTGCGCTGCCCTTCAATATAATTCTTTACAGTCTCCATAGAAACGGAACCTGTTGTAGCAACAAAGTAGGATGGGGACCATAATGGAGCATTCCCGAAGATGTATTTCTTTACCACACGGTCGTATTCTGGATTGGAGTGGACTTCTTTGGACAACTGTGTTTTCAGACTGCGGATGATATCTGTAAGATTTTTAGAGGGTGGGAGAGAAACAAGCAGGTGGATGTGGTCTCGGTCAGTTTCACCGGAAATTAATTCCCCGCCATAACCGATACATAGTCGTCTGGCTGTTTCAATCATAAAATCCCCAATCTCGTCTGTGATGACTGGCTTGCGCCATTTCGTGACGAAGACCATATGGTAAGTAAGCTGATAAACAGAGTGTCTGGTCTTTGTATAATCCTTCATAAAAATACCTCCTTTATAAATGTAAAACGTACTTGTGTTCATGATGATTATATCGTATTATATTAATATAAGCAAGATTGTTTAACGAATCTGATGGAAGGAGGTACAGGATGGACATTAATACCTGTTATGTGTGTAAGATACAAAACCAGCTGGATGCTGTTCCGGATAAAAAGACCGGAACACTGATGGTATCCAGAAAATACCCGGTAGATGACAGGCTGATGCGCCAGACAGCAGATGTCTGTCTGGAAGCATTAAAATTCTGTACCTCTGTGATCCTGAAGGAATGGTACGGCATCATGTCGGTGGACTCTAAACTCCGAAAGCGCAAGATTGATATGCTGATACATGAGACAAAGAGGGAGATTCCGAAATATCCAGAGTTCGACAAACAGTTCCCCAATCTTCCAGCGTATACCCGCAGGTCTATCATTGCCGATGCGTTTGGTATGGTGAAGTCTTATAAGTCAAACCTGAAAAACTGGGAAGAGCTTTCTCCTGCGGAACGTGGTGCAAAACCAACTATTGGGCTTCCTTCCCGATATGAGTTGACGTTTTATGACCAGGAAAGGAAGATGTCCCATCTGGCAGACGGTCAGATGGGATTAAAACTTTATAACGGATGTTCCTGGAACTGGTATTATTTCCAGATCAGCCAGTCTGATGCGAGATATATCCACCACATGAGCCAAGAACGGAAGATGCTATCACCGATCGTATATAAAGTTCGTAGCAGATACCAGGTACGTTTTACTTTCCGGGAATCCAGGGAACTGATTCAGAATGAAAATAAACTTGCTTACCGTATCCTTGCCGTTGACCTCGGCATCAATGCTGCCGCATCCTGGTGTGTCATGGAATCGGATGGTACTGTCCATGCAAAAGGTGTCATCCACCTTGCCTGTGAAGAAGACCGTCTGAACCATATGATCAACCGGAAACGGATGTATCAGCAGTCTGGAAAAAAGAGCCGGTGTGTTTACCGCTGGATAACAGAAGTAAACCGCCAGCTGTCCATTAAGACAGCAAAAGCTTTAATGGATACAGCGATTCTTTACAATACAGACTGTATCGTGTTTGAACATCTGGATTCTGGTGGAAAGATCCGTGGTAAGAAATACCGAGAGCGTATCCATCTGTGGCGAAAAAACGATGTACAGAACCGTGTAGAACTACAGGCGCACAGACATGGTATGCGTATATCCCGTATCTGTGCATGGGGAACATCAAAGTATGCCTTTGATGGGTCTGGTCGGGTAGACCGGCACAGTGTTTACCGGTACGAGCATGGCAGAAAAGTGTATAACTACAGTATATGTACTTTTCAGAATGGGAAAGTATATAACTGTGATTTATCTGCCGCACAGAATATCGGGGCACGGTTCTTCCTGCGGGAATATGAAAAAAGCGGTGTTGAGGGACTTCCTCCTACTCCGCAGCGTACCTTGTGTACGTTACGATTACTTGTGAGCAACGGCTTGCCTCTGGCAGCCTGAGCATAAATGAAACCAATGTGTAACTGTTAATAAAATCCAGCTGCCGTGAGACGGCTGGTGTCTGGGCAAGGCAAAAGTTCCTGCCCATGGCGGCGATGTACCCGCACCTGCCTGTGCTTGACCAAAGTGTGGGATTTCGTTCTGCGGAATGAGAGTACTAAGTTTTGGCTGTATGTGCAGGCAATGGAATTCCTGACTCTAAAGGTTGGGAAGCCCCGTCCGACCTCGGTCGTTCGGGGAGGCATCACCTTTTCAGCATCTCTAGCACAAAAAATATCTACTTCTGGTGAAAATGAATCCTTAATTATGTCAACTTCTCCTGACTGGAAGTCAGGAGTTTGGAGGAACAGGGTTAGTAATTATCTAACAACTGCACTCCAATCTTATCTGGATACAATAGACTCGCTCCCTTCCCGCAGGTGAAGGAGTGGAGGTCCACCAATTACCAGACGGTTTCCTAGTGAGTTGCCATACCAGGATATATAATCTATAGGCACAGACCAACATCTTTTGCTATCTGCAGCCCTTTATTTAAGATATTCTGGGTGGCATTCCTGTCCCGGTCATGATGGGTGTGACAGTTTGGACAATCCCATTCTCTGTCAGACAACGTCAGATGTTTTTCTCCCTTCATGATATAGCCACAATGACTGCATGTCTGTGTTGTGTATTGTGGCGGGATAAGGACAACTGTCTTTCCATAGAATGCCCCTTTATACTGGAGCATGGTCAGAAAAGTACGCCAGGATGCATCAGAGACTGCTTTTGCAAGATGATGGTTCTTCTTCAGATTCCTTACTTTCATATCCTCTGCAGCGATAAAGTCTTGGTTCTCGACTTCCCGCTTAGAGAGGATATGAAGGTAGTCGGTCCTTTGCCGTTTAATCTTTCGATGAAGATAAGCCACCTTCTTACGCTGTGTCTGATAATTCACAGAATCTTGCAGCTTACGTCCCTCCGCCCTGGCGTGTTCTGCCCTTCGGCTGAGCTTATGCTGTGCCTTTGCCAGTTTATGCTGGGATGAGGCATAAAAGCGTTTGTTCTCACTGGTACCACCGTCAGAATTATTGATCAGATCGATAAGATTTAAGTCGATCCCCTGCATGGAACCTGTCTTCTCCAGCTTCTGGTAAAATGGCTCATCGGAGGCGATGGCGAAAGAAGCCCAGTATTCCCCTACGGCATCTCTTTGTATCGTGATCGTTCCTATCCGGGTATCTGCCGTCCGATGCAGCATCGAATGTAGTAAAAGCACTCAAAGGGCATAGTGCAAAGATTTTTTTTAAGAATCACCCTGAGATAAAAGCAGATAAGCTGTGGGGTGGACATCTCTGGTCTCACAGTTACTATATGAGTACAAGAACGATATATACAGAATCAATATTCAGAATAAGAATATTCTTTAAGGCGTATTCATCTCCCGGTTTTAACCGGGAGATTTCTACTTATATTTAATTAAAAAGGCTCTTTCGTAGGGCTTTTTTATTTTTTAACTAAATAATCATTCTATTTTTAAGAAACAGTTATTGATGGAAGGGAGGAATAAAACACAAATCATTGTTTCTAAATTACAGAAATGGAGAAAATAGAAAATGGAAAAACAAGATATTTTAAAAGTAGTACGTGCAAATGAAGGGACTGTATTAAGCTTTCCTGATAGAGGACCATGGGGCAACAATCGCTACAGAGGAAATTGTAGTGGATACATCCATGCATTTCTTATTGATCAGTACAATGTGAACTACATGGCTGAAATGTATGCAGGAGGTGGTACAGGCTATGATGTATGCAAAGATATGCAGGTCAAATATGTGGGAGCGGATATCAATCCAGCTCCTGTTCGCCCAGATATTTATGTTTGTAATGCTCTAGTCGATGAAATCCCAGAGGAATTTTCAGAAGCTGATTTTGTATTCCAGCATATGCCATATCCAGAAATTGGTATTAAGTATGCCGGAAGTGAATATGCAGACCCAGACGGCAGGTTAAAAAGCCAAGACATTGGACAGATGAATTTTACGAAAGGAATGCAGGCAAACAATAAAGTAACAATGAAGTTATATAATGCCATGCATCCTGGAGCAAAAATGGGAATCCTGTGTGGAAACATAAGACGAAAGGGAAAATATCATGATATGATGTTATCCCTTGCTTTGCCGGGAGAATTAATACAGAGCATTGTAAAGATGCAGCATAACTGTATTTCTGATGGACGCACTTACGCAAAGAAGAATTTTGTACCTATTGTACATGAGAATCTGGTAATCCTACAGAAACCATTTGAACAAACTTATTATGTTGGATATGTCTTACCAAAAACGTATCAAATCGATATCCGAAATAGTATCTCGGCTACCTGGCGTGATGTTTTCCGCTATGTACTTTTTAATAAAGGTGGAAAAATGCATTACAAACAGTTAGCGGATGCGGTAAAAGGATACAAAAAGAGCGAAAATAATCATAATATCGAGGCGAAAGCACGACAAACATTGAGGCGATATACGAAAACTTTTCGTGCCTGCGGCGATGGATATTATAGTCTCGTAGCTTAATAAGAGAACTTTTAAAAAATTTCAGTTTTGTTGTACTTTTTTGTTTATTATATGATATAGTATATTAAATGGTAACGGGATAAAAAACGAAAGGAGCATAGCGGGAAGAATATAAAAAAGACATATTCTTCACTACTAACCATATGGAATAGTGATATCCTGCTTAAGAAGAATGAACAATTTTAAATATGTAAATAGTAAAAGTGGTGTTTTAAAGGTTGCCTCGCAACAAGAAAAAATTCCTCAGTCAGATGAAAAATTATGCCTTTATCATTCAAGAAAAATCTGCCCAGAAAAAGGAAATACAGGCATCTTTTTTGAGTATTCTCTTACTATTAAGGATTCGCAAAATTTTGAGTACTTATCTGTGGATCTGGTTTTGTATTTTCAATATCTTAAAGAACCATCCACATTGATCGTAGAAGATTCATTAGCTGACTTGAGTTGTTCTATCACGTCTAGGATACTTATAGACAAGGTACTTTGTGAATATTGGAATCAATTTTATGGAGGGGTTTTAAAAACGCCATTTGTGATAAGATAAGAAGTAATATATTGTAGAAACAATGAAAAAGGTCGGTTTATCCGGCCTTTTTTTTGTTGCGTATAACCAAGTATTAAAATAAGAAATGTAGCATACAGTCATGACAATGCATCATAACTTCATTGCCATCCATGCGCTTGCAAAATTCATAATTTACTCGTCCTTTCTTTCTCTTTCATCTGTAATCGTTGTCTTTCCATTTTATTTTCTCCCTATACTAATATATTTCCTGACAATACCGATTTTTAATCCTCCTTTCATCGATATATATTTGTCACTAAAAGTATGCATTTTTGAGAAATAAAATAATATTTATTTTTATGCATAGAATCTCATACTATTTCCGTACTAATGAAGCCTCCACACCCATGCGGTGCATAGCTCCTATGGACGTGGTATCCAAACCGGAGTATAGCTTCGAAAATACCATATCCGAAAGGTGTCACCGATGTTTGTAAAGTTCTTACCGTCATAAGCCCCCTATCCGTTGGCAGATGAAGCCTCGGGAATACTTAGGTCCGGATCTTTTCTACCTGCCTGACAGGGCGTGTCCAGATAACGCAAGTCTATCATAAATGTCTAATTCTTCTTATTTGCAGATTGCTGTCTCTGCCGGTCTGGAAATACAGCCGGGTTTAAGCCTTTAAATCCGATGACATCCGGGGCAGCCAGGAAATGATAATCCCCGCAGGCTGCCCATGCGTCCGGGAATGCTTTCCGAAGGATATTCGCTGCTCCATTACAGTCGGCATTGATACAGTAGCCGTCTTTACACAGATACAGCCCACGCTCAACACGCCTACCGGAGAAAACAGGATGCCCTCCTACTTTTCCATACACCGGGATAAAGTCACCAGCGGTACAGTCTGCTTTTGATGTATAACTCTCTTCCTGCCAGATCACATCAATCCCGGCAACCATGGCTTTATAGGAGAGCATCCAACGCAGCTTATCATGTGGGACGGAGACAAACTTCTGGTTACTTTTCTTACTCATGGAAGCCCGCTGTTTCCAGAGACGGTTTGTACCCACAACAAGAACACCGATTCGATGGTCGATACAATACTGTATGATCGCCGCACTGAGTTTGTGCATCTGGTCTTTGATAAAACAATCATGCTTTAAAGACAGATTGTTTAAGAACGCAGACGCTGCATGACTATAAGTTTTTCCTCTGGTGAGGATGGAGACTGCGGATGCTTTCTGTTTGGCAAAGAACTGATTGGCTGACAGGAACGCACCGCCCTTATATACAACAGACGAACCGTCTGTGCATGCGATAGCTGCGATGTTATCTGTGCCAAGATCCACTCCTGCCATGTTTGGCATATCCGGGTAACAGGGAGGCGCGGCATCTTCAATAACAAACGTCATGATATATTTTCCATAGTAAGGCTTAAATACGACTTCTCTAAGGTCCGCCGTATCCTTGAGATAGGAAAGAGGAATCCGATTCTCCGTCATATTTGGTAACTTCAACAGACAGCCTTTTCCATCTTCTGATGGATAGAGAACTGCATCCTGATTAGTCACCTTAAACGTCCTTTTATCCAGACGGCAGTATTTTGGCATCCGTGGTCGCCCTGTAAAAGAAGAAGGATCTTTCTTATATACCTTTAATGCAGAAAGCCAGGCTTTAAAATCGACCGTTGCCTGCCGCACGATACCCTGAGCGGTCTGCATCGGCAGCCCGGCAAAGAAATCGGGATTTTTGTTTGCACGGAGGATCTTATCTAATGCTTTGTAAGAAAGGACACGGCGGCAGGTGAAACCTTTGTAGGTCTCTTTTGCACACTGGATCTCCGCAAAGACAGACTTCTCCAGATCGGTACGTTCTTCTTTATCCCATCCGGTAAATACCTGACGGATACGGAAAAGGGCAGCATTGTAGAGAAGCTTTGCAAGCCGGGAATTTCGGTCTGCAAAAGCGAAGATCTGTTTGAAATTGTCTTCAGATAAAATCATTGGAACCGCCTTTTTCATAATACCTTTTCCTTTCTTTAAGATAAAAAGTGAATCTCCTCTATAGGTATTATGAAAGATTTACCAGACAAACGATTTTTCTGTATAAAAAAACTGGTTGCAAGGGCATTCACCCACGCCCATGCGGTGCCGTAGCTCCTATGGACGTGGTACTCTGCCTAAATTGATAGATAGCGCTGCATCTTAAGCTGGGAAGAAATATCTTCCCGGCTTTTTTTGTTTACATCCTTGTTATTTCATATTATTTACGAATGAATCAAAGCGATGAAAGGAGGAATAAAAATATCGTTACATTCAAAGAAAAAGGAGTAAAAAAAATGGGAAAAGAATCCACAAGAGTATGTATCTACAAACTGAAAGGAAAGAAAGAGACCAAGTTGCTTCCTTGTATGGTCGTTTCTAATAGGCCTTCCCAAGAAGCCTTATTAAAAGCAGTAGAAAAATGCAAAAAGACCAGTATTCACTTGGAAAGTCTCACTGATATTCCAGAACAGATTCTGCTTCCTGCTGCATTTATCCTATAAGCAATCTTTTTAAAGAGATTGAGATGGAAGATAAAATCCTTTACTAAAGGAGAACAGATTATGGATTTAATGGAAAAAGAAAAACTAGAACAAAAGGTAGAAGAATCCCGAAAAAGTTATGCTCAAAATGGTCATCTAAAAGATTTTGATGAGGATTTTATCCGAGCAGAGATCAAATGGGAAATGCTTTTAGAACAAGATTTTAAGAAAGGTTAAATAGGTGGAAATTATGAGAAAGTATACGGTGGAAACGTTAAAGAAAGAAAATGAGCTTTTCGACAGATGTTATGGCATTAACAATGCAGATGTAGAAAGAGTAAATCATCTTATTGATATGATTGAAAAATCACGCTCCGTAGAATCCATACAGACATTTGACGTAGTGGAATACACAAACGAATACGGGGAATATTTTCCAAAAGCAACAGTAACAATGAAAGAAGAAGATATAGAACTTTGCGAAAATGCCGGAATACATCTAAATATTTACGATGATGAGTTATGCGGAAGTGCTTCTGGTGGCGCTTTTAGCCATCACAAAGAATCTGAATTTGTATATAAAGGTACAGCAGTCAAAACTTTTTGGACATGGGGAAATGTTGGCGCACGTGCAAATGGTGGAATTTATTTTACCGCAACGGTTAATTTATGGGAATGCAATAATAATAAAGAAATGTTTTCCACAAAAACACATGATAAATATTATCTGTCTCATAGAAAATCAGATAATGATTATCAGTATTTTGCTTCATGGAACGCATTAAGTTCTCATGCGTGGAAAACAAAAAAAGAAATGCAAGCATGGTTAAGAACCTACAGAGCCGTTACAGATGGAAAACATACATGGGGAGGTACGGTTATCTGGACATATAAAGAAATAGAACATCATTGTTCAGATGCAGAGTATGACGCTTTAGAAGTACCGGAAGATATTTTCTTGATGAACGGAAGCAAAAGAAGATGTAAACGTGTTTATGACGATGCAAATTGTGTCATTCACACTTATTTCGTGTGGTACTGGGAAGATGATACTTTAGATTTTTATGAAAGAATGTCATTACAGAATAAAGTCATTGATTCTTACAAGGTGGATTATTTTACAAATAAAGTAAATAAAATAGCACTTGAAGAATTAAGAAGCGGAAAAGTAAAACCATTACAGATCAAATTTGAATAATAAAGAGGGTGAAATAATATGTCAATCGTATTAATGCTACAGGAATTAACAAAAGGTGAAACATGGGGAAATAAAGAACAGTTTGAAAGAAATTACTACGAAGGAAAGAAAGTTCTTGATGATCTGGAAATGTCGGACGACGTACCTTTTCAGTATTACGATAATGGTCAATCAGTAAATATTTACATAAACAAAACAATTACATACTGTCTAAATTATAAGACATTTTATGATGTGAAATTCATCACAAGTATTTACAGCAAAAATGGACTTGTAAAGGAATATCCATTTAGCTACGATTCTGAAATTTGTAAAGAATTAGAACGGAAATATGAAGCCTAAACCGCCTTAGCTAGATGTTTAGTAGTTGCACAAGCGTTGTGCTGTATGTTAGAAGAGGCATACAAGGAAATAAATAAAGTTGATTGAAAGTACAATTTGGAGGAGAAAAATGCAGTATATCACAAAAGAAAACCTTCCGGTTTTTAAATATGTAAATATCCTTCCGGCAGAGTTTTATGAAGATGCTGAAAATGATCTTTCATTGCTCATGGAGTATCATGAACGTCTAAAAAGCGGTTTAACAAACGGAGATGCGAAAGTGTTTTCCGATAAAAGCAGCGATGATGTTCATCGTCTAGTCATGAAATGCTTTGATTATTACCCAAAAGCGTTCTTTTCTGACGGACCAGGGCAACAAGGTATCCTGTCAAAGATCAAAGAAAAAATTACAAAGATCAATCCCGAAACAGGAAATGAAAACCTTATCGGGATCGAAATGTTTACCGTTATCGGTTTATGTATCCGGCTCTTAAATATCATTACCTTTACCCGTATTTTGCAGGGAGCGATATTTAATCAGGGAGAAGATAAAATTTATTATCCCAAACTTTTTTTGATCACGGATACCTACTACAAAAGCCAATTTAACCAACCTATCATTTTTGACGCTGACATGGCCTTGATAACCGGAGTGGGAATAG
>OLQS01001125.1_pt1 | contig 16352 bp, 17 predicted proteins | sample 1672291 | NCBI WGS metagenome assembly OLQS01 (sample SAMEA3136668, study PRJEB25190) | human gut metagenome | biome: human gut; feature: human-associated habitat; material: faeces | place: Austria | collected 2013
ATCGGACTTTTTAAAATTTTCTTCAAAAAACACTTGACTTTTTATTAGCAGGCTTACTATATACGTGATTGATGGTTGCGGGTTGTCAGTTGACCACGTGGATGGGGACGCCTGCAAGATATGCCTTCACATTCTCCACGGTGCAGTCCATGATCCTCTGCCTGCTCTCCTTAGGCGCCCAGGAGATATGGGGCGTGATGATACAGTTCTTTGCCTTTAACAGTGGGTTATCCCCCCTGATGGGTTCCGTTGACACCACATCCAGGCCGGCTCCGTACACCTTGCCTGAATTAAGGGCCTCCGCCAGGTCCTGCTCCACCACCAGCTGCCCCCGGGAATTGTTGAGGATGATTACTCCATCCTTCATCCTGGCAATGGTTTCCCTGTTGATGATACCCTGTGTGTCCGGAAACAGGGGACAGTGAAGGGAGATTACATCTGACTGCGATAACAGCGTGTCCAAATCCACATACCGGGCAATGGCGCTGCCCGCCTCACTCTGAAAGCTGTCATAAGCAATGACATCCATCCCCATTGCCTTTGCAATCCTTCCGGTCTGCTGTCCGATGCGGCCAAAGCCGATGATTCCCATGGTCTTGCCGTCCAGTTCAATCAGTGGATAATCCCAATAGCACCAGTCCTGGCAGCCCTCCCATTTCCCGGCGTGGACCGTGCTGCTGTGATGCGCCACATGATGGCAGATTTCCAGAAGCATGGCAATTGCAAACTGTCCCACGGCTGCTGTCCCGTAGGAAGGGACGTTGGACAGCGGGATTCCCTTTTCCCTGGCATATACGTAATCCACCACATTGTAGCCGGTGGCCAGCATGGCAATGTAACTTATGGACGGACACGCGTCCATTACCCGCTTTGTGATGGGCGTCTTGTTGGTAATGACAATTTCCGCATCCCCGATACGCCCAATGACCTGGTCCTCGTCGGTCAGGCTGGTGCGGTCATAGACCGTTACCTGTCCCAGCTTCTCCAGTTCCCCCCAACTTAAATCTCCCGGGTTTTCCGTATAACCATCCAGAACCACAATTTTCATAGCCCGTATCCTTTCTTAATTCATATTATTCAGTCATCCTCCAGCATGGCCCAGGCACGGTTTAATACCCGCTTTGTATTGGCCAGGACAATTCCTTCATCCTCACCCGGACGCAGGGTCACCTCCATGGACAGTACGTAAGGGCTGGCGGCATCCAGGAAGCCTTCCTCTTTTATCACCCTCAGGTAGTCTGTCAGCTCCGGCGTGTCATTGGCGCTGTGCGGATACCCGAAACGCGGGTGTAAATCGCCATACCCGTCAAAGCCCTTCCTGACCACGGCGTTGCCGAAGTGGAAATGGGTGATATAGGGCCGCAGCACACGGATGACAAACCGGCTTGTCTCATAGGTGGTGGGAAAATGGCTCAAATCCACCAGAAGCCCGAAATTATTGTGGGTGGTGCGCATATCGGCTGCAAATCTGGCAGCATAGGGGGCCGGGCCGATAAGCGCGGCCTTATCCATGTCAAAGTCAAAGACCTCCAGTTCAACCGACATGCCCTTGGCTCCCGCATAACCGCACACGGCGCGGGTGGTCTTAAGCAGCTGGGCATAGGCCTTTTCCTTTGTCTCCGGCTGCCATTTGCCTGCCAGGAACGCGATTCCCCTGGCGCCCAGGTATTCCGCCTCGTCCACCGCTTCCAGCAATGCGGCTTCCGCCTTCCCGCGCTCCTCCTCGTCTATGTGGTTCGGGTTCAGGTTTCCGCCAAGGAGGCGGGGCTGCGCCCCATAGCATACCTTTAGGTGGCTCTGCCCCAGAAGCGCCCTGGCCGCTTCATTGTCCGCCCCAAACCCCTTCACCTCAACTGCGTCAAAGTAATCATCCCTGCATATGGCTTTTAATGATTCCATGGGGTCTTTTTTGGGATAACTCATCCACTGGATGGTGCCTACCTGAAAATACTTGTGAATTGATTCCTTCATGGCTCTAAACTCCTTATCTGGCTGCTATGTACAAATTACCGCTCCACTGCTTCCCTTACGGCCCGCAGGTTCTCCTCAGGGGAACGTGGGTCCGCCACGCAGCCCGGACCAATCAGCAGGCCCCTTCCATCCACCATCCCGATGGCTTCGCGGATGTGGTCCTTTATCATGTCCGGCGTGGTTCCCGGCCTGGACATGATACTGTCATACTCCAGGCTGCTTCCCACAATGGACGGCCCTTCATAAAGTCCGCCAAGGAACGCCTTCTGACAATTCTCCCTGGCCGCCTTTAGGGACGGCCCGTTCTGGCGGTCATGCCAGTTCAGCACATTGCATGGATATTTGGACATTTCCTCAAAACGGATATTGCCGCCATGGATATGAAGCACGTTAAACCAGGTCCTGTCCTTGTAAGAATTAATGACCTGCAGGTCATAGGGCTTACAGAACTCAGCAAACATGGTATCTCCCATGAAGTCGCGGCCGGCGCACTGGCTTGCAAAGAAGAAACCGCTGACCCCGGCTTCTATATTAGCCTTTACAAAGTTTATCGTAGTCTCCGTTATGGCCGTCAGTGCCTGGTGCACCAGTTCGGGGCATTCCAGCATATCCTGAAGCATACGGTTTCCAGCCAGCTTCTTAAGGGTGGTTGCAGGCGAGAATATGGTCTGGATATAAGGTGTCCCGGCCTTGGCCAGCCGTTCCAGCCACCGGGAAAGCTGAAGCACCCTGCCCCAGCTGCCATAAATAGCCGGCAAAGGCTGAATGTATTTATAATCCTCCCTGGATGAAATGCCGGAGGCAGCAATCTCCACCTCTTTATATCTGTCACAGTAAACATCCAGCTTAGCACCCCAATCAGGGATGGTATAAGCGCCAAAGGGCATCATTTTAATAAAGTCATAATCGTACTTCTCGTTAAATTCCACCATGGCTTCCGCCAGTGAGCGCGGATCCTGGTCCTTATCGGATATATGCATCCACACGCTGACAGGCACCCGGTCCGGCTGGCGGCCTTCCACAGCCGCGCGCACGCGTTCTTCCCTGTTCATATACGTCCTCCTCCCTCTAGTCGGAAATCATGATCCTGAGGATTTCCCGGTCCGTCTCAGCCATACCGTCATGGCCCAGCCGTCCCACACTGGCTATCATGTTCTCCACGCCCTTCTTGACAATGCCGTCGCCGCCCACGAACTGCTGCCCTTCCAGATACATTTCGTATCCAAGGATGCCGTTGTCAACAGCCAGGGCAATCTTGCCTGCGCAGGAGGCTTTGGCGCCATCGCATACAACGCCGGAGGCAATGGCCAGGGCATTGACCAGGGTATGGATGATCCCATCCAGGTCCGCGCCTTTAAGGTAAGCAATGCCGCAGCCGGCGGCAGCCCCCGCGTTCACCGCTCCGCAGTAAGCGCTTAGACGGCCGATGGGCGTCTTCTGGTGGATGCCCAGAAGGTTGGACAACACCAGGGCTCGGTACAGCTTTTCCCGGCTTACGCCCATGGCCCTGGCATAGACAATGACCGGCACGGAAGCCGTGATTCCCTGGTTGCCGGAGCCGGAATTGATGATTACCGGCAGCCCGCACCCATTCATTCGGGCGTCGCTGCCAGCGGCAGCCATGGCCCTGGCTTTCAGGCGCAGGGCGGGTTCGCCGCCATGTTCCATCACATCCCTGCCGGACTTCAAAAGCACGGTTCCAATGTTAGCGCCGTAATCATTCTTAAGGCCTTCCTCGGAGATGGCCATGTTATAATCAATCTGCATATCCAGGACTTGCCTTACGTCCTCAATGTCCACGGTGTCGGCAAACCCGTATATCAATTCAACCGAGAGGAAGGAGCGGTCCGTCAGGTCGGATTCGCTGTCATCCTTTATCTCACTGGACTGGAGGACCTGGCCGTTTTTCTCAATCAGGACAATATTGGTATGGTGGTTTGCAATGCGGACCTTGGCGTAGGCCTGGCCTGAATACACGGTAATGATGATGTCAAAAATCAGCGGCGACGAGGCTATATCCACCTGAATGGGGACTGTCTCCATAAACGTGCGGATATCCCCCTGCTGTGTTTCGCTGACCTGGGCAATGACTTCCAGCTGCTTATCCGGATTCCCGGCCACTATCCCGGCCGCGGCCGCGGCCGGAATGCCTCTCAGATGCCCTGTATTGGGCACAATGACGCTCTTTACATTCTTGATGATATTGCCGCTGGCTTCCACCACCACGCGGTCAGGCGCTTCCCCCAATGTCTTCCTGGCCACTGCCGCGCAGTAAGCAACCGCAATGGGCTCGGTACAGCCCATTGCAGGAAGCAGCTCCTCTTTCAGGATTTTGACACAGTCCTGATACTGGATATCACTTCTTCTCATTCAGCTTTCTCCTTTAATTCTGCTTTTGACAGTGAATCAGATGGCTGCCAGCGCTTCCTGGGCACTGGCAAGACGGTCCTCCGGTACATATAAGGGCACGCAGCAGCCAGGAGCAAGGATCAGGCGTCCGTCCGGCACCTGGTCCAGGGAGGACTTAAGGTGCGCCCTCAGCTGTTCCTGGTCAGCCTCAGCCAGGACCTTTAACTCCTCCACTCCGCCAATGAGCAGCTTATCGCTCATCCTGCGCCCGTCGGCCAGGGATATGTCCACCAGCTGGTCATGCCAGTTGATTGCCTGTACCGGGTACTTCTCCATCAGTTCGAACATGGGGGCATTGCCGTGCATGTGCATGATGTTAAACCACATATCCTTGGCAGCCTCCAGCACCTTCAGGTCGTAGGGACGGCCGAACTCCTCATACTCGGCCACGCTCATCTTGTCATAGGTGCCCAGCTGGCTGGCAAAGAAGATACCGTCCGCGCCCATCTTTGCCATTTCTTTTACCAGCCTGACCGTTGTCTCACAAATGACCTCCAGCCCCTTGTGGAATTCTTTTGGGCTGCGGCGCATATGTACCAGCATCTTGTCGCCGCCCATCTTGGCAGCAGTGGTCAGCGGGTTGAAAATCGTTATGACCACGGGAACCTCCCCCTTATAATGGTCCACGACTCCCCTGGCAGCCTCGATGGTATCGGCCATGGACCCCTGGTCCATGGAAAGCACTTTAAGCTTTGTCCAGTCCTCATCCTGCTTGATGCCAAAATCCGTCACCACGCCCACGCTTGAGCATGTCTCCGGCCACACATTATCACGGACAGGCCATTTAATGGAAGAACCCCAGTCCTGGATGCTGTAAAGCCCCTGGTATGTAACCTTAACAAAATCCCACTGGAACCTGTCCTGGAACTGGATGATCTTTTTTACCAGTTCCCTGGGATCCTCGTCATAAGGCGGAAAATGCTTCCAAAGGTTCATGGCTGGCGTATCCAGTTTCTTCCCCTCCAGTAAAGCTTTGATTCTCTCTGTTTTTGTCACTGTTTTAAATCTCCTTTCATATTGTGTTGTCATTATTTATCATGATGCCGCCCAGCCTGGAGCATGTCCTAACATTGCTTTCAGACACGCCCTACGCCGGAAACGCAGTGGGAACCAGCAGCTTGGGCAGGAACAGGAACAGATCCGGGAACACCATGCCCACGAAAATAATCAGCAGGGTCACGCCGATGATAGGCGCCACGCTCTTAAATGCCTGTGGGATGGTGATTTCACCAATCTGGGAGGTAATCATCAGACAGGTGCCGTAAGGCGGGGTCACCATGCCCAAGGACAGGGTCAGCACCACAACCAGACCCAGATGGATGTCGTTGATGCTGACCACGGCCCCCAGCTGTTTGATGACCGGAAGAAAGATGATGATGGCCGTAATGGGACTCAGGAAGGTGCCGATAAACAGCAGGAACAAAACCAGCAGCATGTAGACACCAAGATAAGAGCTGGTGATGCTTAAGATGGCATCCGCAATCATCTGGGGTGCATTGAGATAGGCGATGAGCCAGCCCGTGATTCCGGCGGCAGCCACCGCGAACATGCTCAGTGAAAAGTCCATGGCCGTCTTCAGCAGGATTTTCGGCACATCCTTCAGCCTATAGGTGCGGTAAACGCCAAACATCAGGACCAGGGCATAAAAACAGGATATGGCTGCTGATTCGGTAGCCGTAAACAAACCGCTGGTGGTACCGCCCAGGATGATCATCGGAAGGAAGATGACCGGTAGGGCCGACTTAAGGGCCTGTCCCCTCTGTCCCCAGGTATATCTCTCACCCTTGGGATAATTGTGCTTCACAGCCATATAATAGGTATACAGGCACTGGGCAAGGGCAATCAGGAAGCCAGGTACAAAACCGGCGATGAATAGCGCGCCGATGGAAGCGCCGCTCATGGCGCCGTACACCACCAGCAGAACGCTTGGGGGAATAATCACGCCCAGGGTAGAGGAACAGGCGGTTATGGCCACGGAAAAGCTGCTGTCATAGCCAGACTTCCTCATGGCGGGTATGATCATGGCGCCGATGCCTGCGGCATCGGCCTGTGCGGAACCGGAAAGATGGCCGAACAGCAGGCTGATCAGGACATTCACATGACCCAGGCCGCCCCGTATATGGCCCACAAAGGCATCGCAGATGACAAACAGCCGGTCTGTAATGCCGCCCTTGTCCATAAGCTGCGCCAGCAGCATGAAAAGCGGCACCGCCAGCAGGGAGTAATTATTGACAGAATTATACATGCTGTTGATTGCGCTGGTCATGGGAATCCCCATTTTCACAATCACCACCAGGGACGACAGGCCTAGGGCATAGGCGATGGGTATCTTGACCATGACCATGACGGCAAAGCCTGCCAGAAGAATCAATAACAATTGACCGTTATCCATTGGTAACCTCCTTTTTGCCCTTCACGAATGAAACCATTTTCTTAACATCACTGATAATGTCGAGAATGGTATACCACATCATGAAACAGCCCGATAAAGGAATGCACATGAAGAAATATGCCTGAGGTATATTAATGGCAGTGGACATCCGTTTCAGGCCCATGACGGTATAATCACAGCCATAACGGATCAGCACATAAAAGAAGATAATACCGGCAATATCACCTATGATATCCAGAAAACAGTTGGATTTTTCAAAGCGTTCCGGCAGAAAAGCCAGCACATAATGGGCCCTGTGCCGGACAGCAATCGCGCTTCCCAGGAACACGGCCCATACAAAGCACACCACACTGATATCATTGGCCCATACCATGGAGATTTTCAAGAAATTACGGCAGACAACCTGCAGGGAGATAATAATGACGAAAGCGGCAACTGACAGGATACCGATTCCCTCGCATAGTTTCTCAATGCCATCCGACAGCATCTTTATAGCTTTTGAAATAGTGTCCATTTGAAATTTTCCTTTCCCATTGCGAATAGGTAATCAAAACGCCAGCTCTTATTCCAGATTACTGGATAAGGCTGTTAATCAGGTCCAGAAGTTCCTGGCCATCACAATCAGAAGCAATTTTCGGATACAGTTCTTCAACAATCGCCTTAAACTCAGCGGAGTCCGGTTCACAGACAATCAATCCGTGGTCCTCTACCAGGGAATCCAGCAGCGTGTCATCCGCTTCATCCGCTATCTGGCTTCCAAGGACTGCTGCCTCCCTGCCCACTTCCATCAGAAGCGATTGGAACTCCTCCGGCAGCCTGTTATAACTGATTTCACCCATGGTGATATGGGTAGGGGTGAACTGGTGGGCCGTCTTAATATGGTAATTGGCAACCTCGTACAGCGCATTGGTGTCAAAGGCTGCCAGTGTACACTCAAAGGCTGCAACGGTGTTGCTCTGGACCGCAGAATAGATATCGTTAAAGCTCATGGCCGTGGGAATGGTCCCCAAGGTCTGCCATACCAGGGCTTCCGTGGCCGAGGACGTGGTCCTCATCTTAAGGTTCTTTAAGTCAGCCACCGACTCAATGGGCTTATTGGTATGCAGGTCCCTCTGTCCGCCGTTGCTTAAGCCCAGCAGTACCAGGCCAAGCCCGTTGGTATCATAAAGGCCCTGGATATACTGGAACAACTGGCCGTCCTGGTCCAGGAGCCCCTCGAATACGCCGCGGTCCGGAAACAGGTATGCCAGGGACAGAATCTGGAACTGGCTTACAAAGGGAGCCGCGTTCTGTGTGGAACCGATAACGATGTCCAACGCCCCCGTACGCATATCGTCAATGGTCCCTTCGTCATTGCCCAGCTGGCCGCCCGGAAAAACAGTGGCTTCGATGGCTCCGCCGGAACGTTCCTTTAACTGTTCCGCCATATACTCCCCCATCTGGACCCAGGCGTGGTCCCCGGTAACAACCGTGGCAATCCGAAGCTGGAACTGGCCCTCGGTGTATCCTGAACCAGATGCCGTATCCTGTTTTGAGTCATCCCCATCCTGTTTTGCCACAGCATCCCCGGATTGGGCGGCTGTTCCCGTATCGGATGGTTTGGCTCCGCTCGGGCTGGAGCCGCAGGCTGTCAGGCCCAAGGCCAATGCCGCTGCCAGGATAATGGCCGTAAGCCTCTTTGCCGGACCGTTTTTCTTAATCCCTGTGTCTGTTCTGTGAATCATTTTTAACTCCTCCTTTAATAAGCTGTTTTTGCAACTATGTAATATGAATACCCCGTTTCGCCTTCAGGCCGGACGCCCCGCCGGATGATTGCAAAGGTGCTTTAAATCAGCTTTTCCTTCCTGTTTCATAAGACAGTGGACCCAGCCCTTCAGATAGTAATAGTCGGCCGGAGACTGTTCACGGATTGCCCCAAGCCTGACAGCTATCTCCATCACATCCTCTCTTCTTTCAGTTTCCATTGGCACCCCTCCCCTTTTTTGTTTTCAATGAAATCATATTAGCATTCCTTGAAATCAAAGTCAATAGTTTTCCATGTTTTGTGTTTACTTTGAAAACAAAATGCACTATAATTCATTCATGGAGGTGTAACTGTGAATATCCATGAACGATTAAAATACCTGCGCACCCAATTAGGGCTCACCACACGTGCCTTTGGCGCATCCATCAACATGACTGGCGGCGCCATAACCAATATGGAAAAGGGCTTAAGGAACATCACCGACCGCACCCTGAAAGACATCTGCCGGGAATACAATGTTAACCCGGAATGGCTGACAGAAGGCAAGGAACCTGTATTCCTTGATACCGTCAGTTCCCTGGACGTGGATGAAGACGTCAAGCAGCTGGCAAGGCAATACAGCCTGTTAAATGATAATGACAGGGAATTGGTAAAAAGCATCATCCATTCCCTATATGAAAAAATAGAGCCGCAGAAAACAGCTGATAAAAAAACAAAATCTTGATTTCCCAAAAATAGGGAAGCGCACGGGGCCGTGACTGTTTCAGGGGATGCCCTGTTATTATTGTCCCATAAATGATTCCATTGTAATCATCCCCCCATGGCAGTGTCACATAACCACCGAAACGACACACGCCAGGCATCCCGGCTTCTCCTGCGCCGTTCCTTTCCCTGCGCCGCCTGCCAGTCCCCATTTCCCATATGCCCTACCAGATAGTCCAGTGAACAATCAAACAAATCCGCCAGAAGCCCAATCTCGTCAAGTGTGAATTCACATTTTCCATGGAGTTTATAAATAAATGCATTTAAAGGAAGTCCCAAAATGACTGCCAGCTGGGATACTGTAAAGCCTCCTCGTTCCATCTCAGTACGGATATTCGGATAAATCATATGGTTCCTCCTCTTTTACTTTGCTATCTTTTGTGAGTCATATAGCTATATTATACTCGCTTTAGATAGTTTGTCAATAAAAGATTGACGTTGGTGCTCTCAAATGTTAATATCGTCCTGGAGGTAAGAATATGGAATTCAAAGAAAACCTGAAACAGTTATTGATAGAAAAAAACATGAAACAGGCTGACCTGTGCCGCCTGTCCCACATCCAGACATCCCTTATGTCCGAATATATTAACGGCAAGAAAAGCCCCACCATCGGCAACGCCATCCAGATTGCCGATGCCCTTGACATATCCCTGGACACCCTGGCTGGCAGGGAAGAACGGGTCCGCTATTCAGAGCCGCTGACCAGCGCTTATGCAGCCCGGCTGAATGAATGCATGGACGGCCTGTCCGAGAATGAGTGTACCTTTGTCATGGATGTCATACGGGCGATGAAGGAAAACCTTGGGTAGGATGGACAGGAAGGATGGGGGTATGACCCGGAAAACCCAAATGCCTAACAGGCCATGGAAAGGGCGCGGCCTCTTAGACCGCGCCCTTTCCATGCATTTCTGCTTAATATTTCTGCTTAATATTTCTGCTTAACATTCCTGCTTAACATTCCATCTTTCACCCCAGCAGCTGCTTAAGTCCGTCCGGATACTCTTTCTCATACACGGACTTCAGTTCCAGAAGGTTATTCGTGCAGATGGCACGCCTGCCCTCCTCTATCTCCTTTACCATGGATATCAGCTTTCTGTTAAGGGGAAGGCTAAGCCCCAGGTCCCCGCCCATGCGGACCACCATCCCCACGGTTCCGTCTATCTCGCTCCTGCGCCTCCGCACCGCCAGGTCCCGGTACAGACCGGTATAATTCTTGACCATGGGACGGTAATGGTCCGCGGTCACCTTAAGGGCTTCCCTGTACCTGCCCTGCCGGTACAGGTCAGGCCGGAAATCATCAAAGGATATGAGTTCAACCTTCAGGGCATCAGGCACCTGCATGGCCTCCAGGGCAATACATGCAATGGTCTCCTGGGCCGGTTCATAATCCATGCCGCCCGGAATCAGCAGATGGGTTATTCCGGTGGCAAACATGGCGCATATATTGACCTGTTTGCTCCAGAGCTGCCGCATGATCTGGCTGCTTATCCCTACCTCCTGGAAGGAACTGCACACTTCCTTAAGATGTGTCAGACGTCCCGTCACCCTTCCATCCAGCTCGCCAATCACAAAGTTGCTATGTCCTCCAAATTGTATGACGCCTGGTTCCATATAATCCGCAGCCCAGTTCACAAAGGCTCCGATGACCCGGTGTTTCCCCACATACTCCGCGATTACATACTCGTTGATGCCGTTCTGCAGGCTGACCACATAGCCTTCCTCTTTCAGCAGCGGGGCTACGCGTTCCATGGCGCTCCTTGTATGCTGGGTCTTTGTGGCCAGGAACACCACCTCCAGAGGTTCCTTTAACGCATCAATGTGCACAGCCTTTACCGGAACCGTGAAATCTCCCTTTACAGGATCCCGGATGGTCAGTCCCCGTTCATTCATGGCCCGCACATGCTCCAACGCCGCGTCCACATACAGGATATCCGTTCCCGCCCTGGTCATCCAGGCCGCCATGGAACCGCCGATGGCCCCGGCCCCTATTAATGTATATTTCATCCAATCCTCCCATGTGTTTCACCGGCCTTCTGCCATCAGGCGCAGAAGGGCCTGCCTTAAAAAGTAATGGACCCGGTTGCGCCCGCGTACCAGCTGGCGCTCCAGGAACTTAAACCCGTCCTGGTCCTTATCCAGGGACGCCAGCCTTGGAAGCTGGTCAAATTCAGGAAAGGCCGGAATGGGCACGGCCAGGTCTGCCTGGAATAAATCCCCGTTCCTGCAGTAGTGGACAGGTATGAGGATCCTGTTCAAATCCATGCACAGCCGGTTCAGCCGGCCTGCGTTTTCCCGCTGGGCCTCATCCATCTGCCCCAGATTGTTCATATCACGGATTTCCTCATCCAACATCCTGAATTTATCCTTCAGAAGCAGTACCATTTCCACGATTCCTGACAAATCAAATGCCCCGCCGGCCACATCCTGATACTGGTTCAGGTCTTCCAGCATCTCCTCCGCCAGCCCCTCGTAGGCAAAGGGGTATACGTTGGACATGACGGCACGGCTGATGGCCAGTGCATAAATCTGCGCGTCCCTGCGCAGCTCCTCCTCCCCCAGCCGCTCAAACACATCCTGGGTCGTGTGCCAGTACCAGGGAAGGCCCGGCATGAAGGTTCCCTTTCCCTGTCCCTCTGGCGGCTGCAGGGAGAGGCACTCAAACAAGGTGGGGAGACCGTGGGCCCAGAAGGACTGGTCCCCATTGCGCTGGATGCGCATATAATCCGGATCCTGTCCCGTCCTCTCCCTGACCGCCTGGCAACCCAAGGCGTAGCACTGCCGGTTGCATTCAATATGAGAAAAATCCGAAGCCCCCTTTGCTCCCACGGTATCAATGTCAAAGTTCATCACCCCATGGTCGTGGATGTCCTCCCAGTAGGTATCCGCGTACCAGTTGCTGCCGCTGTACCGGCCGTTGCTGTGCCCGCTCCACCAGACAAAGCGGATATTGGTGTTCATCCGGTCCGTGTGCTTGCTGAATACCCGGGCCAGTTCCAGCACAACCGCGTTGGCGCCTCCGTTGTCCGTTCCTCCCCGGTGCCAGGAATCCACGTGTCCTCCGAACATGACGAACCGGTCCGTCGGCCTTGAGGCCTTCAGGGTCGCAATACACACCGGTACGGTGCGGAACAGGGTGGAAACCTCGGCATGGATTCGGACCCAAGGCTCTCCTGTTTTCATACAGCCAAGGAGCCTGTTTCCATCCTCCTCGTTAACCGTGACCACCGGTATCTTGGGCAGAAGCCCCAGGGTGGAGGGAACCGGATGCCCCCAGATGGGACTGATGGACATATTGTAGGGATAAGCCCCGCCGGTTATACAGATAATCCCCGCAGCCCCCCTCTCCTCAAGGGCCTTACATGGAACCGCCGAGGCCAGGCCCTTCATTACCGCGATTTTGCCAGTTATGTCCTGCTCCTCCTCTGCATACACCGCCTCCCCCGCCAGACCGCCCGCTAACGTGGAGGCCCCGTAACTATGGGTGATACAGGATTCCAGCTCCTGCCCATCATACAGCGTCAGGCTGGCGGATACCGGAAGACTGATATAATTCTCCACATAGTGTATCTCCACATCCAGTCCCAGGCTCTCCATGACCTGCCGGAAATACTCCGCCGCCCGCTTCTCACCCGGACTTCCGGATTCCCTGTCCTGGCTTGTAATATATCTTGCGTGTTCCATGAGCCTGGAGCCGCTTATCTCCTCCAGGAATATATGTTCAAAATCTTGATTCGTCATATGCAGTACTCCTTTTTGTACGGCGTTCCTTTTTGTACAGTATTATTTCTGTATGGTATTATTTCTGTACGGTACTATTTCTGTACGGTATTATTCTGTACGGTATCCTTTCCTTACGGCCTTCCTCTGAACAGCACCCATTCTACGCGGCCTTCTCCTGCATGGCGCTCATTCTGCGCGGACTTCTTCTGCACAGCACTCATTCTGCGCGGCCTTCTCCTGCATGGCACTCATTCTGCGCGGACTTCTCCTGCACGGCACTCATTCTGCGCGGACTTCTCCTGCACAGCACTCATTCTGCGCGGCCTTCTCCTGCATGCCAGTCCTTCTGCGCGGCCCGCTGCATTCATCCCTCCACATAAGGTACCCGGCCGCAGGACTCGCCTCCGTCAATAATGAAATCGCTTCCCGTAATCCAGTCCCCGCACGCATTCACAAGGAAACATACCATCCGTGAGATATCCCTGGGGGTTCCGGGCCGCCGCAGCAGGATTCTGGGAATGATATTGGCCCGGACCGCGTCCTTGCCCTCATCGCCTTCCCAGCGCCCCACCTCCACATATCCCACGGATACGGAATTCACATTGATGCGGGCCGGCGCCAGTTCCAGGGCCATGGCCCTTGTAAAGCCCAGTATGCCTGCCTTGCTGGCACAGTAATTACTGAAATCCACCCGCCCTGCATGGGCTGCTCCCGAGGTAATGTTCACCACCCGTCCAGGCAGTCCTGCCTCTGCCATACGGCGGCAGATTTCCCTGGACATGAACATGGTCCCTTTTAAGTTGACGTCGATTGTATGGTTAATCTGCTCGTCACTCATGCCTATCAGAGGCGACACATCATAGAAATACCCGGCATTATTCACCAGGATACGGACCGGCCCTCCGTAGAATGCCTGAGCCTCCTCCGCCATACGGGCGCAGTCCTGTGAACTGGAGATATCTCCCTGGAGGATGCAGGCCCTCCTGCCCATTCCCTCAATCTCACGCGCCAGCTCCTCACATTGCCTGCGTGAAGTCCTGCAGGTGAGGACCATATCCGCCCCCAGGCCCGCCAGGTCCAGGCTCAGGGCCCGGCCAATGCCGCCTCCCGCCCCGGTCACCATTGCCACCTGGTTGGTTAAATCCATAGAAATCATATATCTTCTCCTCTCTACTACTGTTTCCAAGTCTTTCTGCAGCCTTATGGCCTTCCTGTCAGCTCAGGAAAATCCCGGCGCCCGGCCCAAGGGGCAGTTTCAGGAAATAGAAAACCAGGACCAGAAGGAAGAACGCGGCCAGATAGGCAAGGGCGTATGGGATTTCCATGGAAATCAGGGTACCGATACCTACCTTGTCCTCCCTGCTCACTTTATATGACTCCAGAAGCCCCAGGGCAATGGGCACGTTCAGTTCTACCGGTGAAAGTATGTTGAAGCAGGAATCACCGATACGGTACAGGATCTGGGTCATGGCCGGGCTTATATCCAGCATGGCCAGCATAGGTACCAGGAAGGGGGCCAGCATCACCCACTTGCCGCTGTTGCTTGTAATGAACAGGTTACAGAAGCAGGACAGCAGGATAATCAGGATGAACAGTCCCACATTCCCCATGTTCAGGCTGATCAGCAGGCCGACCCCCTTGGCCGCCAGCACCGTGGCGATCCCGCTTCGTGAAAACAGGTCCACGAAAATGCAGGCTGTCAGGCAGACAATCATGAAGGAGGACGCCATGTCCAGACACTTCTCCATCAGCACAGGGATGTCCTTCCACTGCCTTATGGCCTTAACCCCTATGCCGTAAGCCGTTCCCACGGTCATGAAGAAAAAGAACAGCAGGGGAATGATCATGTTCAGGAAGGGGGAGTTGGGAATCAGGGTACCGTCCGGGCTGCGCATGAACGAGGACTTGGGGATACACGCAATGACAATCAGCGCCAGATAAGCCAGGGCCGCCCAGCCCGCGAACAGAAGCCCTCTCCCCTCCTTGTCCGTTATCCTCATCTTCTCCAATTCACCGGCATCCTTTTTAAGGACCAGCTCCGGGTGCTGGCGGTTGAGATGGGGAACCGTGACATACTTTGTGACCAGGACGCAGACCGCTGTAATAATCAGGGTGGCCGCCGCCACAAAGTAATAGTTGATGGCCGCGTGGGTGGGCGCAAGGGTGCCGCTGGCGTCCACGATATGGTTGGCCTCCACAATCTGGGCCGATATCCCGGCCAGCGTGGTGTCCGTGGCAGCAATCATGAGGCAGGCCGTGTACCCTCCGTTGGCCGCCGCGTAACCCATGATGATGCCAATCCAGGGATGAAGCCCCAGGGATTTGAAAACAGCCGCCGCAATGACCATGGTAAACACCACGCCCGCCCCAAAGCCAATACTGGAATTAACACCCACAAAGGCAATGGTTATGAACACAATCATAATCGGCGCGCCGATGACCGCCTTGCGCATCAGGGCGTCAAAAAGCCCCAGCTTCTCAGCATACCCCACGGCCACTGTCATGAATATAAGCATGCCCAGGGGATAATAATTCACGAAAATGCTGATAAAGTTGGTGAGGTAATGGGCCAGTGTATCAAAGGTCATCAAGTTGGTCACCTGGGCCGACGTAACCTGTATGGCCCCGTCCACCACGTTCTCATAGGAAGCCGACCAGCCAATCCCGTGCAGGACGGCGCTGAGAACCACGGTAACAAGGGCCAGGCTGGCAAACAGCCAGAAGGGATGGGGCAGAAGGTTCCCCACCTTCTCAACCGCGCCCATGGAACGCTCCAGCCAACTCCTCTTCACTGCCCCGCCATCATCTTTACTCATTTACATCCTCCTTTCCATTGTTGCTATCTTTTGTTAGTTTCACACGTCCATTATACTATCCTTAGTTAGTTTGTCAATATTATATTGACGCAGCCACACGCAAATGTTAATATCTTTCTGGAGGTAGGAAACATGGGATTTAATGAGAATTTAAAATTGTTATTAATACAGAAACATATGAAGCAGGCGGACCTGTGCCGCATGACAGGAATCCAGACATCCCTTATGTCCGAATACATCAGCGGCAGGAAAAGCCCCACCATAAGAAATGCAATTCTCATTGCCGATGCTTTCGACATCTCCCTGGACACCCTTGTTGGAAGGGAAGAACGGGTCCGTTACTCAAAGCGTGTAAACCAGGCTTACGGAATCCAGCTGAACGAATCCATGGACGGATTATCGGAAAAAGAATGCACCTTTGTGCTGGATGTGATTAAGGCCATGAAAGAGTACCTTAAATAGATTTTTTCTTTCATATATGACAATCGAGTAGGAGGGAGTGATTAGCTCCCGTCCTCTCACACCACCGTGCGTACCG
>OLQS01001128.1_pt1 | contig 16327 bp, 19 predicted proteins | sample 1672291 | NCBI WGS metagenome assembly OLQS01 (sample SAMEA3136668, study PRJEB25190) | human gut metagenome | biome: human gut; feature: human-associated habitat; material: faeces | place: Austria | collected 2013
GTAACTGTTCAGTACCCTCACAGTTACGCGCAAAAATCCATTCCAAATCGGCTGTGCCGATAGGATTTTTTCCTTCTATTCTAAGTTTTCTTACGGTCAGCGCAGTAAATGCGCAGACCTACTGAACAGTTACTTTCCTTCAATGATCTTCTTCAGCTTATCCATCAGAATGATCGTGTCATCCACGGTCCGCACCGCGCACATGATCGTATTGTCTCCGGCCACACAGCCGACGATCTCATGAAAACCGATCACATCCAGTGCCTCAGCGACTGCCATCGCCATACCGGAAACCGTCTTGATCACAAGAATATTCTGTGCCATGTCCATGGACACATAGCAGTCCCTGAAAATACGGATATATTTCTCGCCAAAATCTTTCTGATGCTGCATGACTGCATAGCACTGGCGGCCATTTTTTCCAGGAGCTTTCGTGAGCTTCAGTTCACGGATATCTCTCGATACTGTTGCCTGTGTCACATGATATCCGGCCTTTTTCAGATACTCCGCAAGCTCCTCCTGCGTCTCGATCTGATATTTTCCGATCAGCTCCACGATCTTACTGTGTCTGTCAACCTTCATGTCTGCTGCCCCTTTCTGATCTCGTCCTGTATCAGTGTCCATTTCACTTCTTTTGAAGTGATCCGCACACCGCCCTGCGTGTCCTGCAGCGCTATTCCGCTGTAAATTCACGCGTCGTACATCTTCATCTTTAAAATATCAAGGAATGACCGGTGATCAAGCTTCACAACTCTTGTCACCGTCTCTGCCTTTGTGATCTCAATATAATCTCCATTTTCCAGCCGCACTAACGTGTCGCCGTCAAAAGCCGCCACCTGACTGCCCCGGTTTGTTGCCGGGATCTCGATCCTGATCCGGCTATCCGCTCCGAAAACGATCGTTCTCGATGTCAGCGTATGCGGGCAGATCGGTGTAAGGATCATCAGCTGTCCGTCCGGCTGGGCGATCGGTCCCCCCGCCGACAGATTGTACGCTGTGGATCCCGTAGGAGTCGCAACGATCATACCGTCAGCGCTGAATTCATTTAAGAACTGTCCGTCCACGTAAAGCTTTAGCTTTAATACCCGTGGATCTCCGTCTCTTGTCAGGACGATATCATTGAGCGCAATGCTCTCTTTCACCGGCCTTGCGTTCCGGTAAACACAGCCCTTCAACATCATGCGTTCCTGAAGTTCATAGCAGTCCTCCAAAAGCGCATCCAGAAGCTCCTTCACATCGCCTTCCCGGCCGATCTGGGTAAGATAGCCGAGGCCGCCGAGATTGATACCGATCATCGGAAGATTTCTCCCTGCAAGATCCCTTGCCGCCTGGATCAGGGTTCCGTCCCCGCCCAGCGTGATGACACATTCGGTATCCGCAGGTACCTCCGCCGGATCCGTGTACGGATTTCCATGTCCGGACACGCTTTTCCCCACGGAAACTCCCGCGCCGTGAGCCTTCAGGTACTTTTCAATAGCCGCCTGCATATTCTTCGTATTCTCTTTGTCAGGATTTGCAACGATGTAAAATTTCTTCATAAAATTATGCCTTATTTATCCAGTGTCTCGTGTGCCTTTTCAACGATCTCGGAAGCACCGATAGTGTCGTTCGCAAATGTACTTCCATCCGTGCAGTTTCTTAAATGGAGCAGATATTCGATATTTCCCTCCGGCCCCTTGATCGGGGAGAATTCCAGATGGAGGGCCTCAAAACCGATGCTGCCCGCAAAGGAAGCAACCATCTCAATGACCTCAAGATGGACGGATTTTTCACGGACAACGCCCTTCTTTCCGACCTTCTCACGCCCTGCCTCAAACTGCGGCTTAATTAAGCATACGACCTCTCCGTCCGGCTCCATGAGCGCCTTCACCGGCCCCAGGACCTTCGTCAAAGAAATAAAGGAGACGTCAATGGATACAAACTGGATCCTGTCCGGGATCTCTTCCGGAGTCACATAACGGATATTTGTCTTTTCCATGCAGACCACGCGCTCATCATTTCTGAGCTTCCACGCCAGCTGTCCATGCCCAACATCCACAGAATAAACCTTCACTGCCCCGTTCTGAAGCATGCAGTCCGTAAATCCGCCCGTGGACGCTCCGACGTCCATACAGATCTTTCCCTCTAATGTCACGCCGAAATGTGTCATGGCCTTCTCCAGTTTCAGGCCGCCGCGGCTCACATATTTTAATGTGGTTCCGCGCACCTCCACGTTCGCTGTCTCGTCGAACATGGATCCCGCCTTGTCTTCCTTCTGTCCATCCACATAGACGATGCCGGACATGATGACCGCCTTCGCCTTCTCTCTGGACTCCGCCAGATTTCTCTTTACCAGCAGAACATCCAACCGTTCTTTCATTGGCTTTGCTCCTTATCTCTTCTCGTTTAAAAATTCCGTCTCAATGCGTCTGATCACGGAATCACTGTTGATTCCAAGCATCTCCCTGAGCACAGAAACGTTTCCATGTTCTACATAGGCATCCGGAAGCGCGATCTGGATCACGCGGATCTCCGGGTGTTTTTCATGGATATATTTTGTGACATACATGCCCATGCCGCCGCGGAGAACATTCTCTTCCATGGTGACGATCAGTTTATGCGTCTTGCAGAGACGATCGATCATATCCGTATCGAGCGGCTTTACAAATCTTGCGTTCACTAAGGTACAGGGCTGTCCTTTTTCCTTTAATTTTTCCCGGACGTGTTCGCCGGTGCTCACCATGCTGCCGAGGGCAAAAAGTGCGATCTCTGACTCCTCGTAGAGCATCTCCGCCTTTCCATATTCGACAGGAGCGCGGAATTCTTCCAGTCCGCGGTACGCCTGTCCTCTCGGATAACGGATGGCGAGGGGCGCATCAAAATTCACGCCGAACTCCAGCATGTCCTGAAGCTCCCAGCAGTTTTTCGGTGCCATGATGTTCATTCCGGGCACAAGACTTAAGAAGGAAATATCAAAAATTCCCTGATGCGTCTCCCCGTCGCTTCCCACAAGACCGGCCCGGTCGATGGCAAACAGCACAGGAAGATCCTGAATACAGACGTCGTGAAGCACCTGGTCATAGCCACGCTGTAAAAAGGAAGAATATACCGCAACTACAGGCTTCAGTCCCGCTGCCGCCATGCCTGCCGCCGATGTCACCTCATGGGCCTCCGCGATTCCCACATCAAAGAACCGTTTTGGGAATTCCTTCGCAAACTTCGTAAGTCCTGTTCCATCCGGCATGGCTGCCGTCAGAGCCACGATTCTTTTATTCTTTCCGGCAAGTTCGCAGATCTTCTCTGAGAATACATCCGTGTAGCTCGGAAACTCCTTTTTCTTTAAAGGATTTCCGGTCTTGATATCGAATGGTTCCACGCCGTGGAATCTCGCTGGATTTTCTTCCGCCGGCTTGTAGCCTTTTCCCTTTTTCGTGATAACATGGACTAAGACCGCATGCTGGACGCGCTTCGCTTCCTTAAATACACGGATCATTTCCTGAACATTATGGCCGTCCACAGGCCCCAGATACGTGATCCCCATGTCCTCAAATAACATTCCCGGAACAAGGAACTGTTTGATCCCGTTCTTTAACTGGTACAGACCGTATGCCAGCGGTCTTCCGATCACAGGGATCGCGGAAAGTGTCCGTTCCACTCGGAGCTTTAGCTCCGCATATCCTTCTTTTGTGCGGACACTGCTGAGATATTTCGACATTCCGCCCACGTTCCTGGAAATGGACATCTCATTGTCATTCAGAACAATAATAAAATTTTTTCTGATCTGGGCCGCATTGTTCAATGCCTCATATGCCATTCCGCCGGTCAGGGCACCGTCTCCGATGACCGAGATCACCGAATAATCTTCCTCTGTGATCTCTCTCGCCTGGGCAAGTCCAAGACCCGCAGAGATGGAGGTGGAGCTGTGTCCTGTGTCGAAGGCATCGTAAGGGCTTTCCTTTCTCTTCGGGAATCCGCTCATTCCGCCAAACTGGCGCAGGTCATCAAAACCGGCTTTTCTTCCGCTTAAAAGCTTGTGAGTGTAGGCCTGATGGCCCACGTCCCAGACGATTTTATCCTTCGGAAGGTCAAACGCCAGATGCAGGGCCATCGTAAGTTCCACAACCCCGAGGTTTGAGGCGAGATGACCGCCTGTTTTACTTATTTTTTCGATCAGGAACTGGCGGATCTCCCGCGCAAGCTCCGGATACTGGTCTTCTTTCAGTTTTTTGATGTCTGAAGACTGTTTTATATGATCAAGCAGCATGTTTCCAGACTACTCCCTTACATATTTTATATAGTGATTAGTTTTTCCTATTCACGAGCATTTCAATAATATTGTACAGAAATTCATTTTTTCCCGGCAGCCCCGCAAGTCTTCCTGCTGCCCGGTCAGAAATTTCCTTTACATCCCGTTTTGCCTTTTCAAGGCCTTCTAAGGTCACATAAGTGGTCTTTTCGTTCTTTTCATCGCTCAGAACCGGCTTTCCAAGCTCTTCCTGAGTGCTCGTCACATCGAGGATATCGTCCTGAATCTGGAACGCGAGACCAACCTCGGAGGCCATCGTTTCCACCTCTTTGATCTCTTCCATGGTCGCGCCCGCAAGAACTGCACCGATCATCATGGAGGCCTCGAGGAGAGCACCGGTCTTTAACCGGTAGATGAAATCAAGTTTTTCTCTCGGAACCGCCTTTCCGGTGAGCTCCACATCGACGGTCTGTCCGCCGATCATGCCATAGATTCCTGTCTTTTCCGCGAGGATCCCGATGGCGCGGCCGACTTTTGCCGGATCAGCGCCCATGGAAAAGGCCTTTGACGCAGTCTCGAACGCGTAGATCATCAGCGCGTCACCCGCCAGCACTGCCATATCATAGCCGTAGGCTTTCCAGGTGGTGAGTTTTCCGCGGCGGTATTCGTCGTTATCCATGCACGGCAGATCGTCATGGATCAGGGACGAGGTGTGGATCATCTCCATGGCCGCCATGAACGGCTCGATCTCCGGACCGTTTCCGCCGAACAGACGGTACACTTCCCGCATGAGAAGCGGTCTTAAGCGCTTTCCACCTGCTTTTACACTGTAATTCATTGCCTCAAAGATCGTCTTCTGGTGTCCGGTCTCCTCCGGCAAATATGAATATACGACTGTCTCAGTCTCCTTGACCGCCTGACTGAACCTTTCCTTAAAATTGTCCGCCATTTTCCTTTTCCTCCGTTTGATCTCCACTCAAAACAAGGATCTTTTTTTCGATCGTCTCAATTTTTTCGTTACAGCTCTTTACAAGCTTCATTCCTTCTTCGTAATCAGCGAAAGCGTCCTCCAGAGATCCGTCTCCCTTTTCCAGCTTTCCGATGATCCGGTCGAGAGCCGCAAATGTCTCCTCGACATTCATCTGTTTTCTTGTCTCGTCATCCATATGATTCCTCACTGCGGCAGCGTGTACTGCCGTGTTGTTCTATTTTCCTACTAAAATTATTGTTTCGTCATTCACGAAAATCGGTGTAATAGATAATATTCTGTGGTGGATTCCTACCGATACTTCTCAACATGATCTACAACAGCCCCGATTCGACCGTCCTTCACCCGGACCGTGATCCGTTTTCCGGCTTCCGCCTGTTCCACAGTCTCCAGACGTTTTCCATCCCCATCCGTGATAAATCCGAATCCTCCGCTGATCTTCTTTAACGGGGACAGTCCCCACAGCCGTTCACTCTTCACCGCAAGATTTCTCTTATCAGCCGCAAGCCGGTCCGCCATGGATCTTCTGAGCAGTGTCTCCGCATTCTGCAGATCACGTCTCGCCTCCTGCTGCCGCTCTGCGATCAGACGTAAAAGTGTATCTTCCGCGTCCGCCAGCCGTTTTTTCTTCTCATTCAGCTGGCTCTTCGGGTCATAAAACCGCAATGTCAGCTCATCATGCTTTAACCTGCTTTTAGCCCGCTCAAGACATGTTCCCATCTCCTTCATCAGGCGCTGTTTTCTCGCATTCAGATCCATCCGGAACTGGAAATAATCAAATACCGCAAGCTCTGCCGCTGCTGACGGAGTCGGTGCCCGAAGATCTGCCGCGTAATCCGCGATCGTCACATCGGTCTCGTGACCGACTGCGGAGATCACCGGCGTATTGCATGCGAAGATCGCTCTGGCGACTTCCTCCTCGTTGAAGGCCCAAAGGTCTTCGATCGAACCCCCGCCGCGCCCGACGATCAGGACATCCAGTCCCATCGCATCAAGCGTCCGGATTCCTTTTACGATGCTGTCCTTTGCGCCGTCTCCCTGAACCAGGGCCGGGTAGAGGATCAGCTGGACATATGGATTCCGTCTGTGGGAGATATTCATAATATCCCGGATCGCAGCTCCCGTGGGTGCTGTGACGATTCCCACGGTCTTTGCGAACCGCGGGATCGGCCGCTTATACTGCGGGTCAAACATCCCCATCTCTTCCAGCTCTTTTAAGAGTTTTTCAAATCTCAGATACAGGTCTCCGCGCCCGGAAAGTTCGATTTCTGACGCGTAGAGCTGGTATTTTCCGTCCCGCTCGTAGACATCCACAGTTCCTTTTACAACAACCTGCTGTCCCTCGGCAAGCTTAAAGTTGAGGCCGCGGCGCTGGCTTGCGAACATGACAGCCTGAAGTGTTCCGCCGCCGTCTTTCAGTGTGAAATAGATATGTCCGGAACTGTGATACTTACAGTTGGAAACTTCCCCCTTCACCGACAGGCGGCGAAGAAGGAAGTCCTGTGCAAACATATTTTTGATGTATGAATTTACCTGTGCAACAGAGTAAACACCTGCCATCGTTTAATTGCCTTTCTGGATCAGTTTTGCAAGGATACCGTTTACAAATGCCGGGGCTTCATCTCCGCCGAATTTCTTTGCGAGTTCAACCGCTTCATTGATGGCAACCTTCTCCGGGATCTCCTCATCATATTTCATCTCGAACACTGCAAGACGTAAAATCGTAAGCTCAACTTTACCCATACGTCTTGTTCTCCAGCCTTCCGCGATCTCGTTGATCTTTTCATCGATCTCCGGGATCAGTTCCATGATCTTCTCGACGCGTTTTTCGAGATATGCGCGATCCTCTTCTTTCTCAAACGGATCATGAAGGATCTCATCTTTTCCGTCTTCGCCGGTCACATCCTCCTTCGGCGCTTCAAAATATCTCTCTAACTGCTCTTCCTTCTCCTCTGCCGGGTAAAAATCCTGGCAGAACAGCATCTTAAAACAATGTTCTCTGGCTTCCCTTCTGGTCACTTTTCTACCTCCGTTTATCTGAACGGGCCGACGGGCTTTTTCGTCAGTCCGTGCTGCTCTGATTATCAATCTCTCTGAACTGCTCTTTTGCCGCCATGCTTCCGGAAAAGCTGCCTTTTGCAGCTTCTGCAGATGTGAGCGCAGAACAGAGTACTCCTAATTTAGGATTATACATGAAAATGTATATTTTCACAAGTCCTTATGTGAGAGATGTTTTTTTTATCCTTATGATATGGTATACTCTTTCTGATCCCTTCAGAATTCCAAACTTACCTCAGAAAGGAAAATAATACAATGAACAACGTAAAATACCTGCCGTTCATCATCCTGTGCATGTTATTATCAGGATGCGGCGCTGAGAAAAACACGATTTCAACAGATACTCCCGCAGAAACAGCGATACAAACTTCCGAAATCGAATTAAAAGGAGAGACGGAATCCAGTTCTAAAAATGCTGCAGAAACAACGGCAGAAAGCACCTCTGAATCTGACACGGAATCAATGACAGAACGCCGTTCTGAAATCGATCTGGAGACAGACATTGAAACCAGCCCCGTTGCCAATGAGGACACTGAAAATAATACTCCCGAAACAAAGTACATTACCATCAACCTGTCCACAGCCAGGGAGACACATCCCACCGGTGATGCCGCCGCTCCTTTTGATTTAAAGATCGTATCTGAAGAAGAAAACGGTATCGATTTTGCAAACGAATGGTACGACAGTAAAGGATTATCCCTCCCAATGATCGGCACCGACTGGAACAGCTTTTATGATGACAACTACCAGTACCTCTGGTCCGACGAAGAGCTTTATATTTTTGAGAACGGTACCGGAAACTGCCTGTATGTCTTAACTTATCCCACCGACAAATGGTACATCAACGGAAATAATGCCTGTCTGAAGGACGGAATCTTCTACGGAGCCAGCGTGACAAACGGCTACGCCCAGCCGGATACCTGTTTCATGTTCGCCTATGATCTGGAAAATAACAAACTCCTCTGGAGAAGCGCTGACCAGACCTGTAACTCCATGAACTTTATCGTAAAAGACAATGTCATCATCTGCGGATATGGCTTCACCTCCGAGGACGACTACCTCTATCAGCTCGATCTCCACACCGGCGAGGTTCTCTCCCGACTGACTCTAAAAAAACAGCCTGATCTCCTCGTATACCAGGATAATACACTTTACGTCCATACCTACAGCTATAACTACACAATCGAGATAAAATAAGTTCACCAAAAAGGGCAGGACCCCCGGTCTCCCGGGAATCCTGCCCTCACGCAGTCACAATCTTTACTTTTCTTCCAGGCTGACTCCGGCAATCTTAATATTCACATCAAGTACCATAAGTCCCGTCATGTTCTCGATCGCGTTCTTAACCTTCTCCTGCACCTTCTCGCAGACGTCCGGAATACTATATCCATATTTCAGATTCAGAGCCATATTTACGCTTACATGCTCCTCCGTAACTTCCACCTTAACGCCTTTGGAAAGGTTCTTCATTCCAAGCTTTCCAACCAGCTCGTTCGTAATATTTCCCGCCATGGAGTCCACGCCGTCAACTTCAGTTGCTGCCAGGCCGGCAATAATTGCCACGACTTCATCCGCAATCTGGACTTCTCCAATTTTGTCCTTTTCATAAACCTTATGACTGCTTCTCTCTGTTTCCGCTGCCACAACAATTACCTCCTGTATATCAAAGATACAGTTATTATACCATTTTCTCCTCTCTTTGCATAGTTCTTTTTATCACTCCTCCGCATCCAGCAGCGTGATCACGATCCCATCTGCCCCGATCTCTGTCTTTCTCTTCACAATATCCTCGATCTGGGCCCGCTCCTGATCCGTAAGCGAGGCCGCATTCACAACAACGTCTGCCTTCCCGTCCGTGATGCTGACCACCGGATCTACAAATCCCTTTGCCTTGAGAAGTGTCTCCGCTGCGTTTTCCTTCTCGGAGATCTCTGTCATCCCAATCAGGTTCTGGATCGCCGTCTGTTTTTCCTCCTCCGAGATCTGGTCACTGTTGATGATCTGCATCAGGGTTTCCTTATTCTTCGCCCGGATCTGCTCCCGTCCCAGCTGGACACCGGCTATGTACTCCGAGATCCCTATTCCGCCTGTGAGTACTGCCTCGCCCGGATTCTCAATTCCCGCCGCCGCTGTCTCCTGCCCTGAAGTCTCCGTGCCGGCAGCTTCCGTGCTCTCAGGCACTGCAGCCACCTCATTCCCATCCGGCAGAAGTTCTTCTCTGTCCCCGTCAAGGCCGGCAATTTCCCTGAGTTTTCCATCATTTTCCCCATTCTTTGCCTGATTCTCCGCCAGAATATCCGCATCGGAAATATCCATCATTCCTGCCTCGTACACCTCTGCTCCCGCAACTTCCTTCTTTGACGAGTAATTCAGGTATCCTGCCGCCGCGATCATAACTGCAAGCGTCGTGATAATGATCTGATTTCTTCTGAAGATCCGTTTCATCGCAAAACTCCTTCTTTCCCATACTTTCATACTTCCATTCTATGTTTCCGGACTTGAAATATACCGCTGTTATTCCCTCCTCTGCAAAAACAGCACCCATTTTTGCCGGTGTCCTGCAATCCACTGCCTTTATTTAGCCGCCCTCTTCATCACCTTGATCTTATTCGCCGGAAGCCCTAAAAGTGCCTCCATCGCTCCCGAGATCTCCGCCCGGATCACCGCGCTTCCACCACCGTCCGCACTGATGACCACGCCGGATATCTCCGGCTTCACTTCCTTCTCCATCACCGGAGACTGGCTCTTTCCGTCCAGCACCGTGCTCACGGACTGGTTCTCCTCTCTGGTGACCCGCGAGCTCCCGGAACCTGCCCCGTTCTCCTCCGTCACCGAGGATGTGCTGCTCTTATCCACATGCCAGATCCTCTCCTCCGAAGCTTTCAGCACCACCATCACATCCACCTCTCCGACCCCCTCAACATTCTTTAGGAGTTCCCGGATCCGCTGCTCCAGCAATTTCTCGTAAGAACTATTCTCTGCCTTTGCCCCGGCGTCTTCCATCGCAGTGTCCTCACCATTCACGCTGACATCCGCAAGCACCTCTGCCGTTTTTCCCTTCCATTCGGGATCCGTGGCCTTCCCGGACGGCAGTGAGATCACAAACAGCAGCAGACCCGAACAGAATAGAAAAATCACCTTCTCCTTATTTCCTTTCAATACCGATCTCAATGTCCTGTTCTTCCACTCCATAATAAGCTCCTATCCTTCTTCTCACCGAAGCGATCACTGCCCCGGTCTGATTTTGCCCGCCCCGTATCACCATCTTTACATGGCTGACATTTCCGGTATCTGCCACCTGCGCCGAGACACTCACACATTCCACTCCGTCACTCTCTGCCAGGGCACGGAGATCTGACTCCACAGCTTTCCGGTACTGCTCATAAAAGCCTGCGATCCGCCGCTCATCCGCAGCCCCCAGCTCTTCTTTCAGTGTCCGGACATCATTCTCAAATGTGATCTTCTCAAATATCCCCGCCATCGCTGTCTCCACCCCCGTGATCCGCGCGATCGGTCCGAACACAAGCAGGATCAGAACAGTCCCCGCAAACAACCGCAGATATTTTTCATACTTTGGATCCGGCAGAAGGTTCATGACCATCGTGACAAAAAACATATAAAAAATGATGTCCTGCACCCAGTTTTCAACTGCTTTCATGTCGATCACCCCGCCCAATACACTGCATTCGTGGAATAACTGATCACCGCGATGGTCACCGCAAACAGTGCCAGTGAATACCCGACGATCTTAAGCAGCATTCCATGTCCCGCGGCATTCTGCGTCATGCATGCAGTCAGGCGCTGGTCACACACCGGCTGCATCACTGCCGCAGCCAGATTATAGAGTACCATCAGCACTGCAAGCTTCACCATGGGAACTGCCGCTAAAAAGATGAGGACTGCCACCGCAGCAGCCCCTGACGTGTTCTTTATAAGGACTGCCGAACCAAGCAAAAGATTGGACACTGCCCCTGCACCGGAACCGATTCCTGGAACTGCCTCGATGGTCCGCATGACTGCCGCATTTTTCATGGCATCTGCCTGGGGAAGCACCAGCCCCTGGATCAGGTGGAACCCTACAACGATCCCGAACATGGTCTTCACAGTCCACTCCACAACCTTTCCGAGAAGCTCCGTCATCACGGAAAACATCTCCTCCCGGAACAGATTTCCAACCAGCGAGAATACCATATAAAGCTTCATGATCGGTAAGAGAAATCCTGAGACCACCGTCTGGATCACACCGATGGCTCCCAGTGTAAACCCGCAGACCGATGCCGATGTCACCGCCCCTCCGGCCATGGTCACCGCAAGAAAATACGCCGGAAGCAGAACCTTCATGAACCCTAAGATATCTCCTGTTGTCTCCTCGGCGATACGGATGCTGGCAAAAAAACTGGCCGCCAAAAAGGTCTGTACGCAGATACAGATCACATAGAAGCCCGTCTCTGACAGCTGACTGGAGCCAAATATCCCCAAAAAGCCGGAACATGCCGCCCCGCAAAGGGATAAGATCAGGATCTCTGCAAGAAATGAAGTGTTTGTCCTAAGCTCCGAGAACAGCGCGGAAACGATCCTGTCTCTTCCATACATAAAGACGTTCTCCACATCACCGTCTCTGATCCTGTCCATCATTTCCCGGAATGTCATCCCCACTGTCTGATCCCCACCGATTTGGTCCAGATAGTCCTGAATTTCCGTGAGATCGATATCTGGCTCCTCCTCATCTGTCACCCACATCCGCTGTCCTGTTTTCTTCCCGGAATCCACCGGTTCTGCCGCAAGCACCGGAATCTCCCAATGCCGGAATCCGAAAAAGATCCCCACAACAAGCCCCAGCAGCAGAAATAGATTTCTCTTCCATCTCATTCCATAAACACCTTCAATGTCTCCACCAATGACAGCACCACCGGTGCGCTCACCGCCAAAATCGCCAGCTTTCCGACCATCTCCACCTGATTTCCCACCGCCTGATATCCGGCATCCTTGCAGATTCCGGATGTAAACTCCGCAATGTAGGTGATTCCCGCCATTTTTAAGAGTGCCGCCAGATATACATGCCGGATCCGGATCCCATTTCCGATCTCCCGCAAAGTGTCTAACAACACACCAAGCCTCGCGAGCCCAAGAAATCCGATTCCTATGGAAGCTGCCAGCACCAGATAGACTGCATACTCCGGCCGCAGAGGCTTTAACTGTGCTGCAAACAGAACCGCCGTAAGCCCCAGAAGAGCCGCCTGAACCACTGCCATAAATGTCCTCCCTTCATGCTCCTCATAATGAAAACAGGTTTTTTATCGTCTCAAAGAGCTCGTAAATATACGGCACGATCCAGAACAGCACCAGGATCAGGCCAGCAAGGCTCGTAAGGAATGCCTGATCCTCCCGCCCGCTGTGTTTTAACACCTGACACATCACCGACACCAGGATCCCAACCGCCGCGATCTTAAAAATCAGATTTACCCCCATACACTTCCCCCTCTACGCGAAAAGCACCAGGATGAAAAGCCCTGCCGCCATCCCAAGAGACCGGTAAAGTTTCGTCCGGCCCTCCATTTCCTTTTTTAAAAACGCCAGCGAATCATCTGTTTGTTCCAGATAGAACAGGATCGTCCGTTCCTGGGTCTTTTTGTCCGCATAACCGAGATTTTTTCCCAGTGTCCTTATCGCCTCAAGGTCCTGCTTTCCCAGGGGCAGGTCGTCCGGGAATTTTTCCGTTTCCTCTATCCAGATTTCAGAAAACGGCCTTCCTTTTTCCTCCTCCATCCGCTTTTCCACCCGCAGGAAAAAAAGTCCGGCTTCCGCTGCCAGCCCGGAGGATTCATCCGCAAACCGGCTTCCCACCTCCTTAAGCGCCTCCGGAAGTGTCTCGTTGGAGTACAGGATCCGTGCCTTTAAATAGACCGCCATCTGCCGGAAGATTCCGAGAAGCTTCACTCGCATCTCCCACTCCCCCGCCATCAGGAACCCTCCTGCCACAGCTGCTGTGGCCATGCACAAAAGCCCTATATATTTCATGTCCTCCCTCCCTGAAAAAGCCGCATGATCTCCCGCGAACAGGAACCATTTCCGGCGATCATCCGTATTCCTGACTGAAAGAATCCGCAGCTGCCACCATCTCATGCCGCTCATCATAAATTCCCACGATCTTCCCCGGCCTCAAAGCCCCGGAGAGAACGACATACCGTGAAAATATCTTCTCCTCTGCCATTTTCCTCCACGCCGGCCGTTTCATGATGTCACCGATATCCGCCCCATGAACCGTCGCAAGAATCCTGCATCCGCAGTTCATTCCATATTTCATCGCAAGGATCTCATTTTCTCCGCCCGCCTCATCTACCGCCATCACATCAGGTGCCATGGACCGCAGCATCATGAGCATTCCTTCAGCTTTTGGACAGCCGTCCATCACATCAGTCCGGGGGCCAAGATCACACTGGGCAATTCCTTCAAAACAGGCTGCGATCTCCGAGCGCTCGTCCACAACCGACACATTCATCCCCGCTCCCCACGATCCCCCGCATGAAAGCTCCCGGATCAGGTCCCTTAAAAGTGTTGTCTTTCCGGCTCCCGGTGGTGAGATCAAAAGTGTGTTCAGAAATGTTTTCCCCTCCATAAGATGCGGCAGTACATTCTTCGCACAGCCTCTTACCTCATGGGCAACGCGGATATTTAAGGAGGAAATATCCCGGATCGTCCTCACCGTTCCCTCCTCCACCACCGCTTTTCCGGCGATCCCCACGCGGTGTCCTCCACGTATCGTAAGAAATCCCTGACCGATCTCGCGCTCGTATGCATACAGGGAGTGGCTGGAACAGATCTCCAGGATTCCACGGATCAGCTCCCTGTCTGCGAGAACTGCATTCTTAGCTTTTTCTTCATAAGCTTCCGCTGCTCCACAGGTTCCGTCTGAAAAAAGGGTATTTTCCCCATCTTCCATCCGGATCATCACCGGCTTTCCCACTCGGATTCTGAGTTCTCTGATCGTTTTCCCATCCCGGACCGCCTGTTTCAACAATCGTTCAAAGGTATCCACATTCATCTTCCTCTCCCTTCTCCCCGTATTCTGCCTGTCCGCCTTTCCCGGAATTGATACAATATATGAATCCAGAAGTGATTTATGCCATAAACTCTCCCGCGTCGATGTCGATCGGTTTTTAAATGCAAAAAAGCATATCCGTGTTCTCTGGCTCTCTTCCGGAATCATCCGTTTCACCGGCTGTTCCGACAGAAATTTTCAGATCACACAAATATGCTCTTCTCTATCCTTTATTCGGTTGTTTTTATGTTAATCCCCGTAGACCCGGATAATTCCGGATACCTCACGCAGCACGGACATCCCCTTCACGATCATCAGCGCATCGTTGAAATGGCGCTCCAGAACGGAATCTGTGATCACAACCAGCTCCGCGACACCGTCTCTCGCCCGTTTTTGAACGACCTGCGCGATGCTGACGTCGTTGTTTCCGAGAACTCCCGCAATGTTTGCAAGAGCGCCCGGTTTATCTGCAACCCGAAGACGCAGGAAATATCTTGATCTCGTCTCCCCGATAGGTTTTACCGGATAATTCTTGTACGCCACTCCTCCGTTCCATCCGCAGTTGTCATGAACGATATTTCTCATAACAATGATGATATCACCCATAACGGCGCTGGCGGTCGGCATCTTTCCCGCACCGCGTCCCATGAACATCGCGTCATCACATGCCTCGCCGTGTACAAACACCGCATTGAAGGAGTCACGGACTGTCGCTAACGGGTGCTGCTCCGGGATCAGCATCGGGTGGACCTTGACCTCGATCTTGTCGTCCACAAGCTTTGTGACGCCAAGCAGCTTGATCACGTAGCCGAATTCCTTCGCATAGCGGATATCATCGGATGTGATCTTTGTGATTCCTTCCATGTAGACATCGTCAAAGGTCACCCTGGAGTTGAACGCCAGAGAGGACATGATCGCGATCTTTCGTCCCGCGTCATAGCCCTCCACGTCTGCCGTCGGGTCCGCCTCCGCATAGCCAAGCTCTGTGGCCTTCGCCAGCGCCTCCTGGTAATCCATTCCCTCTTCCGACATCTTTGTCAGGATATAGTTCGTGGTTCCGTTTACGATTCCCATGATCTCCGTCAGCATACTGCCCGCAAGGCTCTGCTTTAACGGACGGATGATCGGGATCGCGCCGGCAACCGCTGCCTCAAACTGGATGTCACAGCCACTGTTTTCTGCCAATGTCAGGATCTCCTGTCCGTGCTCCGCCAGTACGTCCTTATTTGCGGTAACTACCTGTTTTCCGGCTTCCAGAGCCTGCACGATATAGGTCCTCGCCGGTTCCACGCCGCCCATGAGTTCGATCACCAGCTGGATCTCCTCATCTTCCAGAATCTCCTGCCAGTTATCCGTCATGATCTCCTTCGGAATTCCCGGACGGTCCTTCTTTACGTTCCGCACAAGAACTTTCTTGATTTCCAGGCTGGCACCTGTCTTCTGGAACATCTCATCCTTTAACATCTCGGAAAGTGCGTACACTCCGCTTCCGACCGTTCCGGCGCCGAGAAGCGCTGCTTTGATCACATTTCTCTCTCCCATGATTTGTATCTCCTCTATCCAGACAAAGCCGCATTCGTACGTGCGGCATCCGTCCGTGTTCTCTTCGCCCGCATGACCGTGTGCCATGGACATTTGTCTTTTTTACGGTGACGTAATTATACTACACCGCGTTAAAAAATGCAACCAAAAATAATTCCTCTTTTCAAAGACGTACAACGTAAAAAACACACCACGAATTTCCTCATAGTGTGTTTTCCGATCCATATATCCTCTATTTAGTGGGGGCCGCCTGCGTTCTCTTTACGTGTCCACCGGCACATGATCCCAGTCTGCCTTCTCCCCGGCTCCGACAAGCCAGTTCAACGCTTTATGGCGCTCAAAGACAACGCCGCCGTCCATTCCCGCCGGTGCAGGCAGATCCCGCATTCTCGTGTCTGTACACGCCCAGTCCAAACAGAAAATCATATCGCAGGCATCGAGAAGTTCTTTTGCAGTCCTCGGCTTTGCCGCTTCC
>OLQS01001139.1_pt1 | contig 16282 bp, 18 predicted proteins | sample 1672291 | NCBI WGS metagenome assembly OLQS01 (sample SAMEA3136668, study PRJEB25190) | human gut metagenome | biome: human gut; feature: human-associated habitat; material: faeces | place: Austria | collected 2013
AAACATTACATAAGGAGAAAAAATAAGAAGGGCCGACTACGGTCTTTTTTATTCGGTGACTGACATGAAAAAGATGGATACTTTTGTTTTGGGTATGGTGCAGGTAAATACCTACCTGTTGTGGGAAGAGAATCATGTACTGATTGTTGATCCCGGAAGCAAATCTCACAAGCTGCAGGAAACGATTGATTCACAAAATGGTGTTGTGGATGCGATTGTGCTGACACATGGACACTTTGATCATATTGCCGGTGTGGATGCGCTTGTTAAGAAATATCACTGTCCTGTTTATATCAATGAGCTGGATATGGCGATGCTGCAGGACCCGATGCTGAACTTCTCCTATCAGGCTCCTGTTGTTGTGAACAGTCCGGTAACAAAGCTGAAGCCGGGTAAAAACAGCATCGGTGCCTTTACGCTTCAGGCAATCGACGCCCCCGGACACAGTGAGGGAAGTACCATGCTGCTGTGGGATGATAATCTGATCTGTGGAGATGTCATCTTTCAGGGGAGCATCGGACGTACGGACTTACCGACTGGCAGCAATACCAAAATGATGCAGACGCTTCGGATGATACGGGAAACACTGCCTTCAAAGCTGAAGGTGTACCCGGGGCACGGACCGGATACGACGCTGGATATGGAATTTCGCTATAACCCATATCTGCAGTTCTGATTATGACAATCATTACGGCGACGCAGTCTCATATACGGGAAATTCTGAGGCTGTATGAGGTTCTATATGCAGACATGGCAAGACTGCAGCCCTTCAGCTATTGTCGGGGCATGCAGGATGAGGAGTTTTTAAAAACGATGATCCGGCTGGAGGATTGCGACATCCTGCTGGCTGTGGAAAATTCCTGTATTTTCGGTTTGGCACTGGTGATGAAGCAGCTGACACCGGCGGATTCCTTTGTGATTCCGCATGCATATGCCACGCTGATGGATCTGGTGGTCAGCCGGGAAGCCAGAGGTCTTGGTATCGGTAACCGCCTGCTGCAGGAGGTGGAGCACTGGGCCAGAGAACGGCATCTGGAATATGTGGAGCTAAACGTATTGCAGGAAAACCGGAGTGCTCAGAGGCTTTATGAAAAGCATGGCTATATGACGGCGGTTAAAACCATGAAAAAGAATTTAAAATGATACATTTTTAAGAAAACGGGATAATTCTCGTTTTTTTTTACCTTTTTTGAGAATAATTTAGGAGTTTTGCCATTTTGAAACGTATAGAAGTATGTAAATAGAAAGAAGGTGAGAGTATGAAGGAAAAATTTGAACAGCTGCTGCACATGGTGGAACGCAAGCGGGCTACTGATGTACACTTCACATTGATGCAGCACAGGCTGCATGTACAGGTACGCGGATGGAATGGTCTGGAAACTGTTCAGAACGCTGCATTTGATGAAGGCTTGTTCTGTTATCTGAAGTACATCAGTAATCTGGATTTAGGAAACACTCTGCAGCCGCAAAGCGGAAATTTTCAGTATGAGTTTCGTCAGGAGCTTCTGTATTTTCGCTTCTCCCTGCTGCCGACGCTTGAAAAACAGACAGCGGTACTGCGTGTGCTGAACAACCACAAAGAGATATCCCTGGAAGATCTGAGCTTAGACAGCAAGCAGACAGCCAGCTTTCTGAACTGGACGAAAACAAGAAGCGGACTCATCGTATTGAGCGGTCCCACCGGCAGCGGGAAAACGACAACCCTGCACGCGATATTGAAGCGGATCGCCCAGGAGAACAGACTGCATGTCGTATCGCTGGAGGACCCTATTGAAATCTTTGATGACAGCTATTTGCAGCTGCAGATCAATGAGGCAGGCGGTTTTACCTATGAGGAAGGAATCAAGGAGCTTTTGCGTCATGATCCGGATGTCATCATGATTGGAGAAATACGTGATCCATCCACGGCACGTATGCTGCTTCGATGCGCATTAAGCGGACATCTGATATTTACAACGATTCATGCCAAATGCTGCAGTGAGGCAATCAAGCGTCTGCTTGAATTCGGCTTGCGCAGGGAGGAACTGTATCATACACTGAGTGCTGTTTGTGCACAGCGTCTGTACAAGAAAAAGGGAACGCAGGAAAGGGTGTGTATATATGAAATACTGGAACAAAATGAGCTGGATGCTTACTTCCGTGAGGAACAGCTGCCTCAGCAGCATCGTGATATTTTTCAGGAGATTCAGCTTGCTGTTTCAAAAGGAATTGTTGCACAGGAGGAAGCCGTCATCGACCTTCCATATGTGCAATGAGGAATGGCGCTATCTGCATGATCTGCTGCAGAACGGCTATCCCTATCTGGAGGCTTTACAGCTGCTGGGCAAGGATACCACAAGAATCAGAGAACAGCTGGAGCTGGGACACAGCATCGAGGAAATTTTGATAACACAGGGAACAGGGCGCTTTTTTGAGCATCTTTCCTTCTTCCTGAAAATCACCTCCCTGAGCCGGGCTATCGACAGCTCCCTGCAGCTGTATGACTTTGAACGGAATCTGCTATCCCGTCTTTTGAAGAAAACGGCTTATCCGCTTTCCATCTTTGTGTTTGCCTATGTGATGCTGCTGGTGTTCAGCACTGCCATTATTCCGCAAATGCTGCAAAGCTTTGATCAGGGGGAGGACTTTCAAGGACTGCTGCTCGGTGTGAGTCTTCTGCAGGGAGGCTGCAGGTTAATTGGTGTTTGTGCACTGTGTTTACTGGCTGGTGCATTGTATCTGAGAAATAAGCCTGCCATACGGAATGCATTGATTTTAAGAAGCACGCGCCTGTGCAAGCTGGCATCCCATGTGGAATCCTATCTGTTCGCCGGCTACATGGTTGAACTGCTGAAGCAGGGTATACCGACACGAACCGCCCTGCAGTATCTGGAGCAGATTCGAAAAGGCTCCCTGTTTTGTGAATTACATAAGCATTTGATGAACGGCCTGCAAAATGGTGAGGATATCCTCTGTGTGATTGAGCGTGAGGTGCTGCTGAACGATATCTTCAAGCAGTCGTTTCGCATTGGCAGCTCTACCGGTTCTTTGTGCAGTATGCTGCAGACAGGGCTGCAGCAGCAGGAACGTACATGGGAGCGGCTGCTGAAGCGTACGGCAGTCACCGTGCAGTGCATTGCATACAGCTTTGTGGGTGTTGTGGTTTTGCTTGTATACCAGATTATGCTGATCCCGCTTACAATGCTGGAACAGATGTAGAAATCGGAAAGGAATTGAACTTATGAAAAATAACAAAGGCTTTACCATTCTGGAAATGATGATCGTATTATCCATTATCGCACTCGTATTTCTGCTGACGCTGCCTAACATTCAGCAGAAGGAAAAAATCATACGCAGCAAGGGCTGTGAGGCACTGATTGAGGTTGCCAATGCACAGATTCTTTTGTATGAGGTGGAGAATCTGAGTCCGCCGAAAAGTATGTCCGATTTAATCAGTAAGGGATATTTAAAGGATACACAGCGCCGATGCCCGAATGGAGACACCATTGAAATCAGCAATGGACAGGCCGCCGTGCGATAGCGGGTTCACCCTGGTGGAAATGCTGCTTGTTTTGCTTCTGCTCTCTGTGCTGCTGCTTGTGACACCGCTGCTGAAGCGGCAGCAGCGCATCCTGCTGCGTATGGATGTGCAGCAGATACGTGAAATCTGTACAAAGGCCCAGGCTCAGGCGATAAGAGAACACAAAAGCATCCCTATAAAGATTCAGGGCAGCAAGGTATATTGTGATCGTGAGATCTATTCTCTGCAGTCGTCCACCAGCTGTTCGTCCATGAGCTTTCACTATACCGCACAGGGAACGATTTCAAAGGCCTTCACGCTGAACTGCCGCAGTGCCTCCTCCACTGTTCAGCTTGTGGCACAGCTGGGAAGCGGGCGCATGGATGTTCGATAAGCGTGGCGTCGTTTTGATGGAGGCATTGTTTCTTTTGATGATTCTGGGCATTCTGGCACTGCTCTGCCTGCAGTGTGCGGGAATGACACATACGATGCATGATACAGGAAAGGGGTATGACAATGATGCAGTGGAAGAAGCCTATCAGAAATAACGGCGGCTTCACCCTGGTGGAAATGCTGGTAGCCTTCAGCTGTGTTGCAGTCAGCTGTGTTTTGCTGATGCCGGTGGTATCCGCATTGCAAAGGCTGCAGGAGCCTGTCTACTACAGTGAAGACCGCATCGCCATGTATCAGCTTCGCTTCCTGCTTGCACAAAGCAGCAGGCTGTCTTTACAGGAGAACACCCTTTCCTTCATTTATCAAAAAAAGAAGCAGACACTGGAATATGACCGCAGGCGTCTGGTGCGCAGAAGCGGCTATGAAATTTTTCTGCAGGATGTGGATGCGCTGCAGTTTCAAAAGAGAAAGGAATGCTATTATGTCACATGGGTTCGGAAAGAGAAGCGTGAAGAAGCACTGCTTACGTGTGAATGAGCAGGGCTTTATCAGTCTGTATGCCATGCTGCTTCTTTTGATTTTCCTCTGCTTTGTCACCCTGCTTGTACAGCGCGCTGCAGCCTATGCAGCCGTACGTGGATTACAGGAGTCCTATGACCTATTTGCAATTCACAACTGCCGCAGGTATCTGCAGGAGACTCTAAAGCCGGATGCTGATGCTGAAGCTGATATGAAAGAAAGAAAAGGTGAAGAGAGCGAGACAGGGGAGGAACCGCAGAAGGAAGAGCAGCCGAAGGAATGGGAGGTGCTGTTTCGAAACACATACTTTCATTTCACAAAAGAGGAGGAGCATATCGCTGTGACCTATACGCAAAAAAGCAATACCGTGCATATGCAGATATTCTTTGATCGTACAGATGGTACCATACAGGACGTTGTATATTTACAGCAGTGTGAACCACACTAACAAGGAGGTGGTTTACATGCTGACGATTGGGTTGAGCACACTGTTGTTTCTGGCATTTGCAGGACTTGGAAATCTGCTGCTGATTATGAATGAAACAGCCTATATGCTGGTTCCGCTGTATGCTGTGCTGCTGCTGTTTGGCAGGCTGTTTTATCGCGAGGCAAACTGTAAGGCGCTGGAAGGAAAGGACTTTTTGCTGACGCTGGTGATCGTCCTGCTGTTTCTTGGCTATTTTGAATGGCGGCAGGAGCTGTTTGATTTTACAACCTTCTGGTATTTGTATCTTACAACATTTATAGCCTTTATGCTGTATGCGGACAGTATCCGTTTTAAAAGTCTGATGTGAAAAATCAGACTTTTTTCATAAAAAATTTGACAAATGCGTCAAATCCTATAAAATAGAATAGGACATAAGAAAATATAAAGGAAAGGTGAATGTATTATGATCAGTTCCAATGATTTAAAACCTGGTATGACAATTCAGCAGGATGGAGAAATCTTCGTTGTGCTGGAACAGAGTCAGAATAAAACAGCTCGTTCCGCAATGGTGGTAAAGGCGAAAGTCAGAAACCTGAGAACGGGATCAAATGTAGAATTATCATGGGGCGGTGGCGATAAAATCACACCTGCACACATTGAAAAGAAAGAGATGCAGTATTTGTACGATACAGATGATGCACTGGTGTTCATGGATAATGAAACCTATGAGCAGATTGAGATTCCTAAGGATCGTCTGAAATGGGAAATGAACTTCATGAAGCCGAATGACAACGTTAATATTTCCATGTTTGAAAGTGAAATTCTCGGTGTGATCCTGCCGGATAAGGTGGCGCTGCAGATTGTGGAATGCGAGCCTGCTGTCAAGGGTGATACAGCTACTTCCGCAAGCAAGAATGCCACATTGGAATCCGGACTGGAAATCAAGGTGCCGCTGTTCATCAATCAGGATGAAATGGTGCTGGTAAACACGTCTGATGGAAAATATTCCGGAAGAGCAAAAGACTAAAAAGCTGCCCATGCAGCTTTTATTTTGCAAATCGTTTTCAAAAAGTATGATTTCTTAAGGAATATACGTATCCAAGAACCTTTATTTTTGTTATAATGATTGTTAGATTGGGAGGTAATCGGATGGAAAAGCTATCAAGAGTAAAAAAATATGCGGAATTGAGAAAATCCATTGAAACTGATAATAATATAGATAAAACTCTGCACACAGAGGAAAACGGTGCGCTGGAGCAGGAGGAAACCCTAAAGAAATTCGATTCATCTATCTTCAAAAAGGTGGATATTAAAGAGGATGGGGAATATACTCCGGTTCGGGAAAAGAAAGAGGAGCCGCTGGAGCAGCCGCCGGTAGATGATACCTTTACCAATGAATATCTGGATGATTTCATTAAGGAAGTAAGAGAATATAATATTCGCAAGGGTACCAGAGAGAGCGATAACACACAGGCTGATATTCTGTATCAGCTGAATGCGGCAAACCGTGCAAAAAGATCCCATTACATACAGGAAATACAGGAAGAGCCGCAGCCGGAGGAGCCGAAGAAAACCGTGTTGAGCCGGGATGATATCGCCCTGCAGGTACAAAATCTGTTAAAGGAGGAGGAAGCCCCTTTGCCGGAATCGGATATGCGCTTTACAAAGGAGCCTGTAGAAACTCCAGCTTATCGTGCAGAAGCCGAAGATGTCGAATATGAGGAGCCGGTGTTGGAGGAAGCCCCTGTTGTGGAATCCTTTCAGCCACAGCCCGCAGCTGTGGAAGCTGTCGAGGAATATGCTCCGCAGCCGGAGCAGCGTCCGCAGCGTCCTGCTAAAAAAATCATTCAGCCAGCTATGATGGAGGATGCTTTTGAGGATGAAGATGAGATACCTGTGAAAAAGGATGCGCCGCAGCAGGCGGTTCTGCATAAAAAGCTGCTGGAGGAAACACAGCAGCTGCGTGTACAGATGGATGAATATGAGGATGAGCTGACCGACCTTTCCGACGGTGTGGAGAAGACCAATAAGCTGTTGAATTTTGTATTGTGCTTTCTGATACTGGTATTGCTGGTGATCATCGGCTTTATCGCTTATTCTTTATGGAAGGCTGGAGGAATTTAAAGATGAAAATAAATATCGCTATCGACGGGCCGAGTGCGGCCGGTAAAAGCACCATTGCCAAAATACTGGCAAAGGAGCTGGGCTATTCACATCTGGATACCGGAGCGATGTATCGCTGTACGGCGCTTGCTTCTAAAAAGCGCGGTATCGATCCAAACGATGAAGCTGCTCTGACAGCCATGCTGGATGAAATGAAGATCAGCTTTGATCCGGCAGGAAATGTATATCTCAATAACGAGGATGTATCCAAGCAGATTCGCGAAAATGAAATATCCATGCTTACCAGCAGCATTTCTGCACATCCTAAGGTAAGAGAGCGTCTGGTGGCGCTGCAGCAGCAGATGGCACGAGATAAGGGGTTCATTATGGATGGACGCGACATCGGTACGGTTGTTTTACCGGATGCAGAGCTGAAAATCTACATGGTTGCCAGTGTCAAGGCAAGGGCGGATCGCAGATATAAGGAATATCTGGGAAAGCATGTGGAAGCGGATTATGATGAAATCTACCGTGATATCGAACAGCGGGATTATCAGGACATGAACCGTAAAACCTCGCCGCTGCGTAAGGCGGAGGATGCAATCGAAATAGATACGTCAAATATGACGATTACAGAGGTTGTTGAAGAAATACGCAGGAATATTCCTACCCTTTCATGATAGGAGGTGCATTCAGCGCAAGCTGAAGTCAACATATGATAAATGGAATTGTAGCCATCGTTGGTCGTCCGAATGTCGGTAAATCAACGATTTTTAACCGAATTATCGGTGAACGTAAAAGTATTGTGGAGGATACACCGGGAGTAACCCGGGATCGTATCTATGGAAAAGCGGAATGGCTGACCAGAGAATTCCGGGTGATCGATACCGGAGGTATTCAGCTTGCAAATCAGGATTTCCAGACGGAAATCAACATGCAGGTGGAAATCGCTATTGATGAGGCAGACTGCATTGTATTTGTCGTAAGCGGCAAGGATGGTCTGACCCATGATGATGAATATGTCGCAAGACTGCTGCATAAAACAAAAAAGCCGGTCATTCTGGCCGTCAACAAGGTGGATGATTTTGCACAGAATGATGCAATCTATGAATTCTACAGTCTGGGGCTCGGGGATCCGCTGGCAGTATCCGGTGCGCATGGTATCGGTATCGGTGATGTACTGGATGCAGTTATCCACGCTTTACCGGAAAAAGAGAAAAACGAATATGACGGCATGACGAAATTCTGTGTTATCGGTCGTCCAAACGTGGGGAAAAGCTCCCTTGTCAATGCGATTTTAAACCAGGAGCGTGTCATTGTTTCCAATATCGAGGGCACTACCAGAGATGCCATAGATACACCATTCAAACGGGAAGGCAAGGAATATGTTGTCATTGACACAGCCGGAATCCGAAAGCGCGGCAAGGTCTATGAGAACATTGAAAAATATTCTGTTTTGCGTGCCATGAGTGCCATTGAACGAAGTGATGTCGTACTTGTAGTCATCGATGGAGAAAAAGGAATCCGGGATCAGGACAAGCACGTTGCCGGATATGCCCATGAGGCAGGTAAGGGTGTTGTTATCGTATACAATAAATGGGATGCCGTAGAGAAGGATGAGCAGACCATGCATACCATTGAAAAGGAGATCCGTGCACAGTTTCTGTATTTATCCTATGCACCGGTCCTGTTTGTATCTGCATTGAAAAAGCAGCGGATTCACACGATTCTGCCGGTCATTGACGAGGTTCATGATTATTCCGTACTGCGAATTCAGACCAATGTATTGAATGAGGTCATCATGGATGCGCAGCTGATGACACCGCCGCCAACGCACAAGGGACAGCGTCTGAAGATTTACTATGCATCTCAGGTATCCGTGGCTCCACCGACCTTTGTGCTGTTTGTCAATGATCCGGAGCTGCTGCATTTCAGCTATAAGCGATATCTGGAAAACAGACTGCGGGAGGCGTTCGGATTTACCGGAACCACACTAAGAATATTAGCCAGAGAAAGAAACAGGTGATCATGTTGAAGACAGTTGTGATCGGAAGCGGAAGCTGGGGGACAGCACTTGCACAGGTGCTTGTTGACAACGCAAGAGAGGTTGTATTATGGGGAAAGAATCCCAAGGAAATAGACGATATCAATCTGCGGCATCAAAATACCCGGTTTTTCCCGGATGTGACACTGCATGAAAGCCTGAAGGCAACATGCGACCTCAACGTTGTTCGCGATGCGGATCTTCTTGTGTTATCCGTTCCGACCATCGCTGTGGAAGAGCTGTGTATAAAAATCGGAGCGCTTGTTGAAAAGCCGGTAATTGTCGTAAATACCTCCAAGGGATTTCATCCGCAGACAAATGAGCGCATGTCCAATGTCATTCGTCGCTTTATGCCGAAGGATAAACTGAAAAGCGTCGTATCGTTGATCGGCCCCAGTCATGCAGAGGAGGTTGTCCTGCGCATGCTGACAACGATTTGTGCCGTATCCTTATGTGAAGAGGATGCCTGTTCCGTGCAGGAGCTGTTCTCGAACGAATATCTGCGTGTTTACCGCGGAGATGACGAGGTTGGAAGTGAAATCGGCGTTGCATTGAAAAATGCCATCGCAGTTGCCAGCGGTGTGCTGAGTGGTGTTGGCTATGGTGATAATACCAAGGCTGCCCTGATTACGCGTGGACTTGCGGAAATGATCCGCTATGGCGTCGCTCTGGGTGGCAGAGCCGAAACCTTTATGGGACTGACTGGTATCGGTGATCTGATTGTTACGTGTACCAGTGTACATTCCCGTAATTTTCAGGCAGGCTATGAAATCGGAACGCATAACAGCGCCCGCTATTTCTGGGAAAACAACACCAAGACCGTAGAGGGTGTACGTACTGCCAAGGTTGTTTATGAGGTAGCAAAGCAGAAGCAGATCGATATGCCGATTGTGGAAGAAATTTACCGGGTTTTGTATGAGGACAAGAAACCACAGCAGTCCGCAAGGGATTTGATGCTGCGTGATTTGAAGCATGAAATGAAATAATGATGCTGAAACAGCGTCATTTTTTTGGTTTTATGGATTTTAAGCGTGGGAATATGCTATAATAAAAAACGCTAGTCATCTAACCGAACTGGAGGAATCACCATGTAGATGAGAACTGCTTTAAACGAAAAAATACGAGAATATCGTTTCACGTAGAACTATAGGAGGAAGCTGTATGACGAATTATGTCAATGAAATACAAAGGCGGAGAACCTTCGCCATCATATCCCATCCGGATGCCGGAAAAACAACGCTGACGGAGAAGCTGCTGCTGTATGGCGGGGCGATTCTTTCTGCCGGAAGTGTAAAGGGAAAAAAAGCGAACAAGCATGCGGTCAGTGACTGGATGGAAATCGAAAAGCAAAGAGGTATTTCCGTTACAAGCTCTGTGCTGCAGTTTGAATATAATGATTTCTGTATCAACATTCTGGATACCCCGGGACATCAGGATTTCTCGGAGGATACCTATCGTACCCTGATGGCTGCCGATTCTGCCGTCATGGTGATCGATGCATCCAAGGGTGTCGAGGCACAGACGAAGAAGCTGTTCAAGGTATGTCTGCTGCGAAAGATACCGGTATTTACCTTTATCAACAAAATGGACCGTGCTGCCATGAATCCGTTTGAGCTGCTGGAGCATATCGAGAGTGAACTGGGAATCGCCACCTATGCCATGAACTGGCCAATCGGTTCCGGAAAAGAATTCAAAGGCGTTTATGAACGTGATCATCACCGTATCATCGCCTTTCATGGAGGCGATCACGGACAGAAGGCTGCGGAGGTAAGCGAAGGTACGCTGGAGGATGAAACCTTCCGTGGCGTACTGGGCGATCATTTCTTCGAGCAGCTGCGTGAGGATAGTGAGCTGCTGGACATCGCCAGCACTGAATTTGATCAGGAGCTTATTTCAAAGGGAGAGCTGACACCGGTATTCTTTGGTAGTGCACTGACGAATTTCGGTGTGGAGCCGTTTCTTTCCCATTTTCTGGATATGACAACCTCTCCGCTGCCTAGAGAATCCTCACAGGGAGAAATCAATCCCATGGATGAGCGCTTTTCTGCCTTTGTCTTTAAGATTCAGGCAAACATGAATAAGGCACATCGTGACCGTATTGCCTTTATGCGTATCTGTTCCGGACGATTTGAAAAGGGAATGGAGGTTATGCATATGCAGCAAAACCGTAAAATCAAGCTTTCACAGCCGCAGCAGTTTATGGCACAGGATCGTGAAATTGTCGAAGAAGCATATGCAGGGGATGTGATTGGTGTGTTTGATCCGGGTATTTTCTCCATCGGAGACACGCTGTGCGATCCCTCCATGAAGTTTGAATTTAAAAAGATTCCAACCTTTGCTCCGGAGCATTTTGCCCGTGTTACGCAAAAGGATACCATGAAGAGGAAGCAGTTTACAAAGGGAATTACGCAGATTGCACAGGAAGGTGCCATTCAGGTATTTCAGGAAATCAATATCGGAATGGAGGAAATCATCGTCGGCGGTGTCGGCGTGCTGCAGTTTGAGGTGCTGGAACAGCGCTTAAAAAGTGAATACAATGTCGATATCAAGCTCGAAATTCTGCCGTTCCAGTGCGTTCGCTGGATCGATGATCAGGCATTGGATCCGAATACGCTGAATCTTACCAGTGATTCCAAGCGCGTACGTGATTTAAAGGGTAGAAATCTGATTATTTTCATGAATAACTGGGGCATCAAGTGGGCGTTGGAACAAAACAAGGGTCTGACACTGAGTGATGTGGGTACTGCCGAGTAATTACAATATACATAATCAGCAAGCATTTACCTAACAGGAGGATTGCCGAAATCGATGACTTCGGCTCTTCCTTTTTTTGTGGAAGTACCTTTTTCAGGGAATGCTGTATGTCTTTTTCGAAAACGGGTATCCTAGTAGACAGTGAGGTGTGAGCTATATGCATGATGAAGATATTGTATGTACCTGCATGAGTGTCTCTGTTCGTGATATCAAAACGGCAATTGAGGCAGGTGCTTCCAGCTTCCAGGAGGTGCAGGATGCTACCGGAGCAGGAACTGTCTGCGGTGCCTGCAATGATGTCCTGGAAAGCGTTGTTGAGCAATTACTGAGAAACAGGTGAAATCCATCTGTTTTTCTTTTTCTTCTTTTGTCTGTTTAGTCATAAAGTACCTCAATTCATCATAAGTTTAGAATGACTAAGGGAGGACAAACAATGAATACCACAGAGATTTTAAAGAATATAGCACAAAGATGCGGTGGCGATATATACTTAGGGATCGTGGGTCCTGTACGCGTCGGCAAATCAACCTTCATCAAGGAGTTTATGGAAAAAGCAGTCATTCCATATGTCAGTGATGAATTTGAGAAATCACGCATGATTGACGAACTGCCGCAGGCAGGAGTCGGTAAAACGATTATGACCACCGAACCGAAATTTGTGCCGAATAATGCCGCAACAATCGAATTTGATGACGGATTTACCGTGAATGTCCGTTTGGTGGACTGTGTAGGCTATGTTATACCGGAAGCAAAGGGTTATAAGGATGAGGATGGAATCCGTATGGTACGTACCCCCTGGAATGATGAACCGGTACCATTCAACGAGGCTGCCAAGACCGGTACACAGAAGGTTATTCAGGATCATTCCACAATCGGCATTGTTGTGACGACGGATGGTACGATTTCCGATTTGTCAAGAGAAGCCTATATCGAAGCTGAGGCAGAGGTCATTGATGAACTCAAGTCGATTGGCAAGCCGTTTATTGTCGTTGTCAACAGTGCGGATGTGCATTCTCCGGCCTGCAAGGCTGTCGTGGACAAGCTTAAGGAAAAATATGAGGTACCGGTACTTGCAATCGCAGTAAACCATATGAGTGAGGAGGATGTTCATGATATCCTTCGGGAGGCTCTGTATGAATTCCCGGTATCGGAGATCAATATCAACATGCCGCAGTGGATTGCAGTACTGAGTGATGATCACTGGCTGAAGAAAAGCTTTCATGATACGATTCAGGAAAGCATGTCCAGCGTGGACCGTCTTCGCGAGGTGGAAAATATCACCGATGTGTTAAATGAAAATGAGTATATCGACGGCAGCAATCTTGCCACCATAGATACAGGGCAGGGGATTGTCAATGTGGACATCACTGTAAAGCCTGGGCTGTATAATGAAATTCTGAAGGAAATCATCGGTCACGAGATAAAGGATAAGGCGGAGCTGATATCTCTCATGCAGGATTACAGCAAGGCGAAGCGGGAATATGATGCAGTTGAAAGTGCATTGAAAATGGTCAAGCAGACCGGATACGGCTTTGCGAGTGCCTCATTGCAGGATATTCAGCTCAGCAAGCCGGAGGTTGTGAAGCAGGGCAGCCGCTATGGTGTGAAGCTGAAGGCAATCGCCCCAAGCATTCATATGATCAAGGTGGATGTGGAAAGCACCTTTGAGCCGATTATCGGCAGTAAGGAGCAAAGTGAAGAGCTGATTCGTTATCTGCTGCGGGATGATGGAAATGATGATCAGAGCATCTGGGACAGCGATATCTTCGGACGCAAGCTGTCGGATCTGATCCGTGACGGTCTCAATGCCAAGCTTTCCATGATACCGGAAGCAGCCAGAGCAAGATTGCAGGACATTCTTACAAAACTTGTAAATAAGGGAAAAGGCAATGTCATTGCCATCGTTCTCTAGAAATAACGGCATTAGAAAACCGCAGAAATAATGGGGATTTTAAAACCATCTTTTTTGAGAAAAATGTTGAAATATACGCTTCCAGATGGTATCATATAGCTATGTTGGAGGTAATGAACATGAGTGAAATTTTAAATAAAAAAGCTTTAGTAGAAGTCGTTGCTGAGAAATTGGAAATGACAAAGAAAGATGCAACTGTAGCAGTAGAAACTGTTTTCGATGAAATTGCAAAGACTTTATCTGAAGGCGGAAAAGTTGATATCTCTGGTTTTGGAAAATTTGAAATCAGCGAACGTCCTGCACGTATGGGAATCAACCCTGCAACTAAGGAACCTCTTGAAATCGCCGCTTCAAAAGCGCCGAAATTCAAAGCTGCAAAAGCATTGAAGGAAGCAGTAAAATAGTAGGCTAAAAACGGATGTCTGGGATCATTTATACAGATATCCTTTTTTTCATATTTTCATAAGCAAAGACCAAAGCATTCGCTTTCCTGCAACTTTATGCAAACCTGCTGATAATTCATCTGCAGTTGTGATATAATAACTAATACATACATATTGAAAAGGAAGGATACCTATGTTTAATAATTCGTATATGTCTCAGTATTTTCTGTATATTCTGGCATTCGCAGTTGTAATGCTTGCCCAGTCCCGTGTACAGGCTGCTTATCAAAAATATAAGAGAATTCCGAACGAGCATGGTTTGACTGGAGAGGCTGTTGCCCGCAGAATTCTGGATATGAACAATCTGCAAAGCATCCGTGTAGAGGTAGCCAAGGGCGGTATGCTATCGGATCACTATGATCCTGTCCATCATGTTGTGCGTCTATCTCCGGATATCTTCTACAACGCCTCCATTGCCTCTATCAGTGTTGCCGCTCATGAGGTAGGACATGCCATTCAGCATAAGGAGCATTATGGGGCGATCGGTCTGCGAAACCGGCTGCTGCCGATGGCAAATATTGCTTCCCAGCTTGGCTGGGTCGTGCTTGTGCTCGGCTTGTTTCTGTTTGCCTCCACACCGGTTATTCTGTATGCGGGTATTGCTATGATTTGTATCATTCTGCTGTTTCAGATTGTGACGCTGCCGGTGGAATTCAATGCCAGCAGCCGGGCTGTGAAGCAGCTTGCCATGTACGGCATGATCAGCGAACAGGAGCGCTATGATGTGAAGGGAATGCTTCGTGCAGCAGCCTTCACCTATGTTGCAGCAGTGCTCTCCACTCTCGCACAAATCTTACGTATCCTGCTTATGGTACTGGGAAGAAGAGATGATGACTGAAAGAATCCTTTGGGGTTCTTTTTTCGTGTCTTGGTCAGCTTCTGAATCCTTCAGGGTTCACGAATAAAGGGAAGGTTTATGACAGCTTTTTGTTTTGCGTGAATCATAGAAAGATATTGGAAAATATTTACGGATGAGCAGATGATGGAAGCAGCTGCACAAAGATCAGGCATTTTTGACTTTGCTGTTCACTGATAAGGGCATATGGTATAATTTAGCTGATAAACAGCGTACGAAAAAATAACCGGATTTAGAAAGAGAGGCCGTCTATGGTGAAGAAATGCTTATTGATTCTGCTGGTGCTGCTTTGTATGAGTGCCTGTACCAGCAAAGAGGAGAAACAGGAGCTGGATAGGGAAAAACAACAGGGAACAGCCAATGCTCTTCTTTATATGAAGGATAAATACGGTATACAGCCAACTGTAAAAGAAACCCATCTGGGATATGGCGATGCATCACCAATTCCCAGGCTCAAACGGAAGCAGGATGGTACAGCATGGGTTGAAATGATGTATCAGGAAAGATCGTTTACAGTAAATGTCTACACAGAGGAAAACAATCAGGATGGAAGTGATGACTATCAGATGCCGGAGCTGCAAGAGGCATACAGAAAGAGAATTGAAGCTTCGTTGAAATTGGACACAGACCTGCATATTTCTGCGTTTGATGTTTTCTTCCAGTATAAAGGAGCATGGTATCAGAATGTCTTTCCAAAGGAAATAAAGTATGATGGCGGTGATATTGATGCATTTATGAAAGATATGTATAGTAAGACGCTGCTATATACGGTGGATGAACCCGAGCCAAAAACGCTGCAGCATCGAAAAGATCTCAATCGTACCAATCTCATTCTATTGAATTTTACTTCAAAAAATGGGGAAAGTGATTTCTTGCATGAGCTTGCAAAAAATGAAATATCCTTCATCGATAATCTGAGTGATGATGGTATATTCATTTACAGAGATCTACAAAAGAAATTCGCCAAGGATCTGAAAGATTCTATTTTAATCACGAAAGGGGAAGAGTATCATACAGACTATACACCACGTTTTGTTGGTGAGATCTGTTATTACACATTTGATCAATATGGCAGAGATACAAACGATACGGTGAATATTTACAAGGGGAAAGCAAATCCTGCAGATTTTCAGGATATGAAAAAGAACTATGATATTCATGCCTTCTCGGAAGCATTGACGATTGAAAAGGCTTCAGATTCTACCGTTCTTTATATGCCGCAGGAGGATTTCATAAAAGAGATACCCCCTTCTCAAGAGGATACCTATGTGGTACTGTGGCAAAGCTTTATCAATCGTGACGGAAAACAGGAATCGGGAGAATTTTTCAATA
>OLQS01001143.1_pt1 | contig 16233 bp, 18 predicted proteins | sample 1672291 | NCBI WGS metagenome assembly OLQS01 (sample SAMEA3136668, study PRJEB25190) | human gut metagenome | biome: human gut; feature: human-associated habitat; material: faeces | place: Austria | collected 2013
AATTGCTTTTTTGAATCATTAGTAGGATAATAGATTAAAATAGAAACTAAAATTTATAATAGGTATTATTATGACTGGAAGAGTGGGGAGATGGACAGGGGTGAAAAAAGAAGTTGTAATTATGCTTTATGTCTTGTCTCAGACTATCGGATGTTATGCTGCTAACCAGCTTCCAAGCAGTGACGTCCAGCAGAATGGGATGTCTGATAATATGCTTAATAATCAGCGTGTCGTTGTACATAAAGATGATATTTCGGAACATGCGGAAAAATCGCAGTCGATGGTGTATGTTAAAAGATTCCAACTTGATGTTAGTGGAATAGATGAGTGTTTGCCCCCCCCCAAGGCACTTTTGGGAAAATACAGTGGACGTAATTTGGCTGTTAACGATTTGCAGCAGTTGACGAAAGCTTTATCTGTCTATTACAGAAAACAGGGATATCCTGTGGCAACTGCATTTTTACCTCGGCAGGATATTGTGGCTGGTATTGTAACAATTAAGGTTTTTCCTGGGGTATTGGATAAGTTAAGAGTGAAAAATTCTACAAGTCTGGAAGATCGTTTTGTGGAAGGGTTTTTAAAAAATTTATATGCTGGTATGCAGTTACGCAGTGATATTTTAGAAATGACGCTGAATAATCTGAATGCATTGCCCGGTGTGCAGGCCAAAGGTATTTTAGAGCCTGGTGATAAGATTGGCAGCAGCAGTTTAACAATTGTTTTAGGGGCATCGCCAATTGTGGAAGGCGCTGTTTATACTGACAATTATGGCGGTAAATATTCGGGACGTTACCGTTACGGAATGCAGGTCATTGTTAATGAGCCGCTGCGCAGCGGGGACAGGCTTGTTATTGGCGGGATGCTTAGTAATGAGAAGATGAAAAATTATAATTTAGGCTATGAAACAGCGGTTAATAGAACGGGAGGTCGTTTAGGTATCAGCTGCGCGGAGTCGGATTATACTTTAGGGGATTATTTTACGCAGGCAGGTGCTGTAGGAACGGCTAAAACGGTGAGCCTATATGGTTCGCAGCCTTTAAGCGGCAGGAAATCCGGAAATTTACGGTTGATTTACGGCTATGAGCATAACCGTTTGAATGATGAACTGCGTGTTTTTGATTATACGGCACGTAAAAGCAGTGATGTGTTTCACCTTGGACTGACTGGAAGTCTGCAAAGTGCTGTTAGTTATAGTGGTTACAGTGCTGTCTTACGTGCCGGTAATTTAAAGCTGCGCAGCGGGGAAGCTCAGGCTGCTGATGAATTCAGCAGGACGGAAGGCGGCTTTAGCCGCTTTAATTTTGATGTTAATCATGTCAGTAAATTAAGCAAAGTGACACAGTTCTATATTTTTGCACATGGACAGCTAGCAAACCGCAATCTAGACAGCAGTGAACAGTTTTATCTGGGGGGTGCTGATGCGGTGCGAGCCTATCCGCAGGGTGAAGCAGGCGGTGACAGCGGTTATCAGGCAACGGCAGAATTAAGGTATCAAACTCCGGTCAAAGGTATGAGTATGACGTTGTTTGCTGATGTAGGTGAGGTTTTGGCACGAAAGGACGGAGATACCTCCGATCCGCATCGCAGGCTGGCAGGTTGGGGTATTGGCGCAGTTTATAGCTTGGATCGCAGCTTGTACGCAAGACTGGATTATGCACGCAAGATAAAGGGTGAATCTTATCGCAGTGAGGCGGAAGATAAAAACGGCAGGTTATGGTTCAGGTTATACAAATTGTTTTAAGAATATCGTGAGCGGAAAAGAGCGGATTAAGATGAAAAACAGGCAGAGACTAAGGAAAACAACGGTCGCTATAGTAGTTAGCACTTTGGCTTTTTCTAATTGCACATGGGGATTGCCACAGGGTGGGACGGTAGTTACTGGTAACGGCAGTTATACGTCCAGCGGTAATCAGATGGATATTACCGGTACAGGCAATGTGTCGGTCAAGTGGGATAGTTTTAATGTTGCTGCTGGAGAAACGGTAAATTTTAAGAATATGAACGCTATTTTGAATTATGTTACCGGCAGACAGGGCAGTGATATTTTTGGCGCTTTGAATGGACAAGGGGTACATGTTTTTTTGATCAATCCCAATGGGATTTTGTTTGGTAAAACGGCACAGGTAAATGTTGGTTCGCTGACGGCTTCTACTAAGAGCTTATCTGATGTCGATGCAGCTTTACAAAATTTTAAAAACAGCGCTGGTATCAGTGATTTTGGGATAGCGGGAACTGCTGAGCTTGTCAATATGGGTAAACTGGAAGCAGACACACTGCGTTTTGAGGGCAGCCGTATCGTTTTAGATACTGATAATATAAAATTGGGCGGAGATGATTTTGACGGCAGCAATGCTGTTATTAACGGAGATTTTGCCAATGGTAACGTTGTGTTGGGGTATACCGCTCATGATGCTAACGGTTATGCAGGTAAGGATAAAAATTTTGATATCAATGGCGGAGCTCAGAGTGTAAAAGGTTATATGTGGGTGACAAATGCTGAGCAGCTGCAGGACATTAATACTAATCTAAGCGGCAATTATGCTTTAAAAAATGATATTGATGCTAGCAGCATTAATAGTTTTATACCCATCAGCGCTGACAGTACGTTTAAGGGAACCTTTGACGGTCTGGAGAATGAGATAAAAAATGTAACTGTAAATGGTGGAAATGGAAACTACAAAGGGTTGTTCGGACAAACTGCAAGTGGCAGTGTAATCAGAAATCTTACTTTATCCAATTGTAATATTAGTGGATACCAGGCTGTTGGAGCAGTTGTAGGTCAGAATAACGGGTTAATTGAAAATGTTGCAGTAAGTGGTATTGTTTCAGGAACAAGTAAATATACCGGAGGTATTGTTGGCATTAATGCAGGAATAATAAAGAATGCTGAAGTTGATATAACAGTAAATAATACTAGCGGCGGTTATTCCGGCGGCATTACAGGATATAATTATAAGGGTCTTGGGGAGATTGATGGTATAGTTGGCAAGATAAAAGTTATTAATAGTACGGGTGGTTATACAGGGGGCATAGTTGGCTATAATGCTGGAAGTGGAATTTATAGAAAAACCGAAAAAGCTGTATTTTCAAACTGATGTAGGCAGGCAGGTGTCGTGCATAGATATTGTACAGGATATGCCGTTATCTTTGAGAGGAAAAGGGACTCTTATCGGAATTGTTGACAGTGGGATCGATTATGAAAATGCAGAGTTCAGAAATGAGGATGGAACAACGCGGATTGTGTCTCTTTGGGATCAGTCTGTTAATGGGAGGCCTCCGGCAGGATATTTGGCAGGAACAGAGTATACACGGGAGCAGATCGATGCGGCGTTAGCAACAGAGGACAAAGAGGTAAGGCGGCAGATGGTGAAAACATCCGATGTCAGTGGTCATGGAACAGCGGTGGCGGGAATCGCGGCAGGGAATGGCCGGGGAAGTGAGGGAAGAAGGTTTCGGGGAGCTGCGCCTGAGGCGGAACTGATCATCGTAAAGATGGGAGCCCCCAGAGAAGGCGGTTTTCCGAGAACAACAGAACTGATGCGGGGAGTAGATTATATTGTCCGTAAGGCTGTAGAACTTCGTCGTCCGGTGGCGATAAACATCAGTTTTGGCAACACATATGGATCTCATGACGGAACTTCTCTTGTAGAACGTTTTTTGAACGATATTGCGGACATGTGGAAAAATGTAATCTGCATCGGAAGCGGAAATGAGGGGGCGTCGGCAGGTCATGTGTCGGGAAAAGTGCGGCGGCAGATATCTGAGACGGTAGAACTTGCCGTTCAGCAAAGAGAACCGGCGCTGAGTATTCAAATATGGAAATCGTATGTTGACGAGATGGGAGTTTCGGTGATCAGTCCGTCGGGAAGGCAGGCAGGACCGTTTTATGAATTTTTGGGAGCTCAGCGGTATATACTCGGAGATACAGAACTTTTGATTTATTATGGAGAACCGAAGCCGTACAGCGTGAAACAGGAGATTTATCTGTCGCTTCTTCCCGGAAAACAGTATATAGAAAGCGGCGTGTGGAAAATTGTTTTAACTCCCGGCCGTATTGTGGACGGGGAGTATCAAATGTGGCTTCCGACACAGACGTCATTAAATATGGGGACAGCGTTTTTACAGCCGAACAGTATGTCGACATTGACGATTCCATCTACGGCGTCGCTTGCTGTTACCGTGGCGGCATATGATGCCCGGACATTTTCGTATGCGGATTTTTCGGGAAGAGGTCCGGCGGGGATGTACGAAGGTGAGAACGTGCTGAAACCGGATATTGCCGCACCTGGAGTGCGCGTTACAGCGCCTGTCCCGGGAGGCGGATATCAGTCTTTTAGCGGAACTTCTTTTGCTGCTCCTTTTGTGACCGGGAGCGCTGCGCTTTTGATGGAGTGGGGAATTGTCAGAGGAAACGATCCATATCTTTATGGAGAAAAAGTAAAAGCTTATTTAAGAAAAGGCGCAAAGCAGCTTGCGGGATACGAGCGATGGCCGAATGCGCTGCTTGGGTATGGAGCGCTGTGCGTGCGGGATAGCCTGCCGGGATTGGGCTCAAGTTAAGTTTCGTTAGTCAGGCGCTGTCCTCGATAACTGATGATATATAAAATATTGCAAATATGACGATGAAGTGCGGAACATTAATAGAAAAGAGTAAAAAGTTCTGATACAATGGGAATGAAATATTGCATTGAATCTGATCTGTATGAAATAAAAGGAAGTATTAATTGTAAAACTCCAAGTGTGTTAATAACAAAAGTGAAGAATAAGGAAGAGTGATAGACGATGAATGTTATGCCGATAACGGAATTGATTGATAAAGTTACGGAAATTTGTAAAGCAAATGGTGTAAAAAGGTTGGATCTATTTGGGTCTTTTGCAACAGGGACTGCAACCGATACAAGTGACGTTGATTTTGTTGTATACAGATGCAAGTTGACGGATTATAAATAAGGAGAAGATAAAAGCTGCATGAAAAAGCGAACCGAAGAAATTTTGAATCTTTTAGATGAACAATATGGACGGGAATATATTTGTTATCTGAATTATGAGACGCCGTGGCAGCTGCTGATCGCAACGATGTTGAGCGCTCAGTGTACGGATGCCAGAGTGAATATTGTGACGAAAGATTTGTTTCAAAAATATACATCTGTGGACGCATTTGCCGACGCGGACTTAAAGGATATGGCTTTGGAAGAAGTTGATTTTCCTCATATTTTGTATTATTGTAGATAATACAAAATAAAGTATGAGATCGTATCAAAAAAAGGGAAGATCTTGCCGGTTTGTATGATCGGAACTTTGCAGGAACGGAGGGATGACAGATGATGATGTTTGTTATTTTTTTGATCGTGAATGTAGGTACAATCGGTATTTTTTACGGTGTTTACGGAACGAAACGTAAGTATGAGGAAGGGATGCTTATGGGAGTGCATTTGCCGGGTTCGGCGGCTGAAAGCGAAGAAGTAAAAATGCTTATGAAAAAATACCGTACATGGCCAAAATGGTTTTATGCTTTGAACTTGCTGGCAGGAATTGCGGTATGCGGATTTTGCTTCTGGTATATTTCAGAAATCTTTCCGAGGAGGCTCTTTGGAAAATAGCAGACACGTATACAAGAAGATATCGCAAAGAGGATTGCCAGGCTGAAAAGTCAGTGGTACAGATCTTTTATCGTCCGGGATTTGAGCGGCTTGTTTTGGCTGTGCTGGCAGATTTGGAAAAACAGGGAATCGAACCTGTCATCTGCATTCCGGCATCCGGTGTGATTGCAAGAGACGAACTGCATGGGAATGTAAATCCGCAGTATGAAGCAGATCATAAATGTGATGAGGCGCTGTTTCTGGATAAGAAATATATCGAGCGAAAACTGGATGTGATGAAGTACGGATATGAGTGTGAGAAGGAGTGGACAACCAGAGCGACAGGAAGAATACGACTGGATCGGGCGGAAGAAGCGTTGTGCGGACAAGCCGGTCCTGATGCAGTTTCCTACATGGAGGAACAAAAGGAATGTCTGCGCATATTTGATGAAAAATCAGTTCAGCTTATGAATCAATACGGTTTAGATATAACCACACCTTATGAAGAGTTAGAAGAAATAAGTGTATTAACAAAAGAAGGAAAAAATATTATACTATTGGAGGACGGAAGATTCGTGACTGAGGGAAAAAAGATGCCGGACGGATCTTTTGAGAAATAGACAGGGAATACACAAAAGTTAAGAAAGGTGGACAAGATATGCCAAAAGTAGGAATTGTAATGGGCAGTGATTCAGACCTTAAGGTTATGAGTAAAGCTGCAGACATGCTGGAAAAACTGGGAATTGATTACGAGATGACGATCATTTCCGCACACCGTATGCCTGATGTGTTTTTTGACTGGGCAAAGGCGGCCGAAGGAAAGGGGATCAAAGTGATCATCGCAGGAGCAGGAATGGCAGCACATCTTCCGGGAATGTGTGCGGCACTTTTCCCGATGCCAGTAGTAGGAGTTCCGATGTCCGGAAAGAATCTGGATGGAATGGATGCACTCTATTCGATCGTTCAGATGCCGCCGGGAATTCCGGTTGCCACTGTTGCGATTGACGGAGGTATGAATGCGGCAATTCTGGCAGCAAAGATTCTTGCAACTTCGGATGAGGAAGTTTTGAAAAAACTCAAAGCATATTCAGAAGAGATGAAAGAGACAGTTCAGAAAAAAGCAGAAAAGCTGGACGAGATCGGATATCAGGCGTATCTGGAAAAATAGAGCACAGACGATGTAAGAAATGGAGAATAGTTATGGATTATAAGAATGCAGGTGTGGATATTGAGGCTGGTTACAAATCAGTGGAACTTATGAAAGAACACGTAAAGAAAACAATGCGTCCGGAAGTACTCGGTGGACTGGGTGGATTTTCCGGTGCGTTTTCTCTTGCAAAGATCAAAGAGATGGAAGAGCCGGTACTGCTTTCCGGAACAGACGGATGTGGAACCAAGGTTAAGGTAGCCATGGTTATGGACAAGCATGATACCATCGGAATCGATGCTGTAGCCATGTGTGTAAATGATATTGCATGTGCAGGCGGCGAGCCATTGTTTTTCCTGGACTACATTGCCTGCGGCAAAAATTATCCGGAAAAGATCGCAGAGATCGTAAAAGGTGTTGCAGAGGGCTGTGTACAGTCTGAGGCAGCTCTGATCGGTGGTGAGACAGCAGAGCATCCTGGACTTATGCCGGAAGATGAGTACGACCTTGCCGGATTTGCAGTAGGAGTCGTTGACAAAAAAGATCTTCTTACAGGAGAGGCCCTGAAACCAGGAGATGTCCTGATCGGTATGGCTTCCACAGGAGTTCACAGTAATGGATTTTCTCTTGTACGTAAAGTATTTGACATGACAAAAGAGTCTCTGGATACTTATTATGAAGAGCTTGGAACAACTCTGGGAGAGGCACTGATCGCACCGACCAGAATCTATGTAAAAGCGCTGAAGAGCATCCGAGAGTCTGGCGTGAAGATCCATGCATGCAGCCATATCACAGGGGGTGGATTCTATGAGAATATCCCACGTATGCTGAAAGAGGGAACCAGAGCTGTTGTCAAAAAAGACAGCTATCCGGTACTTCCGATCTTCAAGCTCCTTGCTGAAAAAGGAAATATTGATGAGCATATGATGTATAATACATATAATATGGGTCTTGGAATGATCCTGGCAGTAGATCCTGCAGATGTTGACAAAACAATGGAAGCTATCCGTAAAACCGGCGATAAGCCATATGTGGTAGGATCCATTGAAGAGGGAGAAAAGGGAGTGACCTTATGTTAAAGATCGGTGTTCTTGTTTCCGGTGGGGGAACGAATCTTCAGGCGATCCTGGATGCTATTGATGCAGGAGGGATCACAAATGCAAAAGTGGATATTGTGATCAGTAATAATGCCTCCGCTTATGCTCTGGAAAGAGCCAGAAAGCACGATATAGAGGCGGTATGCATCGCACCGAAAGACTATCCGGACCGAGAAGCTTTCCATAAAGCATTACTGGCGAAGCTTCAGGAAAAAGAGGTGGATCTGATCGTTCTTGCAGGATATCTGGTTGCAATCCCTCCGATGATGGTGGAAGCGTATCCCAACAAGATCATCAATATCCATCCATCTCTGATCCCGTCTTTCTGCGGAAAAGGTTTTTATGGACTTAAGGTCCATGATGCAGTTCTTGCAAGAGGCGTGAAAGTAACAGGCGCTACGGTTCATTTCGTAGATGCCGGAACGGATACAGGTCCGATCATCCTTCAGAAGGCAGTAAAGGTAAAAGACGGAGATACATCCAAGGAGCTTCAGAGACGTGTAATGGAAAAAGCAGAGTGGAAGATCCTTCCGGAAGCAATCAATCTTATCGCCAATGACAAAATCACAGTGACAGATGGAATTGTTTCTTTAAAGTAATCAGCAGACAGATGAAACAAAGGAGTAAACAGATGAAAGTATTAATCGTAGGAAGCGGCGGAAGAGAACATGCAATTGCATGGAGTGTTGCAAAAAGCCCGAAAGTTGACAAGATCTACTGTGCACCTGGAAATGCAGGAATCGCAGAGTATGCGGAATGTGCAGATATCGGAGCAATGGAATTTGAAAAACTGGCAGCCTTTGCCAAAGAAAAAGAGATCGATCTTACTATCGTGGGAATGGATGATCCTCTTGTGGGCGGAATCGTAGATGTATTTGAGGCAGAGGGACTGCGTGTGTTCGGACCGCGCAAAAATGCTGCTATTCTGGAAGGCTCCAAGGCTTTTTCCAAGGATCTTATGAAAAAATACGACATTCCTACAGCTGCTTATGAGAATTTTGATGATCCGGAAAAAGCTCTGGAATATTTAAGGACCGAGGCAAAATTCCCGATCGTTTTGAAGGCAGATGGCCTTGCTCTTGGAAAAGGTGTTCTGATCTGCCAGGATCTTGCAGAGGCAGAAGCTGGCGTAAAAGAGATCATGGAAGACAAAAAATTCGGAAATGCCGGAAATACCATGGTAATTGAAGAATTTATGACTGGCCGTGAGGTTTCCGTACTTTCTTTTGTAGATGGAAAGACGATCCGTACCATGACATCCGCACAGGATCACAAGCGTGCGAAGGATGGGGATCAGGGACTGAATACAGGCGGAATGGGAACATTTTCTCCAAGTCCGTTCTATACTCCGGAAGTAGATGAATTCTGTAAGAAATATGTTTATCAGAAAACAGTAGATGCCATGGCAGCAGAGGGACGTCCGTTTAAGGGAATCATTTTCTTCGGACTGATGCTTACTGCAGATGGCCCGAAGGTTCTGGAATATAATGCAAGATTTGGGGATCCGGAGGCACAGGTTGTTCTTCCGCGTATGGAGAATGATATCATTGAAGTAATGGAAGCCTGTGTAGACGGCAAACTTGATCAGATCGATCTGAAATTTGAGGACAATGCAGCAGTTTGTGTTGTTCTTGCAAGTGATGGATATCCGGTAAAATACGAAAAAGGTATCCCGATCCATGGATTTGAGAATTTTAAGGACAAAGACGGATACTACTGTTTCCATGCGGGAACCAAATTTAAAGATGGAGAGATCGTTACAAACGGTGGGCGTGTTCTTGGCATCACTGCCAAAGGAGAGACATTAAAAGAAGCCAGAAAGAATGCATATGCTGCTACAGAGTGGATCAGCTTTGCAAATAAGTATATGCGTCACGATATCGGAAAAGCTATCGACGAGGCTTAAGTTGGTCATTTTTCACAGGCACAGCTTGACGAAAACAGGGATTTCATTGTACAATAGTAACAACTATGAAACACAGTGAGTAGTTACGAACATGAAAAGCTGGATGCTGACAGGGCACAACAGGAACCAACCATTTTCCTTGATGAGGTGTCGCATCCAAGTGATGAGGCAGAGAGGACAGAAAAATGGGAATCAGTGTAGAAGAAGCAATCCATGAGCTCAGAAACAGGGAGGAAGTATTTGTTGCATATTCACAGGCAACCAGACTTCCATATGTGACCTGTGATGAAGAAACATTTAATGACCAGGCAAGGATTTTTGCCACAGAAGAAGAGATCAAAGAATATGGTAAACAGCTCCTTGAGGATAAGATCCTTCTTATGGGCATGAAATATGAGAAAAAAGACTATCCAAGACTGTATGGTACGCTGTACGCGATCGGAGTGAATAGTGTGATCTGGATCGACGGAGAAGAGAAGATCGAGATTGAGATCGGAAAGATCGCAAACCAGAGAGATATGAGTAAGATCGAGCCGTCAAAGAGACCGCTTCTGAACCCGTCTCTTGAACTTTCCGGAATCTATTTTATGCAGGAATTGCGTCGCCCGGTAAAACAGGAAGAGCATAAGAATATCCGTGAGTTGGAAGAAGAGCTGATAGCAAACCTGCGTAAGGCAGAATTCCTGATCGCGATCAATGCAGAGCAGGAAGAAGATGGAAAGCTCCATATTCCGTATCTGAAAAATAAAGAGGATAAGATCATGCAGCCTGTGTTTACAGATGTTATGGAATTTGAGAAATTTGGAAGAGGCAAGAATCTCCGTGTTGCGAAAGTGACTATAGACAAACTTCCGAGCCTGATGATTCCGCAGGCAAACGCTTATGTGGTAAATCCAATGGGATTTAATCTGGTTCTTAACAAAGAACAGATAGAGAAGATTGCAGGGATCAGTAAATAAAAACAAAAATCACAGCAGGCTGCCAGGATGAAACTGTGCAGCCTTTTGCTGTTGTAGAGGAGAGATTACCCTATGGTGATAGAAATCGATTTTAACAGTGATGAGGCAATCTATATGCAGATCACCAATCAGATCATAATGGGGATCGCTACATCAAGGCTTCATGAAGGGGATACTCTGCCTTCTGTACGGCAGCTTGCAAGCATTGCAGGAATCAATATGCATACTGTGAATAAGGCATATGCGCTGCTTCGTCAGGAAGGCTTTGTGACTATTGACAGGCGAAAGGGAGCGGTGATCTCCATAGATGCAGATAAGGTCAGAGCACTGGAAGAAATGAAACAGAATCTGACAGTAGCAATGGCATGGGGATGCTGTAAAAATGTAACAAGAGAAGAAGTCCATCAGCTGGTGGACGAGATTTTTGACGAGTATGACACAGACAGATAGGAGGAGACATCATGCAGGAACGATATACAAAACAGGCAGAGAATGTTCTTGCTCTGGCAAAAGAGGCAGCCAGCTCCTGCGGACATAGTTATATCGGCACGGAGCATCTGCTGGTCGGGCTTGTAGAAGAAAAGGAGGGCACAGCAGGAAGAGTTCTGGAGGAGTTTGGGATCCAGGCTGATAAAGCGATGGCTCTGATCGATAAACTGATTGCACCGCCGGGAAATACATCTGTTTCACAGAAACCGGGATTCAGTCCGAGAACCAGAAGAGTTCTTGAGGGTGCATATGCAGAAGCAGAATCCATGCGTTTTGAGGAAGTCGGGACAGAACATATTCTGCTGGCAATGTTGAAAGAAACAGACTGTGTGGGTACCAGACTGCTGTACACAATGGGTGCCAATATCCAGAAGCTTTATGCGGCAGTGCTGACAGCTATGGGAATGGACAGCGATGCCATTGCGGAAGAATTCCAGGCTGTAAAAGCTTCAAAGGGAAGGAACAGCAGTGTAACACCAACTCTGGATCAGTATAGCCGAGATCTGACGGCCATGGCAGAAGAAGGTAAGCTGGATCCTGTAGTGGGAAGGGATAAAGAGATTGCCAGACTGATCCAGATCCTGAGCAGAAGAACAAAGAACAATCCCTGCCTGACTGGAGAACCGGGAGTAGGAAAAACGGCTATCGTAGAGGGACTTGCACAGCGGATCGTCACAGGAATGGTACCGGATACTGTGAAGGATAAGCGGGTTGTAGTTCTGGATCTTTCCGGAATGGTCGCAGGAAGTAAATATCGCGGTGAGTTTGAAGAACGTATCCGAAATGTGATCGATGAGGTAAGCGAACAGCAGGGAATATTGCTCTTTATTGATGAGATCCATACGATCATCGGAGCCGGTGGAGCGGAAGGTGCACTGGATGCTTCCAATATCCTGAAACCGTCTCTTTCCCGTGGAGAGATCCAGCTGATCGGAGCAACGACACTGAAAGAATATCGGAAATACATTGAAAAGGATGCAGCGCTTGAACGGCGTTTTCAGCCTATCATCGTGGAAGAGCCTACAGAAGAGGAGGCTGTTGAAATCCTGAAGGGGCTGCGCCCATATTATGAAAAACATCATGGTGTAGAGATTCTGGATGAGGCCCTTGAGGCGGCTGTAAAAATGTCCGTTCGTTATATCAATGACCGGTTTCTTCCGGATAAAGCCATTGACATTATTGATGAAGCAGCGTCGAAAGTACAGCTGGCGGGATATCGTCCGTCTCCGAAAGCAGAAGCACTGGAAAGAGAGATCCACGATATTCTGAAACAAAAAGAACAGGCAGTTATAAATGCAGATCTTGAAGGTGCAAAAGCAGCACAGGCAAAGCAGAATGAGGCGGAAGCAGAATTGGAAAAGATCCGAAGAAAGGCGGAGCGGAAAAATCGGAAAAATCCACTTACAGTTGATGAAGAGGCAGTTGCCGGTATTGTGTCTGACTGGACAAAAATACCTGTACAGCGTCTGACAGAGGGGGAATCCCGTAGGCTTGCAAATTTGGAAAAGGTTCTGAAAAAACGTGTGATCGGACAGGATGAGGCAGTTTCTGCAGTTGCCCGTGCGGTAAAAAGGGGAAGAGTAGGATTAAAGGATCCCGCAAGGCCTATAGGTTCTTTCTTATTCCTGGGACCTACCGGAGTGGGAAAAACGGAGCTTTCCAAAGCGCTGGCGGAAGCTGTATTTGGAAGTGAGCAGGCAATGATCCGTGTAGATATGTCCGAATATATGGAAAAACATAGTGTTTCTAAAATGATCGGATCGCCGCCCGGATATGTAGGCTATGAAGAAGGTGGACAGCTCAGCGAAAAAGTGCGCAGAAATCCATACAGTGTCATTCTTTTTGACGAGATTGAAAAGGCTCATCCGGATGTGTTTAATATTCTTCTGCAGGTACTTGATGATGGTCATATTACAGATGCTCAAGGCAGAAAAGTGGATTTTAAGCAGACGATCATTATCATGACTTCCAACGCAGGTGCGCAGATGATCATGGAACCGAAACATCTTGGATTTATGTCCGGAGATACGGAAAAGCGTGATTATGAACGGATGAAGTCCGGAGTGATGGAAGAAGTGCGGCGGATGTTTAAACCGGAATTTCTGAACCGGATCGATGAGATCATGGTATTCCATTCTCTGAATAAAGAAAATATCAGGAAGATTGTTACTATTCTTTTGAAAAACCTGGAAAAACGCTGTCAGGAACAGCTGGATATCATACTGAAAGTTACCGGAGCAGCTAAAGATCTTATCGCAGATGCAGGCTTTGACAGTAAATACGGTGCAAGACCGTTGCGTCGTGCGATCCAGACAAAGATTGAGGATGAGATGGCAACAGAAATCCTTGAAGGTCGGATCAAAGCCGGTGATACCGTACAGGTGAAGGTCAAAGACAAGAAAATCTACTTTGAAGTAAAAGATGCGGAGAAAGCGTAAGAATTTTATTACTTTCTATAGCCAAAAAAACAGAAATAAGTTATAATTAACAAAATTAAAACTATACAACGAAAGATTTCAGGAGGACATAAGATCATGGCAGTGGTACAGGAATTGATCCGCACAGAAGATAATGGGACTATCAGTTTTGGAGATTATGAATTAAATCAGAAATCCAAATTGTCGGATTATCAGTATCAGGGAGATATGTATAAAGTAAAAACATATAAGGAGATCACCAAACTTGAGCGTAATGGAATGTTCGTATATGAGTCTGTTCCGGGAACCAGTGTGTTCCATCTTCAGCAGGATGGAACAGCAATGAGTTTTGAGGTTCAGGGCTTTGAGGATTCTCAGATTACTGTTGAACTGGAAGCTGAGACAGAGTATCAGGTATTTATTGATGATGTAAGTACAGGTACAATGACCACAAACCTGGGCGGCAAGCTTTCTTTCAGTGTTGAACTGGATGCGAACACCAAAGCAAAAGTTAAAATTGTAAAATGCTAAAAAATAAAAAAACGGTTTATTTCTGTCAGGAATGCGGGTATGAATCAGCCAAGTGGATGGGGCAGTGCCCGGCATGCAAGGCATGGAATACTTTTGTGGAGGAAACGGTTTCTTCCAAAAAATCTTCCTCAGGGAGTATTAAAACTACACAAAAGAAAACGGAGCCTGTAGTTCTGAAAGATATCAGTCTTTCTTCAGATGAACGTCAGAGCTGCGGAATCGGTGAACTTGACAGGGTGCTGGGAGGCGGAATCGTCCCCGGCTCCCTTGTTTTGGTAGGTGGAGATCCTGGTATTGGCAAGTCTACATTGTTGTTGCAGGTGTGCAGAAATTTATCTTCACAGGGGATTTCTGTTTTGTATATTTCTGGTGAGGAGTCTCTCAGACAGATCAAGCTCCGGGCAGATCGGCTTGGAACGTTTAATGATAAATTGAAACTGCTCTGTGAGACGAATCTTGAAAATATCCGGGAGATCATTGAGCGGACGAAACCAGATGTAGCTGTTGTGGATTCTATCCAGACGATGTTTCATGAAGATATTTCGTCTGCACCGGGAAGTGTTTCTCAGGTGAGGGAATCTACCAATGTACTGATGCAGATCGCTAAGGGTATGGGAGTGTCCATTTTTATCGTGGGTCATGTGACCAAGGAGGGAAATGTGGCAGGTCCTCGTGTACTGGAACATATGGTAGATACTGTGCTTTACTTTGAGGGAGACAGGCATGCTTCTTACCGGATCCTGCGTGCGGTGAAAAATCGTTTTGGTTCTACCAATGAAATTGGTGTTTTTGAGATGCAGAATTCCGGACTTGAAGAAGTGAAGAATCCTTCCGAGTTCCTTTTGAATGGAAGACCTGAGAATGCTTCGGGGTCTGTTGTTGCATGTTCTATGGAGGGGACGAGACCGATTTTGGTGGAGATCCAGGCTCTGGTGTGTCAGAGTAATTTTGGAATTCCGAGAAGAACAGCAGTTAGTACGGATTTTAATCGTGTGAATCTTTTGATGGCGGTTCTGGAGAAGAAGGCGGGAGTTCATCTTGCTGCTTCGGATGCTTATGTGAATATTGCGGGTGGCATGAAGATGACAGAGCCGGCGATCGATCTGGGTATTTGTCTTGCTATTATTTCCAGTGCGAAGGAGATCGTGATCCCGGATTCTGTGATGGCGTTTGGTGAAATTGGTCTGAGTGGCGAGGTTCGTGCAGTGAGTATGGCCGGACAGCGTGTGCAGGAAGCGAAAAAGCTTGGATTTGAGACGGTGATACTTCCTGAGGTGAACCGGACGGCTACAGAGAGTATTAAAGGAATTAAATTGGTTTATGTGGCTGGGATCCGGGATGCGATTTCTTTTATCAGAGGGCTGTGAGTTTCCGGCAGGTTATTTTGAATAGGATCATGTGGTCAGCCGCTGTATGGTTTGTACGGCGGCTGTGTTTGGGTTAATAGATAAAAAAACATAGATGATAGTAAGGGAAAGGCTGGTGTTGGTTATGGGTATTGGTAATATTGGAAATATTGGAAATATGATGAAGGTTATGAATGCATGGAATACATTTAAACAGAATCATCCGAAGTTTCCGGCATTTTGTAGTGCGGTTTCCCGGCGTGGGATTCGTGAGGGGAGCATTCTTGAGGTGACGTATATTAGCCCTGAGGGTGAGAAGCTGACTACGAATATTAAAGTGCAGGCCAGCGATCTTGAGTTGCTGAGAGAACTTTCTGGTGGTAATTGAGTTGAGCAGATAGCGAATGCTGATTATATATTGTATATGTCTGTTTGACGGGTGTTTTGGTTCCGGTGTCTGGCAGTGTTGGAACTGCCGGGTGCCGTTTTTTTGTTGGGATGGAGAGGGACGCCAGAGAAAGGTGGCATCGGTCCGGGGAGTGGATGCAGGCGGGGGTGTTTTTGCGGTTTTGTGGGGTGGATGGAGAGGGACGCCAGAGGAAGGTGGCATCGGTCCGGGGGTGGATGCAGGCGGGGATGTTTTTGGGGTTTTGAGAGGTGGATGTGGTTGAGGGACGCCAGAGGAAGGTGGCATCGCTCCGGGCAGGGACTCCGTCGGGGGATACTACTAGGGCTCCGGGAGACGGCTAAAAGCATTGCGGC
>OLQS01001144.1_pt1 | contig 16225 bp, 13 predicted proteins | sample 1672291 | NCBI WGS metagenome assembly OLQS01 (sample SAMEA3136668, study PRJEB25190) | human gut metagenome | biome: human gut; feature: human-associated habitat; material: faeces | place: Austria | collected 2013
CCCCCTTTCAAAGGGGTGCCTGCCCATGACCATTTCCGTGATATAGTCCGCGCATTCCATCAGCCCATCCGATGGCCCGCGTCCCGTCATGACCACTTCCAGGCCATCGGGTTTGCTGCGAAGCTTCCCAATCACCATGTCCTCGCGGACAAAACCCAGGCCGCAGGCGCCGATGACCTCATCCAGCACCAGCATGTCATACCCTGAATCCCCGTCCAGCCCTGCTGCCATTTCCCATGCCATGCGTAGCAGGTTATCATAGTATACAGCAGCCGCTTTCCTCTGGACCGCCGACATTTCCCAGGAAAACCCGAAATTCCGGTCGCAGGGAAGCAGGGTGATTCCAGGCACATGGGCCAGCCCCGTCACTTCCCCGGAGTCGTCTGTTTTCAGGAAACGGGCAATCAACACCCGTTTCCCGCGCCCCGCTGCCCGGACCGCACTGCCAATGGCTGCCGTTGTTTTTCCCTTGCCGTCCCCGTGATATATATGGATAAGACCTGTCATTGTCCCGCCTCCTTAACAAACCGCGATACTTCCTGCTTTTTATGGTACCGCTCTTTTACATAATATATGTGAAGCCGCTCCTTTGCCCTTGTCATGGCCACATAGAACATCCTGCGCTCTTCCTCCATATCCTGGTCCAGCACCGCCTTGTGATGGGGGGTTATCCCCTCATTGGCATCCAGGATATAGACCACCCTGAATTCAAGACCCTTGGAACTGTGCATGGTCATAAGGCTGACGCCCTGTCCCGGGCCGTTCCCTCCCTGGGCCTGCTTTAACAGCTGTTCCCTGTAGGCATCCATGTGGGCGAACCAGGCCCCGTATGTCTGAAAGCCGCCGGCGCTCTCCTGAAGCTGGTCCAGCACCTCCAACAGTTCCTCCGCCTTCATCCTGCGCTCTCCCGCATATTCCCTGAGATATGAATCATAATCCACGGCCTTGCGGATATAATTCACGGCAGCTGCCGGGGACATGCTCTTAAGCATGAGCAGATCATACTCCAGCTGTTCAATCCTGTCTAACATCCAGCTTTTGTCCTGGTAAAAGGATTTCACTGCTTCCCAGTCCACTATCTGGCGCTCCAGGGCATCCCGGCTCACATATCGCTTGGGGCGGTTGATGATGGAAAGGATATTGGCCCTGCTAAGGTCCCCTGACGCAGCCTTAATATAGGACAGCACGTTCTTTACAATCCAGTGGTCATAAAGGTTAGGCACCGTATCACGCATGCAAAAAGGGATATTATACTCCATCAGCTTTTCAATCAGGAGCCTTGGCCCCATGTTCGTGCGAAAAAGCACCGCCATGTCCTGAAAGGCAATGCCCATGGATGCGTAGTCCCGCAGTTCCATGGCAATTGCCAGGCTTTCCTCCATGGGTCCGGGCCATTCCCGGATGTCAACGGGCCTTCCCGGCCCCCTGGCTGCCTTTATATCCTTTTCAAACCGCGTCCTGTTGTGGACAATCAGTTTCCCGGCCGCCTCCACGATCTGGCGGCTGGAGCGGTAATTGGTGTCCAGAAGCAGCCGCCTGGCATCCGGATAATCCCGCTCAAACCCCAGCATGATTTCAGGCCTGGCCCCCCGGAAACGGTATATGGACTGGTCGTCGTCGCCCACAATGAACAGGTTGTTCCCAGGCAGGGCCAGCATTTTCACAATCTCGTACTGGATCCGGTTAATATCCTGGAATTCATCGATTAGTATATACCTGTATTTATCCTGCCATGCAGAAAGGATATCCTTCCTCTCCTTAAATAGCTGGTGGCACATGACCAGCATATCATCAAAATCCAGAAGCCGGTGCCGCCTTAACTGCTCCTCGTATCCGCTGTACAGCTGTTTAAATATTTCCTCAGGGCAGTTTTTGGCATAGTAATGGTCCAGGTCCATCATCTCTCCCTTGACCATGCTGATTTCGCTGAGGATGGAGGATATGAACTCCCCCTCGTCCTCCACCTCCAGGTCACAGCGGCCTAACAGCGTCTTTATGAACTGTATCCTCTGCTCTTCCCTTACAATGTTGGCGGCCTGGTACCGGTAGGCCAGTTTCAGAATCAGAAAAAAGACAGAATGGAAAGTTCCGAATGAAACTCTGCTGCATCCTGCCCGGGTCATCTGTGCATACCGTTCCTTCATCTCCCTGGCCGCTGCCCTGGTAAATGTTATCACCAGGATATGGGACGGGTCAACTCCGGCTTTTTCCGTAAGATAACGGACCCGGTTGGTAATGACTGTGGTTTTGCCTGAACCGGGCCCTGCCAGAACCAGCATAGGCCCCTGCCTGTGCCGGATTGCTTTTTTCTGTGTATCGTTAAATGCCATCGCTGATTTTCTTTATGCCTGCCTTCAGTCTTGACAGGGACTCCTCTTTGCCCAGTACCTCCATGATCTCAGTGGCCCCGGCCGGTGTCATCTGTTTGCCGGAAACAGCGGTGCGGATCGGCCACATGACATAACCTGTCTTGACGCCGTTCTCCTCCACATACCTGGAAAGGACTGCGTACAGGGCATCGTTGCTGTAATCCTCCTGGGCCTCCAGAACGGGAAGCAGGTCCGTAAGCACCTTCAGGGAGGTTTCACTGTTGGTCTTCATCTTCTTATGGGTGTACATGGCAGCGTCGTACTCCGGCAGTTCCTCAAAAAAGTCAATATGGCCCGCAATATCAGGAAACACTTCAATCCTGGTCTTGACCATGGCAGCTATCTTGCGAAGGTCCAGGTTCTTTTTAACCACGGTCCTGATGTAGGGCTCTGCCATCTCATAGAACTTCTCAAAATCCATGGCTTTTATATACTCGCCGTTCATCCACTTAAGCTTTGTCATATCAAATACGGCCGGGGACTTGCTCATACGGTGGTAGTCAAATTCCTTCACCATGTCCTCCAGGGAAAAGATTTCCCGGTTGTCCTCGGGTGACCATCCAAGAAGGGCCACATAGTTAACCACTGCCTCTGACAGGAACCCCTGCTCCAGCAAATCCTCAAAGGAGGAATGGCCGCTCCTCTTGCTCAGCTTGTGATGCTGCTCGTCCGTAATCAGGGGGCAGTGCACGTAAACCGGGACCTCCCAGCCAAATGCCTGGTAAAGCCGGTTGTACTTAGGCGAGGAGGACAGGTATTCATTGCCCCTTACCACATGGGTGATTCCCATCAGATGGTCGTCCACCACATTGGCGAAATTGTAGGTGGGGTATCCGTCCGACTTAATCAGCACCATGTCGTCCAGCTCAGAGTTGTCCACCGTGATATCGCCGTATATCTCGTCGTTAAACGTGGTGGTTCCCGTGACCGGGTTGTTCTGGCGGATGACATAGGGCAGGCCTGCTTCCAGGTTGGCCTTGATTTCCTCCTGGGACAGGCCCAGGCAATGCTTGTCATATGCCATGATTTCCTCGCCCCCCACTGTTTCCTTAAGGGATGCAAGGCGCTCAGGGGTACAGAAGCAGTAATATGCCTCCCCCTTATCAATCAGCTTCTTTGCATATTCCAGGTATATGCCGGATGCCTGGCGTTCACTCTGGACATAGGGACCCACCCCGCCGTCCTTATCCGGACCTTCGTCGTGAATCAGGCCGGTATCCTTCAGTGTCTGGTAGATGATTTCCACCGCACCTTCCACATAGCGCTCCTGGTCTGTATCTTCAATGCGGAGAAGGAAATCCCCGCCCTCATGTTTTGCAATCAGGTAGGCATATAATGCCGTCCTTAAGTTTCCCACATGCATCCTTCCGGTTGGGCTGGGTGCATATCTTGTCCTAACTCTGCTCATCTCTCATCAGTCTCCTATATTTTCCTTATTCCTGGAAATGTTCTGTCATTCCCGGTGATGACTCATAAAACACATTATATAACGAAGGCCAAAAAAAGACAATGCCTGATTTTACCCAGGCACTGTCCGATTATACTGCATATCTGATGGAATCTGATTCCGGATTTACTTAAAAGATGCGTTCTCCAGATCGTCCACGAACTTATCCATGTCAGAAGGCATCCATGAAACCTTCTCCTTGCCGCTTACTTCCACTTTCATCTTCTCGCACTTAACAGTAACGTCCGTGGTCTCCGTGGTTGGCTCCATCTCGCCGAACTTTGCAATGACCTGCTTGATTACGTCCTGCATCAGGGCCATGGTTGCTTCTTCGTCACCTGTCATGAGTGCTGTCAGGGTCTCCTCATCCATATTGGTCTGGATTTCGGTCATAAGGTCTGTCATGATCTGGTTCATGTCATCGCTGGAATAACCGGTCACCTTCAGAAGGACGGTTGTCTCATCCTTGCCCTCTTCCTGGATTTCAGCGGTATAGCTCAGCTTGTTCAGAAGCTTGGACATGGTGTCGGACATTTCTGCCACTTCCTCGTCCGTGAACTCGATGCCCATACCGGAAAACTCGTTCTTGAACATGTCAGACATTTCCTCGTAATCATCGGTGAGCAGGGAAGCCCTTACATCATCCTCAGATGCAAAACCAAGTAAATCCTTCATAGGGGTGGCATTTTCCTTAACAGTCAGTTCATACATTGCTCCCACTACCTGGTCTGCCGGTACAAGTTTGCTCTGGCATCCTGTCAGCGCCACGCTGCAGATCATCATCACTGCCGCAAGCAGCACTGCCAACTTTGTTCTCACGTTTCTCATAATCACTTTTTCTCCTCTTTTTATATTGCTATTAGCAGAAATCAGGTCTCTGTTTTAGCCTCTTCCTTTTTTCCGGCCAGGTCGCTTGGCCTCATGGTCAGGTTAATCCTGCCCATCTTGTCAACCTCGGTTACTTTGACCGTAACCTGGTCGCCGATGTTAACCACATCCTCTACCTTGCCCACCCGCTTATCAGACAGCTTGGAAATGTGTACCATTCCGTCCTTGTTGGGGGCCAGCTCAACGAATGCGCCGAAATTCATGATACGGACCACCTTGCCCTCAAATACCATGCCGGCTTCTATGTCTGTAACGATTCCGGTAATGATGGTGATTGCCTTGTCAATCATGGCCTCATCAGTACCGCATACGTTTACGGATCCATCATCGGTAATGTCAATCTTGACACCGGTCTCTTCAATGATCTTATTGATGACCTTGCCCTGCTTTCCTACCACATCGCCAATCTTCTGTGGATCAATGGTAATCTGCTTAATCTTGGGGGCGTATGGGCTTAAATGTTTTCTTGGCTCATCAATCACAGGCTTCATCACGTCATCCAGGATGTGCATCCTGGCTTCCCTTGTCCTGGCAATGGCCTCCTCGATAATGGGTCTTGTAAGGCCGTGGATCTTGATATCCATCTGGATGGCAGTGATACCGTTCTTTGTACCGCCCACCTTAAAGTCCATGTCGCCGAAGAAATCTTCCAGGCCCTGGATATCAGTCAGCACAAGGTAATCATCATCCGTGTCACCGGTTACCAGGCCGCAGGAGATACCGGCCACCATCTCTTTAATCGGAACGCCGGCCGCCATCAGGGACAGGGTGGACGCACAGATGCTTGCCTGGGATGTGGAACCGTTGGATTCCATTGTCTCTGAAACAGTGCGGATTGCATATGGGAATTCTTCCACGCTTGGCAGCACGGGAATCAGGGCCCTTTCCGCCAGCGCGCCATGGCCGATCTCGCGGCGTCCCGGTCCCCTGCTTGGCTTTGTCTCGCCAACTGAGAAGGACGGGAAATTATAATGGTGCATGTAGCGTTTGCTGGTTTCATTCTCATCCAGTCCGTCAATCCTCTGGGCCTCGGAAAGAGGCGCCAGTGTGCAGGCGTTGAGGATCTGGGTCTGTCCGCGGGTAAACATGCCTGAACCGTGTACCCTTGGCAGCAGGTCAATCTCTGCGGCCAGGTGGCGGATTTCATCAATGGCACGGCCGTCGGGACGCTTGTGGTCCTTAAGGATCATCTTGCGGACCGTCTTTTTCTGGTACTGGTAAACAGCTTCGCCCAGAACTGCCAGCCACTCTTCGTTCCCAGCAAATGCCTCTTCTAAACGGGCTGTGATTTCAGCAATGTTCTTCTCCCTGGTCTGCTTGTCATCTGTAAATACGGCAGTCTCCATCTCTACAGGAGGAACAATCTCCCTGATTGCGGCAAACAGTTCTTCCGGAACCGCACAGCTTTCATAGGAATGCTTTTCCTTGCCGCACTCGGCAACAATGGTGTCGATGAAGCGGATGATTTCCTGGTTTACCTCGTGGGCCCTGAAAATGGCGTCAATCATCTTCTGCTCCGGCACTTCGTTGGCGCCGGCTTCAATCATGATGACCTTTTCCCTGGTGGAGGCAACGGTTAAGGCCATGTCGGAAACCTGCTTCTGGGCAGCGGTGGGGTTGATGACGAACTCACCGTCCACAAGGCCTACCTGTGTGGTTGCACATGGTCCTGCAAATGGGATATCGGAAATGCTGGTGGCAATGGCGGAACCCAGCATGGCTGTCAGCTCAGGGCTGCAGTCCGGGTCAACGGACATGACGATGTTGTCCAGGGTTACGTCGTTGCGGTAATCCTTTGGAAACAGCGGGCGCATGGGACGGTCAATGACACGGCAGGTAAGGACCGCGTTCTCAGATGCCTTTCCTTCCCTCTTGTTGAAACCTCCCGGGATCTTGCCCACGGAATATAATTTCTCCTCATATTCCACGCTCAGAGGGAAGAAATCAATGCCCTCCCTTGGCTTTGAGGATGCTGTGGCTGTTGCAAGAACGACTGTGTCGCCATAATGCATAAATGCTGCGCCATTGGCCTGGGCCGCTACCCTGCCAACCTCTACGGTCAGCTTGCGTCCAGCCAGGTCCATACTAAAACTTTTAAACATACTGGTGTCTCCTTTTCTTCCTAAAAAATAATGATATGATCTTATGACGGAGACAAAAAAGATGCCGAAACTACTGATCTGCCCGCCGGACACCGGCGGCAGCCGGGACCTGCGGTCTGTCCAGGCCGTCCTGCGGGTACATCAGCGGTCTCGGAGTATCTCTCCTGTCCGTCCATTCCGGTAAAATGCCGCAGATTCCGGGCATCCTACCGCAATTATTTCTCCCATGTTTGAAAAGCAAATATAGGGTGGAGTCCCCTCCACCCTAATCTTCAGAATTACTTTCTGATACCAAGCTTCTCGATTAATGCACGATATCCTTCCAGATCCGTTTTCTTCAGGTAATCCAGAAGACCCCTTCTCTGTCCAACCATCATCAGAAGACCTCTTCTGGAATGATGATCCTTAGGATTCTGCTTTAAATGTTCGGTCAGTTCGGTAATCCTTTCTGTCAGGATAGCGATCTGAACCTCAGGTGAACCTGTGTCACCAGGCTTACGGCCATACTCTGCAATGATCTGTGCTTTCTTTTCCTTAGAAATCATGGTAGTTCCTCCTTAAAATAGTTAGTCTCACCGCAAACCAGGCAAATGGCTGGAGTAACCAGTTAACCGGGCATCGGCGTAATCTCATACCGGCTCAGTATAACACAACCGCGGACAAAAGTAAACCGGTAATTTGATTTTCAGTTTTCATTTGACCGCATTTTCCCGCTGTCTGAACGGCTGCGCCATTTTTCAGCGTCCTGCCACTTCAATCTCCGGATGCATCTCAAAATACCCTGCCGCAAACTCCTTATCCATCTCAATCCTCTGCTTCAGTTCTTCCAGGGAGGCAAACTTCTGCTCGGGCCGGTCAAAGGCCAGCAGCTGGACCTCGATGGTGTCCCCATATATATCCCGGTCCAGGTCAAAGATATAGGTCTCCACCCCCACAGGATACCGGCCCTCTACCGTTGGCTTCTTCCCTATGTTGGTGACCCCGCGGTAATACACATTGTCCACTAGCACCCTGGATACATATACCCCGAACCGGGGCAGGCGCTTCATGGCAGGAGGCTCTAAGTTGGCGGTGGGGAACCCCAGGATGCTGGAACCGATGTGGTTGCCGTGGACTACTTTCCCATGTATGGAATAGGGCTCCCCCAGCAGCGCATTGGCCTTTTCTACATTTCCCTTTTCCAGTTCTTCCCTTATATAGGTGCTGCTGATATCGCGCATATGGTCTTTTTCCTTTTCAATCACATGGAGGCGGTATCCCAGTTCCTTTTCCATGTGCTTCAGAAGTCCTGCATTGCCCGCGCCCTGATAGCCAAAACTGCAATCCGGCCCGACCACGATTTCCCTGGCGCCCATACGGCCTGCCAGGATATCTTTCACAAAATCCTCAGGGCTCATGCGGCGGATTTCCTCATCAAACGGATATTCCACCAGATAGTCAATCCCCATCCGTTCCATGTTGGCGCGCCGCTCCATGTTGGTGGTTATCACGGTCTGGGGCTGGCCGGACATCTGGGTCAGGGGCGCGATGCTGAATGTAAAGATAGCCGTCGGATAACCGAGCTCCTGCTTCAGCTCCTTCATGGTGCGTAAAAGCTTCTGATGGCCCCTGTGCCTTCCGTCAAACTTGCCCACGGTAACAATGGTTGGCTCCTCTATCTGAAATTCCGTGGTGTCTGTTATATACCTCATCCTGCTATTCCTCATTTTCCTTCCGTATGGTGTCAAACATGATGGTATCAGGTATGCTCCGGGGCAGCCAGGAACATTTTCCACGGCTTCCACCAGTGTCTGCTGTCCTGATACTCATATACACCCACAAAATGTCCCTTGCTGTCGTACATCCTGAATCTCAGGCCGTCCTCCAGCCCGTCCAGGCAGCCGTCCCCGGCATCCAGCTGGCCTTTGAAACAGGGATTGCCATTATAAAGGAAGGCGTCCGCCTCAGGCAGGACCTTCAGCCCGGCATACCCCTCAAGGGCTGTTTCCACCGGAAGGATGCATGTATCAAGGCCGCCCTCATCCCTTATCCTTTCTATCTCATCCAGCCTGAGGCTGTCTTTTATATCGAAACGGTCCACCCTGGTACGGGTCAGATGCTCCATGCATCCGCCGCAGCCCAGCTTCCCGCCGATGTCATGGCACAGGGTCCTTATGTAAGTCCCCTTGGAACAGGTAACGGTCATCCACACCTTGGGAAGCACCACCTTGTCCACACGGATTTCCAAGATCTGGACCTGTCTGGCCTGGCGTTCCACTTCCTTTCCTGCCCTGGCAAGCTCATACAGCTTTTTCCCGTCCACCTTAAGCGCGGAATACATGGGTGGGATCTGGTCATAATCCCCCTTATATCCCAACACGGCTTCTGTCACAGCTGCTTCCTCCAGTCCCATGGCCGCATGATGCCGGTCCTCCAGTACCTCTCCCGTTGTATCCTGTGTGTCGGTGGTCATCCCCAGCAGCATGACAGCTTCATATGTCTTGGTCCTGTCCGTCAGCATGTCGCAGAGCCTGGTACCCATGCCAAGGCATACGGGAAGCACACCCTCGGCCGCAGGGTCCAGGGTTCCGGTATGTCCAATCTTCTTCTGCTTTAAAATCCCTCTGAGCCGGGCTACCACGTCGTGGGAAGTATAGCCCGGCTCCTTATATACATTCATGATTCCATGGTACATAGTCTCAGTCCTTTTGTCCTGTCCCTTGCCGCCTTCTTATATATCCAGCTGCCTGGCAATGTGCTGGGACAGGTTATTGATTACATCATGTATGCTTCCGGACATGGTGCATCCGGCCGCCCTTACATGGCCTCCGCCGCCAAAAAAGGCAGCAATCCGGCTCACGTCCACATGGTTCTGCGACCGCATGCTGACCTTGAATTCCTGGGCGCCTGACTGGTAAAGGAAAATAGCCACCTCCACGCCCTCTGTCAGCCTCAGCTGGTCGATGATCCCATCCATATCCTTGCTGTCCACGCCGTAAAAGTCCATTTCATTCTGGCGGATTGCACTGAATATACAGCGGCCGTCAAAAAATGTAATGCTTTCCAGCAGGGCCCTTCCCAGGATCTGGTTCTGGATATATGTTTTTTTATAAAAGCTGTTATCGATGATGGATCCGAAGTCAATGCCTTTGTCCATCAGCTTTCCTGCTATCTCCATGGTCCGGGCGGAGGTAGAGGAATATTTGAATACGCCTGTGTCGTGGATGATTCCCGTATACAGGCATTCGGCAACCGTCCTGTCAATCTTCCGGCTGTCCAGCTGCCCGTAAAGGACCTCGCAGGTAGAGCTTGCGCCGTCTTCCACCAGATTGGTGTCCGCGAAACGGGTATTGGTCACATGGTGGTCCAGGCACAGGCTTTTGCCGGCTGATTCCAGGATGCCGGCAAATCCTCCCAGCCTTCCAAGGTCGCCGCAGTCCAGGCAGACACAGAGGCCGTAGACCTCTTCATCCGCCTGGTGGCGTATTTCATCAAATCCCTGGAGATAGCCGAATTTGCATGAGGCTTCCTCCAGGTATACGGCTGCGCGGACAGCCGGATAATTAAGTCGGAGATAGTTATACAGTCCCAAGGCAGAGCCCAGACAGTCCCCATCCGGACGTATATGGCCCAAAATTGCCACGGAACCTGTGCCTTCTAACATCTGTTCAAGAATCGTCATCAGCTCTCCTCCTCTTCACCATCCTCATCCGGTCCTTCTTTATCTTTAAGGTCCTTTGTGACCTCATTGATGAGTTTTGACATATTGACCCCATATTCAATGGACTGGTCCAGAATGAACTTAAGCTCCGGTGTATTGCGCAGGTTTATCCTTCTTGCCAGTTCCCTGCGCACGTATCCCTCCGCACTCTTTAAGCCCTCGATGGTTGCCTTTGCCGCATCTTCATTGCCCAGGACGCTGATATAGGCCCTGCAGTATTTAAGATCCGGCGTCACCTCAACGGAAACCACGCTGGTCATGGGATGTATACGCGGGTCCTTGATGCCTGTGCGTATGATCTCACTCAGTTCCCTGAGCACCTCCGCATTGATTCTGGTATTCTTTATGCTGTTCTTACGCATGAAACTCCTCTCTTATCTTCCAGGAAAGGGCGCGACAGGCCGCAGCGCTTCCCGGCGCCGCATGTTGGAACGCAGCGCCAAGGCGTGGAGCCTGTCATCATCTGTATGGGCCTATCTGGGTACTTCTACCATGATGTAAGCCTCAATCTCATCATCTTCCTGAAGATCATTAAACTTCTCAAATACAAGACCGCACTCATAACCTGCAGCCACTTCCTTCACATCGTCCTTGAAACGCTTTAAGGATGCCAGCGGTCCCTCGAATATCTGCTCCGTGCCCCTCTTGATGCGGCAGCTTGAGCCTCTCTGGAACTTGCCGTCCAGCACATAGGAACCAGCGATGGTACCGATGCCGGATGCCTTGAAGGTCTGGCGGATAACGGCATGGCCGATTACCTTTTCCTCAAATACAGGGTCTAACATACCCTTCATGGCTGCCTCCACATCCTCAATGGCCTGATAGATGACCTTGTAAAGACGGACATCCACTTTCTCCCTCTCGGCAATGGACTTGGCGGTTGCATCCGGGCGGATATTGAAACCAATGATGATTGCATTGCTGGCAGATGCCAGGGAAACATCGGATTCATTGATTGCGCCCACGCCGCCGTGGATTACCTTAACCATCACTTCCTCGTTGGACAGCTTGGTAAGACTCTGCTTCACAGCCTCCACGGAGCCCTGTACGTCTGCCTTGATGATCAGCGGCAGTTCTTTTACATTGCCTGCCTTAATCTGGCTGAACAGGTCATCCAGGGACAGTTTTGCTTTTGTATCTTCAATCAGCTTATTCTTGCCTTCTGAGATAAATGTCTCGGCAAAGCTTCTTGCTTCTTTCTCATTTTCCGTTGCCACAAACACTTCGCCTGCATTGGGCACATCGTTAAGTCCAAGGATTTCCACAGGTGTGGACGGTCCGGCTTCCTTCACGCGGCGTCCCCGGTCATCCATCATTGCACGGATTTTTCCGAAGCATGCGCCGGCAGCAATGGTGTCGCCCACGCGCAGGGTACCCTTCTGCACCAGTACGGTGGCAACCGGGCCCTTGCCCTTATCCAGTTCCGCCTCTATCACAAGGCCCCTGCCCTTACGGTTCGGATTGGCCTTAAGCTCCATTACATCTGCTGTCAGAAGGACCATCTCAAGAAGATCGGTGATGCCTTCCTTAGTATGTGCGGAAACAGGCACAAATATAGTGCTGCCGCCCCAGTCTTCGGAAATCAGTTCATATTCGGAAAGTTCCTGTTTTACCTTATCCACATTGGCGCTGGGTTTATCAATCTTATTGATGGCAACAATGATCTCAACGCCGGCTGCCTTTGCATGGTTGATGGCCTCAATGGTCTGAGGCATCACGCCGTCATCAGCGGCAACTACCAGTATGGCAATATCCGTTGACTGTGCGCCCCTCATACGCATTGCAGTAAATGCCTCATGTCCGGGCGTATCAAGGAAAGTAATCTTGCGGTCATTAATCTCAATGACAGATGCACCGATATGCTGTGTGATGCCGCCGGCCTCCCGTGCAGTCACATTGGTCTCGCGGATTGCATCCAGAAGTGAAGTCTTACCGTGGTCAACATGGCCCATGACACACACAACCGGTGACCTGGGTATCATATCCTCGGAGTTTTCTTCATCCTCCTTAAGGAGTTCTGCAATCACATCTACCTTTACTTCCTTTTCACAAAGGACGTCAAATTCCATGGCAATCTCTTCTGCCTTCTCGTAGTCAATCTCCTGGTTCAGGGTTACGATCTGTCCCTTTAAGAAGAGTTTCTTGACAATGACGGAGGGCTGGAGTTTCATCTTATCTGCCAGTTCCCTGATGGTCAGGACATCCGGAAGGGTGATGGTCTTGACTTCATCTGCCTTTGTCTCTTCCTTTTTAGGCTGCGGCATGATAAATGCGCCTTTGCCTGTCTTCGGTACTTTCTTTCCGTCCTCTGTGCGGTCCCTCTTGTCATAACGGTCATTTCTATGGAAATTTTTGTTCTGACGGTTGCTGGTTGGTTTGGCCTGGATGGAAGACTCAAAGGACGGCTTGCTGTCCCTGGTTCCCGGACGGCGGCTGTCACCCCTTACGCCTCTTGTATCCCTTGCATCCTTATCCTTATCACCTGCATAACCGCCCTGGGGACGGTTGCCCTGATAGCCTCCGCCCTGGGGACGGTTGCCCTGATAACCTCCGCCCTGGGGACGGTTGCCCTGGTAACCTCCGCCCTGGGGACGGCTGCCCTGGTAGCCGCCCTCGCGGTTGCCCTGATAGCCTCCGCCCTGGGGACGGTTGCCCTGGTAGCCGCCTTCACGGTTGCCCTGATAACCTCCGCCCTGGGGACGGCTGCCCTGGTAGCCGCCTTCGCGGTTGCCCTGATAACCTCCCTGGGGACGGTTGCCCTGGTAGCCGCCCTCGCGGTTGCCCTGATAACCTCCCTGGGAACGGTTGCCCTGGTAGCCGCCTTCGCGGTTGCCCTGATAACCTCCCTGGGAGCGGTTGCCCTGGTAGCCTCCTTCACGGTTGCCCTGATAACCTCCCTGGGAACGGTTGCCCTGGTAACCTCCCTCGCGGTTGCCCTGATAACCTCCTTCACGGCTGCCCTGGGATTCCTGGGATGTATGCTGCGGCCTTGCAGCTTCGCGGCTGTCAGGCGTATTCGCTTTGTCCGCTGTCTGGGATGCCGGGGTTTCTTTCACCGGCGCTGCCTCCACTGCCTGAGCCTGGACCTGAGGACGTACGGTCTCCTGGCGGGGAGCAGGCGCTGCTGCCGGTGCCTCGGCCTTTGGAGCCTGGGCCTGCTGTGGCTTTGGCTGCGGTTTTGGTGGAACCGGACGCTTGATCTGCTGCTGCGCATTCTGCGGACGGAACACGGCTGTCAGCTTTTTCTTAGCTGGTTCTGTCCTGCCGGCTGCCTCCGCGGCCTTGGATGCTTCCTGCTTCGGAGCCTCTGTCCTTGAGGCTTCTGTCTTAGGAGCCTCTGTCTTAGGAGCCTCCGTCCTGGGCGCGTCTGCTTTGGGCGCCTCCTTTTTAGGTGCCTCTGCCTTTGGGGCAGCTGCTTTTTTAGGGCTTAATGAATTCCGCACAATATTCTCCTGATCCCTCGTCACATTCGATGCAGCGTACAAGGCAGCTGCATTGTCTTTTTGTTTTATGATTTCCAATATTTCTTTACTGGTTTTACCCAGTTCATTTGCCAGTTCACTTACTCTCATTCAAACTACCTCCATTTATATTCATTAGTTCTGCCATTGACTTTGCGAACCCTGCATCTTCCACGGACAGGGATGCCCGAAACTCCTGCCCCATGGCGTGCCCCAGTTCATCCTTGGTTCCAAACAGATAGATTGGGACTTTATAGTGAGTGCACATATTGGTAAACATTTTCTTCGTGTTGTCCGAAGCTTCCTCCGATACGATTACCATGTGTGACTTTCCGCTCTTTACAGACTTTTCCGTCGAAAATTCACCGCTTACCACCTTCCTTGCCCTTTTTGCAAGGCCTATCAGGCTTAACAGTTTTTTGCTATTTACCAAGCTCTTCCATCTCCTTTTCCAGAGTTTCATATACCTCTTTCGGAATCGCCATCTTGAAGGACCGTTCCAACCCCTTGCTCTTCACGGCCTTCTTAAAGCATTCCATTGATGGACACAGGTAAGCGCCTCTTCCGTTCTTACGGCCCGTGGCATCTAACATAATCTCATCTTCGGCGGTTTTTATGACTCTTATCATTTCTTTCTTGCTCTTCATCTCCTGGCAGCCGATGCACTGCCTGAGCGGAACTTTCTTTATACCCACTTATATCACTCCTAATCTTCTCAGAGTATCCCTAATCTCCCACAATCCGTCTCATCGTGGACTTTCCTATTCCTGTCCGTTCCCGTCTTCCTGGTAGCCCTCTTCATATTCCGGGTAGTTTTCTGTCTCTTCATAGCTGTCTTCTTCAAAACTATCTTCCTCGAAACTTGGCGCAGGGGTATCTCCGTACTGAAGGCCCATCTGCTCAAAGAGCCCCATCTCCCTTGCCTGGGTCTCGCTCTTTATATCAATCTTGAAACCGGTCAGTCTTGCCGCCAGCCTTGCGTTCTGGCCCTCCTTGCCAATGGCCAGGGAAAGCTGGTAATCCGGCACGATCACCTGTGCCTCGCGCTCTTCCTCGTCCGCCACCACGCAGATTACCTTGGCCGGGCTTAAGGCGTTCTCAATCAGATAAGCAGGATTGTCATCCCAGTTAATGATATCAATCTTTTCACCCCTGAGCTCACTTACAATGGCGTTCACCCTTGCACCGTTAAGGCCCACGCATGCGCCTACCGGGTCCACGTTGGCGTCATTGGATTTAACTGCAATCTTTGTCCTGGACCCAGCCTCCCTGGCAATGGCCTTGATTTCCACAGTGCCGTCGCGTACCTCTGCAACCTCGGATTCAAACAGGCGCTTAACAAGGTCCGGGTGTGTCCTGGAAACGGAAACCCTTGGTCCCTTCGGTGTATCCTTAACCTCCAGCACATATACCTTAATGCGCTCGGTCGGACGGAAGGTCTCGCCCTTTACCTGCTCGCTCTCATTGAGGATTGCATCCACCCGTCCAAGGTTGATGCTTACATTCCTGCCAAGATAGCGCTGCACGATGCCTGTCATCACATCTTTTTCCTTTGTATAATACTCGTTGTAAAGGACCTTGCGCTCTTCCTCACGGATTTTCTGCAAAATGACATTCTTGGCATTCTGTGTCGCAATACGGCCGAATTTCTTGGAATCCAGCGGGATCTGCACCGTATCACCCAAATCATACTTGGGGCTCAGCATCTTGGCGTCCGCCAGGCTGATTTCCATTATATCGTCTTCCACCTGCTCCACAACGGTTTTTTCTGCATATACAGCAAAATCACAGGTGTTGGGGTTTACCGTGACTTTTACGTTATCGGCTTTTCCAAAATGGTTCTTGCAGGCTGTGAGCAGTGAGTTTTCAATCGCTTCAATCAGTGTGTCCTTGGCGATGTTCTTCTCCTTCTCCAACACTTCCATTGCCTCTAACAGTTCCTTGTTCATGTTTATCCTCCTATCCATGCCTGGGCATGTGAATTAACTATCAATGCAGTATCAGAAATCCAGTGCCAGCCGGATCAGGGCAATGTCCGGTTTTTCAAATACCATCTGGCTTCCGTCTTCCATGGTCAGCGTCACAGTATTCTCATCATATGCACTTAAGGCACCTGTAAATTCCTTCTGCTTATCAATCTGGCGGTACAGACGCACGTCCACATCCTTGCCCATGCTCCTGATAAAGTCCTTTTCCTTTTTCAGGGGACGGCCAAGTCCCGGCGAACTGACCTCAAGGATATAGCTTTCATCAATAAA